>Ga0256829_1003677_pt1 | contig 10462 bp, 13 predicted proteins | sample 131447metaG_FD_185979 | JGI IMG/M metagenome (GOLD analysis project Ga0256829, IMG submission 185979) | Hydrothermal vent microbial communities from Lau Basin, Pacific Ocean - 131-447 | ecosystem: Environmental > Aquatic > Marine > Hydrothermal vents | place: Pacific Ocean: Lau Basin | collected...
GTGCTCGGAGTTACCGACTTCACCAATGGTAGCGCGACAATCGACCGGCACCTTGCGCATCTCACCGGAACGCAAGCGCAAAGTGGCGTGCTGCCCCTCACGCGCAACCAGCTGGACACCGGCGCCGGCGCTGCGGGCAATCTGTCCACCCTTGCCAGGCTTCATCTCGACATTGTGTACCACGGTACCCATCGGAATATTGCGCAATGGCAGTGCGTTGCCGGCCTTGATCGGCGCATCAATGCCGTTATAAATCTCTGCGCCCGCATAGACACCTTTCGGTGCCAGGATATAACGTCGCTCGCCATCCGCGTATAACACCAGGGCAATATGCGCACTGCGGTTCGGGTCATATTCCAGGCGCTCGACGCGACCCGGCACACCATCCTTGTTGCGCTTGAAATCGATAATACGATAGCGCTGACGATGACCGCCACCACGATGCCGGGTGGTAATACGTCCCTTGTTGTTGCGACCACCGTTCTTGGTCTTCTTTTCAAGCAACGGCGCCCAGGGATCGCCCTTGTGCAATGCTTTCTCAACAACCTTGACGACGAAACGGCGTCCGGGTGATGTCGGTTTTGACTTGACGATAGCCATTATTCTGCGCCCGCGAAATCGATGTCTGAACCTTCGGCCAGCGTAATATAGGCCTTCTTCCAGTCGGAACGACGGCCTGTTGTCTGCCCAAAGCGTTTTGTCTTGCCCTTGACGTTCAGCAACTGTACTGCAGTCACCTTGACGTCAAACATTTTTTCCACCGCCTTGCGGACTTCCGGCTTGCTGGCATCGCGCAGCACCTTGAAGACATACTGACGGTTGAGGTCGGCCGCACGCGTACTCTTTTCAGAGACCACGGGACCCACCAGAATTTTGCTCAATCGCTCGGTATTCATGCGAGCCTCTCCTCAAACTGCTTCAGCGCAGCCACGGTCATCAGCACCTTGTCAAAACCCACCAGGCTGACCGGGTCGGTGATCGAGGTATCGACGACATCAACCTTCGGCAGGTTGCGTGCAGCCAGGTACAGATTTTCATCCGGATCTTCGTGAACGATCAGCACGTTATCGAGATCCAGCTCTTTCAGCTTGGCCACCAGCTCTTTCGTCTTCGCCGCACTGACGGCAAAAGAATCAACCACAACCAGTCGATCCTGACGGACCAGCTCTGAAAGGATCGAACGGATGGCCGAGCGATACGCCTTTTTATTGACCTTTTGCGTGTAATCACGAGGACTTGCCGCAAAAGTCACACCACCGCCACGCCATAGCGGGCTGCGGATTGTACCAGCACGCGCGCGTCCTGTCCCCTTTTGTCGCCAGGGCTTGATACCGCCACCGCGAACCGCGGAACGATTTTTCTGCCCGACATTGCCGGAACGACCCGCTGCCATGTAGGCAACTACCACCTGGTGTACCAGGGTTTCATTGAAGTCCTGTCCAAATACCGTGTCGGCAACGTCCAGGCTCGAACCACCATGCATATTGATATTCATGTCCGACCCCTCTACCGCGCCTTGACCGCGGGCGTAACAATGACGTCACCGCCCCGTGAACCCGGCAGCGAACCCTTGACCAGCAACAGGTTGCGTTCGGCATCGACGCGTACAATTTCCAGATTCTGCTGGGTGCGGCGCACATTACCCATGTGGCCGGCCATGCGCTTGCCCTTGAACACGCGGCCCGGCGTCTGACACTGGCCGATGGAGCCCGGCGCGCGATGCGACAGCGAGTTACCGTGGGTAGCGTCCTGCATATGGAAGTTGTGGCGCTTCACGCCACCGGCGAAACCCTTACCAATCGTCGTACCGGCGACATCGACTTTCTGACCGGCTTCGAACACGTCGACGCCCAGCTGCTTGCCAACCTCGATATCGTCACCTTCGCCATCGCCCAGACGGAACTCCCACAAGCCTCGACCCGCCTCGGTGCCAGCCTTGGCGAAGTGCCCGGCAGCCGCCTTGTTTACGCGCGATGCGCGACGTGAGCCGGTGGTCACCTGGTAAGCCCGGTAGCCATCGCTATCCTGATCCTTGACCTGGGTGACACGATTCGGCTCGACTTCAATGACCGTGACAGGGATTGATTCACCCGCCTCCGTAAAGATGCGGGTCATGCCTGCTTTTCTACCAATTAATCCGATTGCCATGACCGCGCCCTCAGTTCAGTTTGATTTGCACATCGACGCCGGCCGCAAGGTCCAGCTTCATGAGTGCATCAACGGTTTTATCTGTGGGATCCACAATGTCCATCAGACGTTTGTGGGTACGGATCTCGTACTGATCGCGAGCGTCCTTGTTGACGTGCGGCGAAATCAGAATGGTGAACCGTTCTTTCTTGGTCGGCAGCGGAATCGGTCCGCGCACCTGCGCACCGGTACGACGCGCTGTTTCGACAATTTCACGCGCCGATTGATCGATCAGGCGATGATCGAACGCTTTCAGCCGAATGCGAATTCTTTGATTTGCCATGTCAACCTCTAAAGAACAGGGACGGCATTTCATCCGTCCCGATTAACGGGGACAACAGGGCAGTGTTTACGGGGACAGAATTAATTCTGTCCCCTTACCCCGCCCATCCCACATACACTATTCAATAATTTTTGCGACGACGCCGGCGCCGACCGTGCGGCCACCTTCACGTATCGCAAAACGTAACCCTTCTTCCATCGCGATCGGTGCAATCAGGCTCACCGTGATCTTCACGTTGTCGCCCGGCATCACCATCTCCACGCCTTCCGGCAGGTCCACCGCACCCGTCACGTCCGTGGTACGGAAGTAAAACTGCGGACGGTAGTTGGCAAAGAACGGCGTATGACGACCACCCTCTTCCTTGCTCAACACATACACTTCCGCTTCAAACTTGGTGTGCGGGGTGATACTGCCCGGTACGCACAGCACCTGGCCGCGCTCCACTTCTTCACGCTTGGTGCCACGCAGCAGCACACCCACGTTGTCGCCGGCTTCACCCGAATCCAGCAGCTTGCGGAACATCTCCACGCCCGTGCAGGTCGTCTTCGCCGTGTCGCGGATACCCACGATCTCGATCTCGTCGCCCACCTTCACCACACCGCGCTCGATACGACCGGTGACCACCGTGCCGCGGCCTGAAATCGAGAACACATCCTCGATCGGCATCAGGAACGGCTGGTCGACCGGGCGCTCCGGCACCGGAATGTAGCTGTCCAGCGCTTCCAGCAGCTTCACGATCGACGGTACACCAATGTCGCTGGTGTCGCCTTCCAGCGCCTTCAGCGCCGAACCGGTCACGATCGGGGTGTCGTCACCCGGGAAATCGTAGCTGTCCAGCAGCTCGCGAATCTCCATCTCCACCAGTTCCAGCAACTCTTCGTCGTCAACCTGGTCGGCCTTGTTCATATAAACAATGATGTACGGTACACCCACCTGGCGTGCCAGCAGGATGTGCTCGCGCGTCTGCGGCATCGGACCGTCCGCCGCGCTCACCACCAGGATCGCACCGTCCATCTGCGCCGCACCGGTGATCATGTTCTTCACGTAGTCCGCGTGTCCCGGGCAATCCACGTGCGCGTAGTGACGACCTTCCGTCTCGTACTCCACGTGCGCCGTCGCAATGGTAATACCACGCGCGCGCTCTTCCGGGGCGTTATCAATCTGATCGTAGGCCTTGAATTCGCCACCCTGTTTCTCCGCCGCGACTTTCGTCAGCGCCGCCGTCAGCGTCGTCTTGCCATGGTCTACGTGACCAATCGTTCCCACATTCACATGCGGCTTCGTACGTTCAAATTTTTCCTTGGACATCTGACGGCTCTCCCGTTTTGCTGTTCGCCAAGCTTGTGGTTCACTCTAACTCTATAAATAACAAGACTGAATGTACGTTCAGTCCACTTCTGGAGCTCATAACCGGATTCGAACCGGTGACCTCTTCCTTACCAAGGAAGTGCTCTACCGACTGAGCTATATGAGCAAATTCTGCCTTCCCGGTGCAAGCACCTCAGCTGGAGCGGGTGATGGGAATCGAACCCACGTATTCAGCTTGGAAGGCTGAAGTTCTACCATTGAACTACACCCGCAATTCATTCTGGTGGAGGGGGGAGGATTCGAACCTCCGAAGGCTGAGCCGTCAGATTTACAGTCTGATCCCTTTGGCCACTCGGGAACCCCTCCGAAACGCAAGCCGCGTATTTTGATCCAGGCTCGGCCGAGAGTCAACTGCAAGACAGGGATTTTCTCAATAAAACGGATACCTTGACGACAACACACGGCAAAACCCGACGCTATGTCAGGACAAGGACTTTCTGGTAGCATAGCGCCGCTTGATAACAGCGCGAGGCATCATCCTCGGTAAACCCGGCAAAAACGAACCGACACACAAAAATCGGGAGTATTACACCATGAAGGTCACCATTTACGGCTCCGGCTATGTCGGCCTGGTCACCGGCGCTTGCCTCGCGCAGGTCGGCAACGACGTGCTTTGCGTCGATATCGACCCGGACAAGATTGAACGGCTCAAGCGCGGGGAAAGCCCAATCTATGAGCCCGGCCTGAGCGATATGCTGCAAAGCAACCAGGCCGCCGGCCGCCTGACCTTCACCCTGGATCCCGCAGAAGGCGTCGCCCATGGACTGTTCCAGTTTATTGCCGTCGGCACACCCCCGGACGAGGATGGCTCGGCGGATCTCCAGCACGTCCTGGCCGTGGCCGGCGCCATCGGTGAACACCTCGACGAATACCGTATAATCGTCAACAAATCGACGGTTCCGGTCGGAACGGCCGACCGGGTGCGTGCCCGCACCCGCGAAATCCTCGAACAGCGCGGCAGCCAGGCGGAATTTGACGTGGTTTCAAACCCGGAATTTCTCAAGGAAGGCGCGGCCATCGATGATTTCATGCGCCCCGACCGCATTATTGTCGGCACCGACAACCCCCGAACCACCGAACTGCTGCGCGCCCTCTATGCGCCGTTCAATCGCAACCGCGAGCGCATCATCGCCATGGACATCCGTTCCGCCGAACTGACCAAGTACGCGGCCAATTCGATACTGGCCACAAAGATCAGTTTTATGAACGAATTATCGAATATCGCCGAGATACTTGGCGCCGATATCGAAGCCGTGCGAAACGGCATTGGCTCTGATCCGCGGATCGGCTACCAGTTCATCTACCCGGGCGCCGGGTACGGCGGTTCCTGCTTCCCCAAGGACGTGCGCGCACTGGAACGTACCGCGCTGGAAAACGGCTATAAGGCCGAGTTGCTGCACGCGGTCGAGTCGGTCAACTTCCGGCAGAAACAGAAACTGTTCGAAAAAATCTCCAGCCACTACGCCGGCGACCTCAAGGGTAAAACCTTTGCCCTGTGGGGGCTTTCCTTCAAGCCCAACACCGATGACATGCGCGAAGCGTCAAGCCGCGCACTGATGGAAGCGCTCTGGGAACAGGGCGCCAGTGTACAGGCTTTCGATCCGGAAGCCGGCGACGAAACACGGCGAATCTACGGCGAACGCCCCGATCTCGCGCTCTGCGACACGCCCGAACAGGCGCTGGAAAATGCCGACGGGCTGGTTGTCATCACCGAATGGAACCTGTTCCGCAGCCCCGATTTCGAGCTGATTCGCGAACGCCTCAAGGCGCCGGTCATTTTCGACGGGCGCAACCTCTACGACCCGGACATGCTGGCGGCACAGGGATTCAGCTACTACTCTATCGGCCGTCAGCCAGCCACGCCGGCAACGACGTAAACACACGGTTTGGGTTGGCCGCCTGCGCCAGTCGCTAGAGGTGCCGGCTGAATTCGCTGACCTGAACCTCGCCGAGCAGGGCGCCGAACGTTTCGCCGCTCACATGCACCAGTTGCTCGTGATCGCCTGCCTCGAAATAAATATCCGGCTGCTCGGCCAACGTATCGTCGATGATCGTCTCGATATCATAGGCCTGCCCCAGCGGTGGCACGGCGCCAGGCTCACAATCCTCGAACAACGCGCCCAACTCGTATTCCGTCGCCAGGCCCAGGTTGCGTTGTGTCTGGCGATGCAGCTCACCAAGGTCAACCCGACAGCTCGCCGGTAACACGGCCAGCAGATAACCGCGATCATCTTCCAGCACCACGGACTTGGCGATCCGGTCTCCCGGCACATGCGCCAGTTGCGCGGATTCCATACTGGTAGCGGAATGAGGGTGATCGAGCAGGTCAAAATCTGCATCCTGTTCAACCAGATAGTTTGCTACCCGACTTGCCATGGTCATGATATTGCCCTCCATTTGCTCTACCTCAACACTGAGTATAGTTGAGGATAGCAATCTGCCCGTCCGTACCAGAAGAATCAGACTTTCAGTCAGTCCCTGTTAACAGCCCCTGCCACCACGACCCGATACACGGGCTGGACATTTCCCCCCTTCAAGTTCACCCGATTTATGCCGATGCGATGGACGGAAACTGCCAAAGGGACCAGTATGAAACGGATGACCAGCCTTTGCGCCCTGTTACTACTGGGCGCCGCCCTCTTCACCACCGCGCAAGCACGCGATATGGACGACCAGTACGCGGTATTCGGTGTGGGGGCGGAAAATTGCGCCACCTACCTGGTGGCAAGGGATCAGGGTGGAACAGCCGAACGCTGGTATCACCACTGGCTCGCGGGCTTCATGACAGCCGTCAACAATGCTGCGGCCAGCACCTACAATATCCTCGGCGACAAAAGCATGGCCGACCTGCTCGACTGGCTGGAAGGCTACTGCGCCGCCAATCCGAACGTTAATTTCTCCAATGCCGTCACGGATCTGGTTTCCATCCTCTACGACGAGCGCCAGAACATCGCGCCCGGTAAACAGGGCGGCTGGAACAAGTTCAAGCGCCAGGCGACCCCGGAACCCTGATAGCCACCCACGATCCAAGAGCCTGGCGCATTTCCGCCAGCCTTATCGGTGCAGCTTCACTGGGTGGCGCAAAAGCACCGGAACAAACCAGCCATTCAGGATCAGCCGTGCCCGTGACAGCCAGGTGCATATGGGTTTCGAACGCGATCACTCCCGGCCCGTCACCGCTGCCAAGAAACCCCAGGGAGGCGAATCGTAAAGGCGTTGCCCGGCGCACATCCTGTTCAAGAAGTTCAACCGAGTGAATGATAAAGGTTGCCGGCAGAATTTCACGCGCTACCGGCGATGGCGCACGCATCAAAAAATAACAAAACGGCCGGTACTGGTCGACATTACCATACGCACGTAATTCACCACCCTGGAGATATACCCGCGCCAGGCCGGCAGGAACTCGTAATGGCCTGTCCAATTCCAGTTCAGTACCAACGCCGACAGGCTCACTGAAGAACCCCCGAGGATTCATACTCACCGACTGGCAGGCCGTCAGCCACAGGAGGACCAGCACACCCGGTACTGCATAAAATCTCATCGTCCTTACCTCTCACGTGGTTACGTCAACCTGCTGCCGGATGGCGCGAGTACGAACCCCATTGATGCATCAGCAGACCACCCAGAATCAATGTCGTCCCGAACCATACGCTGGATTCAATCACCTCACCATTCAACCAGTGTCCCAGCAGCAACGCGGTTACCGGTGTCACCAGCGTTACCAGGTTCACACGCGCCGCTTCGACTTCACGCAACAGGTAGAAATACCATAAGAAACCCAGCAAGGAACCGAACAGTGCCAGATAAACGATCGACAAACTGGCACGTTCCGGCAGGTTCACCGGCCAACTGCCATCAAACACCAGCCAGGTCAGGATAAACAGCGGCACGGCCAGCATCAGCCCGCCGGCTGTCACGGCAAGTGCCGGCAACTCGACAGACAGGCGACGTACCCACACGGCGCTCGCCGCATGAATAACTGTCGCAAATACTATGGCAACCACCCCGAAACCCGTCTGGCCTCCCGTCGCCTCGCCCCTGAGAAAGATCATCGCCAGGCCGGTCAGCCCCAGCAACAAACCGGCGATCCGCATCAACCCAAGGGATCGCTCCGGTAACCAGAATGTCGCAAAAACGCTGGTGAGCAACGGCGACAACCCGAACAGCACAGCAATCCAGCCGGAGGGAATATATTCGGCGCCCCAGTACACCAGCGACATGCTGCCATAGATGCCCAGCCCGGCCGCCAGGTAAGCCCCACGCGCACGCCGGCGCCAGGGCATGGATGTCCCGGAAAACCGGATCGCCAGCAGACACAGCAGCAAACCCAACACCATGCGCGCCATCACAGCAAACAGGTGGCCACCACCTTCACTGCTCCACTGGATCGCCAGCGGAGTGGTCGACCAGATCAATATGACGCCTGCAAAGGCGGCCGGTACTGACATCGGCATACTCTCTTTAATCCAGCGCACTCGCAAAATTATTGTAATACTTAACCAGATCCTCCAGCGAAAAAGCCGCATTGGCCGGACTCGGGTTTGGTGTCACAAAAACCTGGCTGTCACCAATCCTGCAGGCTTGCTGCCCCCAGCTGTCATCGTCACAAGCCACGACCGCGTGCCGCAGGAAGTGCTGCCACGCCAGCTTGCCATGAAACCACACCCAACGGGGCTCGAGCGATTCAATCAGTGCGCGCAAGCGCGGCGCACCCTCACGGTAATCCGCCGCCCGCAGGTCACCCGCCCCACGCGTCGGGCGCTTCACTACATCGGTAAAGCCCATGCGCTCACGTTCGAGCAATTGCTGCATGCCGGCGATACCGGGTTCGACCGGGGCCGACAATAACGCGCTGGCGTTTAGCGCTTTCCAGAAACGGTTGCGCGGGTTGGCGAAGGGGAAGCCGGCTTCGACCGAAGGGATCGACGGGTTAAGCCCCACCGACAAAATACGTAATCCGGGCGCGACAAAATCCGCGAGTGTTTTCATGCCTCGTCAGGCATCTCATGTCCCCGGCAGACCGGGCCGTAGGGACCATGGCGATGCTTGTCGTGGTAATCCATCCGGTAGTGCACGAAACGCAACGGGTCGTTGAAGTGCATAAACGGATTTCCTTCAATCTGTTCCTGCATCGTCGAAACCGGTTTCTCGGCATAGTTGTGCCCGGGCAGAATGAGGATATCCTCGGGCAGGTTTTGCTTCATGCCCTTCAGCGTCTGGAACATCTGTTCCGGATCGCCGCCGGCAAGGTCACAGCGCCCGCAGCCGAACACAAACAGGGTATCGCCGGTCACCAGTTGTTGTCCGACCCGGTAGCAGGCTGAGCCCGGCGTATGACCGGGCGTATGCAACACCTCGATCTCAGTCTCACCGAGCCGGATACGGTCCCCGCCATGGTGCAGGGTCGGCTTGCCGAGCTCGGCGCCCCAGAACTTCGCTTCCGGTTTTAGCAGGTGCAGGCGGGCATCGTGACTGGCGAGAACCGCCTCGATACCGTTGATATGGTCGTGGTGACTGTGCGTGAGCAGGATATCGGTGATGGTCACGCCATGCTGTTTTGCCAGCGCCAGTATTTCCGGGACATCCCAGGCCGGGTCGACCACGGCAGCCCGGCCGCTGGCGCGGTCTTCGATCAGGTAGATAAAGTTTTCCATCGGCCCGAGCTCCAGGGCGTGGATCGAGCCGGTTGCTGTTTCGATCATCATCATGTCCTTGCGGTCAGGAGACTCCCTATGAAACCTCAAAGCGCAGGGTAACGCAAAACACCGTTTGAATAACCGCACGAAGATGACCCCATGGGCCTTGCCGTGCATAATCATCAACAGATTATCCTGGAGGCTGCCCGTGCAAATTGCTATTCACACACCGGATGAGGCACAGGAGTTCTGGTTCCAGGAAGGTTGCCATATCCTGGAAATCGCCAACCGGGATGACGACCCGGATGTCTCTGTCGCCCGGGCGCGCGTGGCGCCGGGCGAAACGACACGCTGGCACAAACTCGAGGGGGTAGCGGAACGCTACCTGATCGTTCAGGGGACCGGTGAAGTCAGCGTAGGGACACTGGAAAACCATCCCGTCGGACCCGGCGACTTCGTCAGTATTCCACCTGGCACGCGACAGCGTATCCACAATACCGGGAAGGTTGACCTGGTGTTCTATGCGATTTGCACGCCCCGGTTCACCCCGGCATGCTACCGGGCTATCGAAGACGAAGGAACAGATCAGGCGCCATCAAAATAGCGGCGCAGTTTGCGTACCGTGACAGGCCCTACCCCGCGGATCTTCAGCAAACGTCCATCGCTGGCACGACACAACTGCCGCGGTGTCCGTATACCGGCGCTGAATAATGCACGGGCTATGGTGACATTGACGCCCGCGGCACGCACATCGGAAAAGAATGCCTGGATCGCTTGCCGGTCGGGTGTCACCGGCGCCTTTTGACCATCGGGGTGATGGACACGCCGCCGGGTTTGATGCCCCGGTTTTACGGGCAGAGCCGTGGCGGGAACCTCCCAGCCACACAGGCGAACGACACGACGCAAACGCCGCGGCATGACGATGCCGGCCGGCCAGCTCTGTAACGCCTGCTGCAACATGGCCTGGCAGGCGAGCAAGGCCATCATG
>Ga0256829_1003678_pt1 | contig 10460 bp, 17 predicted proteins | sample 131447metaG_FD_185979 | JGI IMG/M metagenome (GOLD analysis project Ga0256829, IMG submission 185979) | Hydrothermal vent microbial communities from Lau Basin, Pacific Ocean - 131-447 | ecosystem: Environmental > Aquatic > Marine > Hydrothermal vents | place: Pacific Ocean: Lau Basin | collected...
AGTATGCTAACGCACCATTAGCGTCTCGTGTTTTGTATTTCGCCCATGATGGATAGTAGTTTTTACGTTTTATTTTTTTCATCGCTATCTCCTTTGGAATTGGTGCCCCGAACAGGACTCGAACCTGTGACCTGCCGATTATGAGTCGGTTGCTCTAACCAACTGAGCTACCGGGGCGTGGTTAAATGTCCCCGCCGTATTCAAAAGCCCGACGGGGTAGGACTTACCATGCTCTCCCTCGCTTACAACCTAGCAAGCGTTTGTTTGTTGGTTTAGTAGGGAGGGGTTGGGGTTACCTAGTTAAGGCGTTTTGCTGCTTCTACAACTGCAATATACTCTGATGAAAGCAATGACATTGCAGCTATTACCAATGTGTGGTCTTGCTTTGGCTGTTCTTTAAAGCCTTGGAAGCTCACATGTGTGAGTACTTCTTTGTTGTTTGCTGGATTAATTGTCATCTCAATGACTACTTTTTCGTCGCTCATAATTCCACCTCGTTGTTATTTAATTTGTTGACTAGCGCTCTTGCACACTCTGGTGACATATAGATTGCGTTTATTGCTTGTCTTACATAGCTTGTTGTGTAATCGTACTTATTATCTTTGCCAATGAAGACATAGGCTTTTTTCTGAGTTGTATCGTCCCAGTATGGCTTCCAATCAGGGTCATGCTCCATTACATAAGCTAAGAGGCGGTTATGCTTGCGCATCTCCACTAATGCGCGTTCTGCTTGTTCTCTTGTTGGGTACTCAACACCGAATTCTCTTGTTGACTCTTCGCTATCATCTCTTGCGACTCGTCCTGATTGCGCTACATAGTATTTTCCTCCTTTGGGGTGCCATTTTTTTTGCTGCTGGCGGCTCAATCGTGATTGATTTGCCTTTTAGTAAGGCGTTGTATTGTTCATCTGATAGTTGAATAGTTTTCATTTTTATACCTATTAGTTATTTATCAATCGTATCAAAATAGTCACGCACTAGTGTGTCGATTAAGTCATCATCACCTGCTGCGTAATCTGGTATGGTGACTGTTACATAGTCATCACTTTTTCGTGATAGCGTCTTTTGGAAGTCCTTTGGGTAACACCAGTCATAATCTGGCCATACGATAATGTAGTTCTTATTTTGTTGTTTCATAGAGGCAGGCATTGTTATTCTCCATCTGTGAAAATGCGCATTCGTTTAGTTGCTTGTACTTTGTAATTGTCTCCTGTTGTACGTCGTATATTTGTTGGTTATCTTTTTGTAGTGGTAGTGGTAGCACTATCAATAATGATAGTGCTATTAACCCTAATGTATATAGTGTGGCGTGCTTCATGCTCCTGTTGCGTTTGCTAGCTGTTGCTCGATTAACTGAGCTAACTCTCTCGTTTCCGCTTGGGCGTGGCTATCTAAGCGTAGGTTTAGCATCTTTAGCCATGCGTCAACAGAACCAGTGAATATAGCTTGTGTAACCATAGACTGTGGTAGCACCATTCGAGCTTGTTCTGGTGCTATGCCCATATCTAATAGTTGCTTATACGCGTTGAACGCGGTTGAGTATGTTACGCTTTTTAGCTTATCAGCCGCTACCTGTGTGTCTCTGGTTGTTGTGCCTCCTGAGCCTTGCTTGATTGATGCGTCTGGGCGTTTTCGCCAGCTTGTTGGTGAGTAGAGCTCTGGCAGTGTGTCTACATAGCGTCTAGACACTTCGTTTGTAGCGAAGCGTCTGTGTGTGAACATCTGACGCATTACGAAAATTGGTGCGGTTAAACGCATGGATACTGTTTTCATTGCATCCGGTAAACTCTCTTCGTCAACTAATTCTGGTTGGTGTTGTTGTGAGCCAGTAATTGTTGGGTACTCTAGGCCGTACGCGGCAGATGATACTGGCATTTTTTCAATTAACATTGCCGTTACTGCATCTGCATCGTCTTTGAAGGGGAAGATGTTAATGCTATGCTCTGGGTGTGTTAATAGGTTGACCCATCCATAGAATGAGTGTTGATAGATGTCGTTTTCTCTGTCATAAATAAAGCCCATGTGCAGGGCTTCATCCTGCATTAGGTTGTGGAGGTCTATATATACTCCTTTAAATGCAAAGCGTTGGTGGAAGAATGGGCTAATATGTCTGTGTTTAGCGAGGTAACTGATGAGTTTTCTATCTCTTTTGTCATTGAATGTATCTGCTTGTTTATTGAATGAGACGCGTGCGATGTTTACTACTGACAGGTCAGTTTGGCTATGTGGGATTAGTTCTGCGTTTAGCATTTTTTGTATCCTCTGTGTTGTTTGTTGTTTCGTTTGGCTTTCCTTATGCATATTCAGTTAATGCTGCATCTACTGATTGAATAATTGCTTCAATAGCTTTTATTTTCTTGTGGTACGTTTGGAACTCAGTTACTGTTAAGTGACGCTCTATGTCGCTTGTTAGTAGTGAGGCTAGTAGCGCTACGCTAGTTTCTCCTTCATATATGAAGGTTACATTGGTATCATCGTTGTTAGCGTGCAGGCATACATATGAGTCAGAAAAACCGTGACGTTCGATTACGAAGTTCTTGATTTCGTCGTCTCTTGTGATTATTAGGTCGTCATTGTGTTCAGCTTCCTCTGTCAAAGCAGATACTAACTTGTCGGCAATTTCTGTTTGTAGTTTGGTTGATACTTTTACGCTGAAATTTACATTGCCTTTAAGTAACATTTTAGTTCTCCTTGTTGATTGTTATATCGAATCCGTGTTGTTCGATTAATTTCAGTGCGTCCTCTTTTGATTGAACATTTTGTAGGTCAAGCATTAGGGCACTGAACCACATGCGAGCTTCACCTATTGTCCGTGCTTCGGTGAGGATTGTGTTGGTGAGTTTGATTGTTAATTCGAGAGCTAACTTGCTTTGTGATTCACACTGCTCTAGTTGTAGCGTTCGCAGTGTTAATCTCTCTTGGCACTTGTCTAATCGTGTCTGTTTTCTTTTCATTGGTGCATTATACCCTCTAGTTATAGTTGCTTACCAATAGACATTTGTTTATAGGTTGGTGGATTTAGCGTCGAAAATGATGTGTGCCCAAAATGCCCAGATGTGTGCCCTATTTAGGGCACACCAAACGCTCGTAAGTTGTTGATTTTTCGTTGCGAGTTGCCTATTTTTTAATCAGTTGGGCACACTGGGCACACATCGAATTGATGTAAGTTGTTGTTTTTTCTAACAAAAGCCGAAAATGTGTGCCCAAATGGCATTTTGACTCTCTCTATATATTATTTTTTCTTTTTTCTTATTATATTTTTAATTTACTGCTCAGACTTAACTTTTTTTGGGCACACTGGACACACATTTTTAAACAATGTCAATAAAATCAATCGCTTACGCGTGTTTTTTTTGGGCACACACGTAAAGCGGCAAATCAGCTAAGCTGTTGTTTTTATTGGCTTTTCGATGTGTGCCCGGTGTGCCCTCGTTTGGGCACACGTGTGCCCATTTTGGACACACTCACAACTTTTTTCTTTTGTCAAGTGTCAATAGTTCTTAGTCCTATTGACATTTGTTTTCAATTAAGAATCACTCTCGTTTATTTTTGGGCACACCAAAATTAGCAGTAAAACTACTAGTTTTTGTCCTTAACTATAGATGATTGTCTATGGTTTTTATTTTTTATTGATTATCCATAGCCAAAAGTCTATGGTTTTTGGTAATCGAAACTTAACGCTTTGTGGTGGGTTGCGTAACAGGTAAATTGACACCAACGCCGATGCAATTGTGGCCACGACACTGCCGCCAAACGACCCACCGAAGATGGTCATTAAGCCAATCAATGCACCAACATCATACACTGCATCCATAAAGCGACCGTGTTCAACCTTCCATTTTATCACTAGAAAGTTAAACGCTGCCGCTATGCCCATTATAATTAGTGATATAAGCTCCATATGAGCCTCCTCATGCGTTTTTTCCGCCTCTTAGGTAGTAACCTATATAGGCTAAGATTTTAGACCGTGCTGGCTTTCTCACTTCTGTGTGTTTCACAACGAAGTCTTTTGGTTCAATGTCTATAATGTCTATGTGAGGCATAGACCTGAAGTAGTCACTAAATCTTTTTGCTTCTTCTGCAGTAGCAGGGCGGTCATATGTCATTACTTTATTCATTGTTCTTTCCTCTGTTTTCATATTGCACTTTCTGTAAATCCAAAAAAGATTTGATAACTGGCTTAAAATACATTGCCAATCCAATTATTAGTCCAATGAATGGGTTGAAAATCACTAATGACACCAGTGAAATCATAATTACACCTGCCCCAACGGCCTGCTCGATGCTGTATTTACTTAGATTTCTTCGCATTATTCTTTCTCCATGTTGTGAGTTTCATTTTTGGGTTCTCTTTAGCGGCTTTTAACGCTTCTCTAGCGTCTTTGTTTACTATGACCATCATTTAATTTTCTCCAAGCCTTTCTCTTTTGCTCTTTTGTAGACCGTTACTTCTAACGTGAAGTGCGTCACTCCTAATCATTCTCAGTTTCATCGCCGCCATAAAAGCAAAACTGTGGCGATGTAGTGGGTTTATGCGACTTAGTTCACGCAGGTTCATAAGATTCATAAGGTTCATATCATGTGCTCCTTCTCTATCTCTATTTGCACCGTCCTGCCTAACCGGGATGCAACGGCAAGGCATAAAAAAAGACAGCCACCGGCCGGCATACACCGACCAGTGGCATAAACGGTTAATCTTCTGCTTCTTCCTCCTCAGCGAGGATTAGAAGCTGTAGCGGGTCACTCCCGTAATCCGCTAGCTCCTCATGGTGGCCATCTGATGCCCACCATTCAATGCATTGCACTGAGTCTGGGTAATAATTAGATATAACCTCATGCATCGAGTAGACCCTCCAGCTTATCATCGAATGAATTGTCAGTAGATACAGGTGCATCATCTACGATTGCATCAACAAGCTTCTCAGCTTGCTTCATTGCCTCTTGTTGTTCTTTTTGGATGCGAAGTATTAGACGGTGGTGAGCATCAACCGCTTCTGCGTGTAGCATCTCCTTATGTGTAGGAGATAGTGCATCGAAGAACGCATAGAATTGAGAGACTGAGTTAGTCTTCTCAATCAATTCATCTACTGCGTCCTGTAGCCATTCAGGCACTTGCCCGTATGGCGATGGTGTCTTCTGCTTGGACTCATGCCAGTTTTCAACCACGGACTGCATGTCTGCGGAGAATGTGGACTGAATCAATCGGTCCATATCATCATATGTACCAATCAACTCCTCAAACTCACCGTTGTCCGCATACTTGCGGAACTTAACAGCGAGCCAGTAGCACTGCTGATAGAAACTTGATGGGTTCTCAAGGACATATGCCTTGAAATCCTCATTATCGATTTCGATGTCAGGTAGTGCTACTAATGCTGGAGAGCCGTTTTCTAGCTCATCAACGGTAGGCTTACGCCCAACAAGTTGAATGCCTAATGTAGCGTTTGCTACCCGCTCATTGACCCAAGTGAGCGTTGGGTTTGTCTTAGCCAACTGCACCATATAACCAAGGCGTTGCTTGGCTGAGTGCTTAGTTGTTGCACCAAACTTCAATGCCGCCTTGGTCAATGAAGCCAAAGCGAAGATGTTGTTGCGGTTGATGATGTTTTTGTTGATAGCTGAAAGTTTCATAATGAACTCCTTTAGTAGTTAAATAGTTAATGAAATGAGACTTAATAACCTCAATAAAGGTTAATTAACGCGTGCCGCGCGTAGCGCGGTGCGCTGATTGTCAATAGATGATTTCCACTTTTTCCGGTTTTGATTTCCGGGATTAGGGATTACGATTCCGGGACGAGGGGTGATTTGAGGGACGGTGGGGGAGATATGAAACAAGCAACCTCAAACAAAAAATATAAAAGTTTTAACAAGGTTTAACACTCAGCACAGCATAAAAGCACTTAACATAGCAATAACGATTAGTTATAATCATTGTATGGCTGTACTAACTGAGCAAGAAAAACAAGCACTTCACTACTTAGCATACGGTTTCACCAAGGCAGCCGCAGCAAAGGCAGCAGGCTTCCCATCAACTGCTGTATTCCAACGGCAGCATGTACAAGAGGCAATGGATGAACTAAACAACACGGCTACAGCAGAGATAAAAGTCACCCGCGACATGCTCACGCAGATGTTGTTCGAGTCACATAGAAAGAGCGCAACAGCCACTGAGGAGATAGCCGCCGTTCGTGAAATAGGTAAACTTCATGGTTTATATGAAAGCGATAGAATGAAACAAACCACAAACATAAATGTTAATGTCATAGAACAAATAGAGTCACTGCCAGACGATGAACTACTTGAGTTGGCTAACATAGACGGTGTGTACACATTGGAGCCAGAGCCAATAAATGACTGATAACCCAATAATCAAAGCACAACAACGGGAAAGAGAACTCGTAAATAAACTTACCGAAAAAGAACTTGCGCGACAAACAGGCGAAGTATATGAGTCATTTTTGTCTGAGTTAGAGAAAAAAGTAGAAAACCCAACACATGAAATTAAAGTAAAGCCTGTACGCGAAGAAGACACACCAGCATATAAACGAGAGTTGGCAAGACGCGTACTGGCGAGAAAACACCTATTGCCGTTCATCGTAAGAACTGAGCCGGGCTACTTACCAGGCTGGGTGCATAGAGACATATGTAGGCGGCTTGAAAAGTTCTATCAGGATGTGGTCGATAAGAAGTCACCCCGTCTAATTCTACAGGTTCCACCACGAGCTGGTAAATCACTCATTGCTTCAATTAACTTCCCTGCATGGGTGCTAGGGCAGCAACCAAAATGGGACATTATTTCTACCTCATACGCAGCATCACTTGCAGAAGGGTTCTCAAGGAAAGCAAGGGATAAACTCACTTCGCCAGAATACACAACCGTCTTTGACACTCGTCTTGCACAGGACGCTAAGTCTGTACAATCATGGAAAACAACAGATGGTGGCACATACAATGCTGCCGGTGTAGGCGGTGGTATCATTGGTAAGGGTGCGCATATAGGCATCATTGATGACCCGTTCGCAAATAAAGAGGCTGCTTGGTCAGAGTCGAACAGAGACGCTGTGTGGGACTGGTACACCACAGCGTTCTACACACGACTTGCTCCCGGCGGAGGTGTACTCGTTATCATGCAGCGGTGGCATGAGGACGACTTAGCGGGTAGGTTAATAAAAGCGGCTGAGGAAGACCCACTCGCCGACCAATTCGAGGTTGTACATTACCCAGCCATCGCAGAGCATGACGAGCCATATCGAAAAAAGGGCGAAGCACTACACCCAGAGCGGTACAGCCTAGAGCAGCTACTCAAGATAAAACGCACAATGCACCCAGCCGACTGGGAGGCGTTATATCAACAAAATCCAGTCGTTGCGGACGGAGACTTTTTCACGCGTGATATGTTCCATATATATGATGTGAAGGATAGGCCACCACTTAGCGCATTGACTATATACCAAGCGTGGGACTTGGCTATCGGCACTAAAGAGGTAAACGACTACTCAGTTGGCGCATGTATAGGTATAGACGAGAACGACAATCATTATGTGCTTGATGTACACGCTGGTAGATGGGGGGCATTTGAGTTAGTTGAGGAAATACTTAACTTCGCAAAACGCTATAGCCCAATGATTGTCGGTATAGAAACATCACAGATAGAGATGGCAATTGGGCCGCTATTATCCAAACGAATGCGTGAGACTAATAACTTCATTCGCATAGAGCGGCTAAAACCAGGTAGGCGCGACAAGATGATGCGTGCAAGGCCGTTACAAGGGCGAATGCAGCAAGGCATGGTAAGATGGCCTAAAGGCGCAAGTTGGTTCCATGAAACGCAAAACGAGATGCTTTCGTTTCCTGCTGGTAAACACGACGACCGTGTTGACTCACTCAGTTGGGTGTACCTAATGTTAGACTCAATGCGCACGCCATATATACCAAAAGAGAAACCGAAACCAGGTTGGCGCGATAAGTTGCGCATTAATAGGACATACAAGAGTCCAATGACAGCATAAAGTTATACCTAATAGTTATTATATTATATAATAGCCATTAAAAATCATACAGATAGGACTTAGGATGGCAAAGAAAGCTGATTCTATTGAGGTAGCCAATAAAAACTGGCAGCGTTACATACGAGCTAGAGACGCTGGACACACCGACTATATTGACATTGCTAAGAAATGCAACAATTTCTATATGGGTGAACAATGGTCACAGAAAGACTTAGATGCACTAAAAGCAACTGGCAGGCCAGCACTCACTATAAACCAGATTCTACCAACAATCAACGCCATATTAGGTGAACAAGCCAACAAACGATTAGACATTCGCTTCTTGCCAAATGAAGATGGCGACATTGAGACAGCAACCGTTCTAACAAAACTCGCCAGACAGATTTCCACAAGTAATAATCTCGATTATGTAGAGTCACAGGTCTTTGCCGATGGCATCATCGAAGAGCGCGGGTACTTTGACATTCGCATGGACTTCTCTAATAACATACAGGGCGATATAAAGATAACATCTGTTGACCCTAGAACAGTTGTACTAGACCCAGACGCTCGTGAGTATGACCCAGACACATGGTCAGATGTCATTGTGTCAAAGTGGATGACATTAAACGAGATTGAGCTTACATATGGCAAAGAGAAGCGCAAAGAGGTAGAAAACAGAGTCGCTATTGGTGATACACAGGGCAATGACTCTGTGACATATATAACAACCGACTTAGACACATTTGGTGATAGTACTAAAACCTCTTACCTTGATACATATGACGAGAACGGACGCAAGATAGGCAAGGTGCGTGTTATTGACCGTCAATGCAAACGCATCAAGAAAATACGAGTATTCGTTGACTTGAACACAGGTGATACTCGACCCGTGCCTGATAATTGGTCTGAGGAGAAGGTTCAGGCGGTACGCAAAGCAGCAAACCTACAAATAACAACCAAGTTCCAAGAGCGTATTCGATGGACAGTAACGGCTGATAATGTTGTACTGCATGACGATTGGTCACCTTATAGCCACTACACCATTGTTCCTTATTTCCCATACTTCCGTCGTGGTAAACCGTTCGGTGTCGTGCGCAACTTATTGTCTCCGCAAGAGCAGTACAACAAGGTCAAGTCACAAGAGTTGCATATCGTCAATTCTACTGCCAACTCAGGTTATATGGTGGAGCAAGGGTCACTAACTAACATGACTGTTGATGACCTAGCAGAACGCGGTGCAGAGACAGGTCTTGTTGTCGAGTATGCCCCAAACGCAACGCCGCCTAATAAAATCCAACCAAACCAGATTCCTACTGGTCTAGACCGCATCAGCCAAAAGACAGCCGAGGACATCAAGTCTATCTCCGGTATCACTGACGCAATGCTTGGCACAACCTCACCAGAGGTATCAGGCCGTGCTATTGAGGCTAAAGTGTCTCGTGGTATGATTCAAGTGCAGGTGCCATTCGATAACTTCAATCGTAGCCGTAATATACTAGCGCGTCGTATGCTAACGCTAATACAAGCATACTACACCGACCATCGTATTATCTCCATTGTTGACGATGTAGAGCCAGAGAAGAATGAGCAGATTGAGATTAACAAACCAGACCCAGTTACAGGCGAGATTCTAAATGATGTGACACTTGGTAAGTACGACATTGTTGTATCGTCTGTGCCATCACGCAATACCTACAATGACACTCAGTTTGTGGAAGCCATGAGTATGCGCAATGCTGGTGTTGCGATACCTGATTGGGTTCCAATCCAATACTCAACACTAGATAATAAAGAGGAGCTTGTACAAGTCGTCAAGCAGATGACTGGTATGGCTCCACCTACACCAGAGGAAGCGCAGTTGCAACAACAACAGATGCAGCTACAGATGCAAATGCAGCAGTTACAACTACAGGAGATGCAAGCCAAGATTCAGCAGCTTAACTCGCAGGCGGTTCTCAACCAAGCTAAGGCACAAGACACTGTTACTGACGGCGATGATAGAGAGCTTGAGGTTCTTAAATTGCAATCAGAGATTGCGGCTAAGCAAGCAGAGCTTGAGACCAAATTGCGCATTGCTGGCATTCAGGCACAGCTTGCTATGCAGAAGCCCGACATGAAAGGTCCTCAAGCACAAACCGGACGATACAACCAAACAAGAAGCGCAGCCGCACCAGGCGGGCGTAATAACTAGCAGCTTTTTTAACAGTAGACGAGGTAACTACTATGAACCTAAACGAACTTAGTCCAGAATCAGCACATGCAGATGACTTGGATATTACACAAGAAGAACTAGCGTCTGTGCTATCTGATGCAGAGCCAGAGAATGGTATTGATGTGCCAGATACACCAGAGATGATTCATACGAAACTACCAGATGATGTAGAACCAACGGAAGATACAACACAACAGACAGACGATAGCACGCTAGAAGATGATACTGACGACACAGATGATGATTCAACAGATGAAT
>Ga0256829_1003679_pt1 | contig 10460 bp, 7 predicted proteins | sample 131447metaG_FD_185979 | JGI IMG/M metagenome (GOLD analysis project Ga0256829, IMG submission 185979) | Hydrothermal vent microbial communities from Lau Basin, Pacific Ocean - 131-447 | ecosystem: Environmental > Aquatic > Marine > Hydrothermal vents | place: Pacific Ocean: Lau Basin | collected...
CCTCACCGCCTTGTAGAAAATACTCCATATCTTTTATGCCTAAGTTGGCAAACATAGGTATAATAAACTCATCAGCTGGATAAAGGGGTTGTTCTAGTTTATTATAATTTACCAAACTTTCTGGGTAACTTCTTTTGTTATATGTACATACATAATCAACAGAAACTGATAAAGGTTCCCCAGCTTTTTGCTCAAAAGTTAGTGTTTTTGGTATTAAAGTATTGTACAAATATGCACTTTTATTGCCATCATTACCAAAAGTAAAATAAGCAATTTTATGTAAATTTTGTAGGCTGGCTGCTTTAGCTGATGTATCCAAAACATATGAGATACTATTGTCTAAATGACTATTAGGAAAAAAGGGAAGTATTAATTGTTCAACATTAACAGTAGTTGATAAAGATTCTGCATCTGTTATGTAAACTCCCATATCTAAGGTCATAGAAATTGTGTGGGTTTCATTAGAAATGTAAACAGTGGCATCGTTAAGAACATGAGCCCGTAAATACGAAACATTATCAGTTTTTTCTAATGTTTTGTCTAAACTAAATTCAGTGACTAAAGGAAAATGATGATAAAGCCCAGTTTTACTATAAAAGAAGCCTATACCACGATTAGAAGGGTTTAAATAAGACATGAAGAAATCTTTTAAGAAGAAGTTGCAGAGCCCCTAAAGGGGACTCTGTTACTCGATACCGACGAGAATTACAGTACCGTTAGCGTCCTCATAAGCAGAGAATGCAACTGTTTGGCTAACAAGTCCATCTTGGTCACCAAGGTCTGCGGAAGTAATTGAGATATTTGGCAGATAGACAGCAAACTTACTAGTTCCTGCGGTAAGTTCGAGGTACAGCTGGCCGTACTCAGAATTACGCATTGCAGTGTAGTATGCAAAGTCTTCAAACAGAATATCAAAAGTTCCTTCAACTGTTTTTGCAGTTGTAGCAGATTCTGTGTAACCAGTTCCACAAAGTGTTTGAACATTAGCAACTGTATTGTTAACAGTAATCGACAGGTTAGAAACACAAATATTATGTGCTGTACCAGCCTCATCTGTATAAACAAGTGTAGCACTCTTACCGACAAATGGGATTGCGTTGTTCAGTGTTCCTGCAAGAGCAGTATCAGACTCATTTGTAGCAAAGTTAGCAGCACCAAGGTCTGCGGCAATTGTACAAATGTCTGCAACAGGGAAGTTCATTGCAATAGAGTTAGGAACACAACCAGTATATGTAACTGATTTATCAGCACCACCAACCCACTGTTTTACAGTAAGAGACTCATTGCCATCTGCTGGTGTAGAAAGGTAGTAAACATCCGCAGTACCAGTTTCACCTGTTTGAGCCATGTAAATCATAGGTGCTGGTGTAGTACCCGCATCCGAATAACCAATAAAACCACCAGTATCAGAGCCCTTGCGACTAACTTTACCAAGACCTACCTCAACAACTACGTCACCAGAGACACCACCGTTGGTATCATTGTCTGGAAGCAATTCAAAAGTTAAGTTACCAGAGCCAATAAAGTTTGTGGCAATAGACGGAAGGTTTACAAATGAGTTACGAAGAACTGTACGTTCGACACTATCTACATTTGGAGAGAATGAACTATCCGCTGTAGGTTGTACAACATCAGTACTCTGTAAAGTAGGGGCAGTATTGAATGTGGCTTCTTTAGCTACTGCGAATACTGTTCCTTTAGTTTGATATGACATTTTTAATACTCCTATATTTTATATAAACGGTTAATTACACCGCATAATAATCAACATTGACTGAAACTAGTGCCATAGCATGAGGGTGTAAAATACCACCATCTTGTCTGACTGAGTCTATTTCAGCTACATTTACCAGAGACTGTAACTCTGTACTAGATTTAATTGATAGGTCAACAGCATCAATTAAATCAGAAAGCACATCCTCATAAGAATTCTTAGCAGGTTGCCTTGCGTACAAATATATCGTTAGTTCCCCGTAAATTCTATCCCTACAAGAAGCCCCCGTACCAGTCACCTCTCTTTTTTCTTGTTCCCACGTAATAGCTACTGATGGAAAATTGGTTACTTGTGTCCACACTGGTATGTGGTTTTTGTAAACTGTTGCAAATAAACCTGTATCTTGCAAGGCTTTCACAACAGCATTAAAAACATCTTTGCGCTTACTCATCAAATCTCCTTATGAACTTAACCGTTCTAAATAATTTTTTATGTAAATAACTCGTTCATTTTTTACAAGACCTTCAAGTTTTGTACTCAAAAACCTTCCTAATTGTGCTTTAACTTTGTATGTGTAAACTAAACCATCAGACCATACTGATGGTGAATTAATTTCCTCATCAAGTACATAAGAATCCCCAGCAGTATCAGTCATACTGGTATAAGTACTCAAACTTTTTTTATACACTTTTAAAGGCAATTTAACACTACTTTCTAAAGTAATTGTAGTTTTCGTAAACTCGTATGGGTAATTTGGATTTGGGTCAGATAAGAGCGTATAAGTAACAATGTTATTACCAGTAGTTACAAAGTAATTGTTTATATTTTTACCACAAAAATAAATATTATCATCAGTATTACTGATATAGTTACTAAATGTAGCCATCGTACCAGCATTTTTAGGAGATATTAAATACTTAGTATCATCAGATACCCCAAGTTTTACAGGATTTCCTGTATCATCCATATTAATGGTACCATACTCTAAAATAGTTTTTGAATCAGCTCTCCAAGCTTTATAATCTCCTTGTGCAGTTTTTATTACACCTCCATTACGCATTGGGTATATTTGTTCAGTATTTTCAAAAACAATCATAGGTGTTGAATCTGCATCAACACGAAAATAATCATTGTAAGTTCTATATAAACGAGGAAAAGGTGAGTTACCTTGCCACATATTACCAAATACACCAACATAGTATTCTGGTGTTAGTGTATTTTTATTTGTCAGAAGCACAAAATTTTGTATACCGTTATATTTGTTATTTGTTACATATAGTCTAAACAAAGTGGCCGTCACAGGAGTATCAAACTCAATAAACAAGATTGGGTCACCAAAAGCATACATATAATGAGGGCTCCCAATATCAATCCAAGTACTACCTCCATCAGTAGAATACTGAAAAGTTACATACAATACAGCATCATACCACGCTACAAGATTCAATTCACAATAAAAACCATACACTGTTTTTGGTGTACTTGCTTCAATTTTTAACCATTGCGTGCCATTACTATCAAAATGAAACGACCCTCCATTTGACCAAGAGGAGTCTATATACCATCTAGACCATCCAACAGCAAATCCGGGGAAGGCAGAGTTCGTGGAACTAGCCGTAACTGTTAAATTACTATCAGAATTACTTGTCATATGGTAATTAGGAAATGGCTCATATTTTGGGCTTTTGAATAAAATTTTTATACTAACTCCACTTGTACTATTTTCTAATGTATCAGGAACTACATTTACTACATAATGCTTTTTACTAAAGTTTAACTGCTTCCATATGTAAGTACTAGAAAGTCCTGTGTTATTCATATTTTTCATAGTATAGAAAGCCTCGCCGGATGTATTTGTATAATAAGCGATACCAGAACCATTATATTCGTATATATTAAAATTAACTACATTAGAAGCAGACTGCACGAATGATTGTATATCATATATATCCCCCAAACCAGCAAGTCTAGCGTTATTTTGACCAGCAAAGTACAAAATATTATCAGGAGAAATAACAAAAATCTCAGAAGGATTACTACTTCCTGCATCATTAACACTAGATGCGAAAATAACTTCTCGTCCTTTTATTCCTGTGTTTGTATAAATTGAGTAGTCTTGTATGTTACCAAGCCCGAGCTGCCCACAACAATTTCTACCAACAGTCCAAACACTATTGTCAGTTTTTATAATAGCTGTCATATAGTTACCAACATAAACACCAAGTACATCATAAGTATCAGGAACCTGTGTCCAATCTTGAACAAAGGCTGGGTCGCCAATACCCATTAAATTGTACTGATTACTCCCTTTTCCTGATACCGTACTCGTTGATACATCAAAAGAATAATAGTAAGTATTAATAGAAGAAATATCTTGTGAAATTGGGATATAGTATTTATTACTAGAATTAGACATAACAGGTAATAGCGAATGGTTGCCACCAATAACATAGGTATTACCACCATCCTCGTACAAGAAAATACCACCAACATTATCGGTATTTACAGATAGAGGGGAATAAATTTTATTAGCAGTTTTGTTAGTATTTGTAAAAGTAGCGGTATTACCCAAACCGAAAGCATTACCAGAATTTTCAGTCCCTGAATAGTACAAATAACCATCAGTACCAATATAATAAAAAATATTGTATACCCATTGATACGCAGAACCAACAACATCATCAATAAATTTACTAACATTGGTCACACCATTAATAGGAGTCCAATCTGTAATATCAGTTGACATACTACCAGTACCGGCAGCGCCGTAAGCGTCAACCCCTTTTACTTGCAAAGTATTATCAGACATTAGTGCATAAAATAAACAACTATTATTCCCAAGACCATACTCTCCGTGACCAAATACAATAATATCAACAACAGTACCACTAAGTGTTGTTTGCTCTACTATTGAGTTTGAACTACTGTCGTTGGTAGAATCTATTGCATAATATTTGTTAAAGCCACTTACGTATACTTTACCATTATCATCTAAAAAGAATAAATTACGTATATATTGACCGTAATCTGGGCTAAATACTGGTAGTATTTTTACAAAATTTACTGATGTGGGTAAGCCTGTTAATTCTACAGGAGTTGTGTGTGTTTCATAACCATTATTCCCAAAACATAAAGCGTTCTTTTCAGATACCCCAAAAAACCACCAAGAATTGTCTGTTTTTTTGAAAGTGCATCCTCCAAATGCTAAATAAAAATCGGTAACATCTGCAGAAATTAAATACGAATTATTAACAGTGTCTACACCAGCCGTGTCAAGAATAGGATTTTGTTGTTTACCCCTATAATAGAAATTATTATTAGAGTCTAAAAAGAATACACCACTGCTTTGTTCATATACAGTTATTTTTACAACATCTTGTAAAAAACTTACTGGGGACTCTGTCGGCTGGGTTTTAAACAAATCTCCCAAACCTAACTGCCCGTATGTATTATCCCCTCTAGCCCATAAAGTACCATCAGTTTCTATTTTAAGGGATGTTCCCCCACCTATAGCCATTTTTGGGTACGTTGTAGTGATGGTAATATCTTCATGAGTACTATCAAATCTTGGCAGAATACCTGTCATAAATTTACGTGTGTATGCTGGGTCCCACTTAGTAGCCGCAAAAGAACCTCCAACAGGACCACCAACCCATCCGTAATCATACCCTGCATAGTACAATGTGTCATTTGCTATATTAATAAACATACCTAAATCATAAGCGTCTGTTATATGGTCTGTACAGGAAGTTGCTAATATATTTGGAACAACTGTCCAATTATTTACTGGGTCTCCATTTTGTGGGTCGATACCAACTCCCAAAGAACCGCTATTATTTCCACCTTTTGCTATAACAGTGTTATCTATATTTACTAAATAATATTTTGGTGTACCACCTAGGCGAGAACATCTATGGTCAATGCCTGTATAACCGCTATCTGTAAAAATATGTTTTGTATCTGAGGTGTAGTCTACTCCTTCTTTCTCCCCACAATACATTAGAGTATCATTTGTATTAAAAAATACTAAAGTGTGATAGTTGTTTGTCTGATATAATGGCACATGCTTACCAGTAACATTAGGCACTTTTAAAAAAACACTAGAAGAATCTGTAGTACCATCCCCAAGTTGGCCTCTATAGTTATCCCCAGCAACATACACATCACCAGTTTCAGTTATAAAAATTACGTTGCTATCACTAGCCCCAAAACTAATAACTTTTTCTTGAATATTTTGAGTAAGATTTGTAAAAGTATAGACATCATTTATATGTCCCAAACCTAATTTTCCTGTAGTATTATAACCAGTACCATATAAATTACCGTCAGCACATAAAACAATTGTACTACGATCTGTACTGTAAATTTCTATAACATCATTGACATAAGTATTTAGAGTCCATGTTGTAAGAGGTGGTGGATTTGTATCTGTTGTTCCATTCCCAGCACCACCATTATGAAAATAACCTGTTTGGTATAGATTACCTGTGTCAGATATATAAGACGAAGAGTAGTTCTGGTAACGAGCCAAATGGCGCACAATTTTAACTTTTGTTGGTGTAACTATATTAAACCATTCAGTGTGATTACCACCACAAGAAAAGCCCATTGTGAAGTTAGCGCAGTTACCTATTCCCCATAATCGACCTTGATTATCAACAGCCATAGCAGCTCTATACGTGTACATAGACTGTACTGATACAAAATGCCAATCCTCTGACCTAGTTTCAACACCACTTATTTGACGCTCTTGTAGTTTATTATTTTCATCAACTGTGTATATATGATCGCCAGTGTTTATAGAGTTTTCATACTCACTTTTTAAACACAGCTCATCTATACCATTTTTCCAAGGAGCTGTGGTGCTTAAATCAGCAATATCTTTGTGTAGTACTTTTACCTCTGTTTGGTACTGCGACCAATCTGTTTGCCCAGAGTCTTGTTCAAAATCTATTGTTTCAATCTCAGCATTATCAGCAGTTACTAGCACAGTATCACTATCAATTGATGAATTAGTAAGAGTTTCAAAATTAGAGGCAACCATATCAACACCATTTAATACCAAGGTGTCATCAGTATCACCACTTGTATTTGTTACTTCTATATAAGCATTTGGACTAAAAGCTGATTCTAGTTTACCCTGTTCTGTGGCAGACACAGAGCAAGAAAGTGTAGTATCATCCAGTACAGCTGGTAGATGCCATTTAAACGGGTATACCGATGCGTCAACAATTCCAGCTGAGACTATGACTTTATAGTACGCAGTAGATGAGTGGGGAGTTACTTGTATATCAACAATATCTCCTTCATTAGCACTTAGTGGTACTGTTACTATTGGGGTTGTTGTTACATTTTCATAATTTCGCAAATCTGTGTGGTATATTAATTCACCCTCTGAAGTGGTCACTTTTGTGAAAAGAGTTCCTGTTACCGTATTAACAGCTAATTCGCCTGCAGTAAGGTCACTTAATAAAGGTACTTTATCAACCCCTTGACTATTTTTTAAAATTATTGTTGTGTAGTTGTCAGCCATTATTAATCCTTATCCAAATTGTAACCAAAGGTCTGCTTGGTTTTTTGCAGCTAGCACAAAAGCTTCTTCAAGTTCTTCAACTGTAACATCGGAAAATGTATTATCCGCTAACTTCCATTTTGTAGTACTTTCCCCAGTAATTTCTGCTACTTTCAAAGCTCTGTGCATACGTGTTTGAGCCGCTTCATCCGCATCAAAAATCTTACCATTACTAATGGTTACAGTAGACGTATGTACTGCTTCTGTTCGTTCTGCTTTTTTATTTTCAATAGGAGGGTACACAAACTCTTTTACTTTAGAAGTTAATGGACCTTTTTTTACTATTTTTTCTTCAATCAATACACACCTCCATTAACTTCTTGTTGGCCCGGAACATACCCCCCACCCCCTAGAGGCTTCCACCAAATACCAAGACCGTTAGCAATAAAATCTGATACTGTTGTTGATGATGTTATTCCTGTATTATCTATAAGTTCTACAATAGTAGGATTACCATTACCGTCAGCATCCCTAATGTTTATTACACTTAATATAGGCACTTCATCAAGACCTGTGCTTGAATTATCCTCAAAAACATACATAGGATTTCTAAACATATGATAAATCCTCAAAAGGGGTAAAAAAGAAAGTCATGATATACCTCACAGTTTTAGTTAGTTATTGTGAAGTATATCGTAAAGATTGAAGAAAGATTAAACGGTAGTCCCTGTAGCATCTACCCAAGTTGTGCCAGACCACCATATAGGTTTGTTTAAGTCTATGTCAAAATAATCAAAACCTATTTGGACATTGGCGGGACGGCTTGCAGTATCCCCAGAATGCCCTTCAAATATTAGAGGAGTATTAGCATCAGAAATATGTGCACCAGTGTTGTAGTATAGTCCGGGTTTCTTATAAGAGTCTGCATAAGGATATGAAACATTGTCAAAAATTATTTTTTGGGCATCCCTAATAACTCCTGAATCACGAATAGTAATACCTGTTGTAGCATTACTAATAGTCAGGTTTGCCCTAATATACTCAACAGTTTCATAATGCACTAAAACAGAGGTCATAGGGGACCCTGCGTCATCACTCCCTAATGTGGCTGACCTAAAATAAAAATTAGCGTGCGAGTATGAATAAATTGTTGTACGCCATAATTGGGAATTATTTATTTCTACATAACTGTCCTCATATGCCCATATATTATTTTCCTGCCCATCAGGTACCGTACAATTTTTAATCTCTAAATAACCTCTTCCAGAAGGTGATAACACAGTTTGAGAAATGTTACACCCTAATAAGCTAAGGAAGTTATTAAGCAGAAAAAAGTTACAACAAGCTGTTGTTGGGGTTATGCTGAGGTCTTTAACATACATTTTACCATGAATGAACAACGGGTTTGAGTAACTAGTAATGTCTGTTATTTCAAATGACGTATCATCTTTATTTTCAGAAATACTGCTTAAATAGAAGGAACATCGTATACTATTATTAGTACCCACGGAAGCTTCGTGATGCCCTACGGGGAGTTTAACTTTATATGTTGTTCCTTGACTAGCTAAAACCACTAAATCCATAGCTTCTTGGAATGTTTGAACATCTTGACCAACTGTCAATTCAATGACTAGTTGTTGAGCATTTAGGTTTGTTATTAGTGGGGAACTCGATGTGCCATAGTAAACAACCGACCCATCAGAGTGGAGGATGTTTTCTTCAGAAATACCATTAGAACTGAATAAATTAGTATTATTTGTATTAGTTAAATCTGACGCTGAAATCAGGCTAGAGGATTCTCTAACTAAGTACACAGTATCACAAGAATCCACAGAAAATGTGCCTGTAATATTACACATACTATTTCTAAGAACATCAAAAGCTCTTCGGACTCCTTTTATATTAACTCCCCAACTAAATAATCCAACAGAACCGTCTGATATTTTAATTCCATCAGCTTGTACCGGCGTAGTTGCGTTTTGGTCTGGGTTTTCTATTTTTATGCCCCAGTTTAAAAAGATACTACCCATACTACTGGCTACAACTGACATTAAATTATTACTTTGTGGGTATATTTCAATATTTCCCCAACACATTACAACACCTGCGTAAATAGATTCCATAGCTCTAGCAAAAACACCGTAAAACTGTACATTTTGTACATAAGCTATTCCATTATATCTAGCGCCAATTACTCTGTATCCGGGATTTCCCCCAGTACTATTTGTAGTAGTTATTTTGAAATTATCTATCCTTAGCTGAGCACCATTAGCATAAATTAATGGTAAAGATGTTGCCGAGGTGACTTCTATATTTAATGTTGTTTGATTGGTAGGGTCTCCAATAAGAAATAAATAAACATCTGATTCACTATGATTAAGGAGAAAATCTGTAGCACCTGTGTATTGCACATTAATAGTAGATGCTGGAAAGTGCACATTAATTTTTACTTTTGTTCTTTTAACATGACTATCTACGAAATCTTTAATATCTTCAAAAGAGGTAACAACAATGTCTTCAGGATTTTGTTCAGCACCTGTCCAATAAATATCAACAACATTATCAGTAGTTTCTAAAATTTCTTTCATTGCCCCAAAAGTATCAAACAAACTTTTAATTGTTGTTTTATGCGTTTGAGGAATACTAGAATCCTCAGCAACTAGTAAAAAATCTTCTAATAATTGTGTTGGGGTTGGTAATTCATTTATCTTTGTAATAGCAATATTTTGGGACATTATACGTTCCTTTCAAAATGTGGAGTATCCGTGTGAGTAAAGTACCCACCCCATCTGTTTAGTTGATGAAGACTTTCCCAGTAATCGCCTAACTCTTTTAACTTATCTACATCGTATGTGAGTTCACCATCAATAAAAAAATTAAAATCCATAGCCAATCTTCGTAAATGATTGGATTTCATTGTCCAACTTCTTTTCGAGCCATCAATAACACCTACGGTACTGCCAACTTTTTGTAAATGTTTTCCCTCATAATATAACAACTGTTGGTCTTTTGTTCTAAAAGCCTCCCCAGCCGTCATCTTTATCCCTTTGTACTCAGCATAGGCTATTAGTCTAGAAATATCCGTAAGGAATGCCCATTGATGGTCAGATAATGTCATAATATTAATCTCCTTGTTTTTGACAGACTTTTTCGTTTTCTTTATGCTGCTTAATGCAACGATACATTTCATCAACCACTTCAACACGAGTCATTTCCTCTGTAATTAAACAACTA
>Ga0256829_1003680_pt1 | contig 10459 bp, 8 predicted proteins | sample 131447metaG_FD_185979 | JGI IMG/M metagenome (GOLD analysis project Ga0256829, IMG submission 185979) | Hydrothermal vent microbial communities from Lau Basin, Pacific Ocean - 131-447 | ecosystem: Environmental > Aquatic > Marine > Hydrothermal vents | place: Pacific Ocean: Lau Basin | collected...
TCGCTGCCAGTGCCGTGATACAAACGCCTTGCAGACGGAATCCACCCACCTCTGGGTTCGCAGTGACCAGCTCAATGATTATCCCATGCCCGAAGCCAACGGGACGCTTGTTCAGATGTTAATATGAAACAAACAACAGAATGATGGAGTGAACTGATCAGTGCTGCTGGCGTCGTTTCACCGGCCTGATTTCTCCGCTTTCTCTTTGATGCGTATCCGAACCGTATCGTTGTTGACCAGTTGCGGCATGGCGATGTGAACGCCGGCAATGCCGGCGCTGTGATAGAGCTCTAAAATCTGATTGCGGACAGATGTCAGGTCTGAATGTTTTTTGCCGGGGCCGTAGAAGTCGCTCAGGTTGATCAGGATTGCATCGGTGGAGATGCGGCGATTGCCGCTGATTTCAAAGCGGTTGATCGAAAAGCTGCTGGCAGGCATCGCCGTGATGGATGCTATCGGTTGCATCGCTTTCCGAACAGGGGCTGGCGTTGCGACATGCGGCGTTGCCGCGGCGGTCTTGAGTTTGCCGGCTTCGACGGCGAGCAGAATGCCGGTGATGCCGGCTGCCTGTTTCAGATCGCTTAACAGGCGCTGGCGCCGGTTGCGTGACGCCGGCGTCTGGCGCGCGCTCAAAACATAATAAAGCACTCTTTCGCCCTGCTGGCGGCGAATAATGAATGCGTCATTTGCGAGGCCGACCTGCTTGAGCTGCTCAAGCGCATAGGGAAAGTGGGCATAAACGCCGATAGAGGCCAGCAGCCGTCGGTCGGGCAGTCGGTTGACGCCCTGCTGCCAGAGTGCAAGCGCCTGTTGCCGATGGCCCGAGGCAATCTGTTGCCAGCCGGATTGTATCCATGTATCCGGTATCGCTGTTTTCGCTGTCGACGCTTCCGCCATGGAGGAAAGCAGCAGGCATAGCCACAGGGCCAGCGCCATAAAAATGATTCGCATGGTGATCCTATCTCATTTGGTATTATTAACATGAAACAAACAACGCGCTTGCATTGGTTTTTTCCACCCTGTGATAATGTTCCATACCTCAGGGTGGATAAAATCCATGCGCGTCAGGCTGCGAAAGATAGCACAATCATCGGCAATGGCGCATGCCGCCGCCGGCAGTCGTCCACGCAAAAAAACAGGCCGTGAAAGAATCACGGCCTGTCGGCAGGGGAGGGGGATAAGCATTGATGACTGCGCAAGCAGTCATCAATGTATTGCCTCACAATTTACTGAACCAGCAGGGCATTGACTTTGCGGACAAAGCCGGCCGGGTCTTCCGGCAGCGCGCCTTCGGCCAGAATGGCCTGATCGAACAGGATGCTGGCAAAATCGCTGATTTTCTCTTTGGAGCGCATTTTGGCCAACCGCTGCACCAGTTCATGATCCGGATTGATCTCCAGGATCGGCTTGACCTCCGGCACATCCTGACCGGCCTGTTTGAGGATGCGCTCCATATTGGAACTCATATCAAACTGATCGGAGACCAGGCAGGCTGGCGATTCGGTCAGGCGATCGGTGACGCGCACATCCTTCACCTTGTCGCCCAGCGAATCCTTAATCTTTTTCACCGCCGGCTCGGCGGCTTTGGCCTTCTCTTCCTGCGCTTTCTTCTCCTCTTCGGCGTTTTCTCCAATGCCGGAGAGATCGAGCTCGCCCTTGGCGATGGACTGCAATTTCTTGCCGTCGAATTCGGTCAGGTGCGATGTGAGCCATTCGTCAATGCGGTCGGAGAGCAGCAGCACTTCGATGCCCTTCTTGCGGAACACCTCCAAATGCGGACTGTGCTTGGCCGCAGCCAGCGATTCAGCGGTAATGAAGTAGATGGTGTCCTGACCCTCTTTCATACGCTCGACATAGTCAGTCAGCGACACGCTCTGGGCGTCGGATTCGGTGCTGGAGAAGCGCAACAGTTTGGCAATGCGTTCGCGGTTGGCGAAGTCCTCAATCACGCCCTCCTTCAGGCAGTTGCCGAACTGGGCCCAGAAATCTGCATAGTCGGTGTTGATGGTGTCATCGTCACCGGCTTCGCCGGCCTGTTTGGCCATCTCTTCGAGCAGCCCCAACACGCGCTTGGTGGCGCCTTTCTTCATCGCCTCCATGGCCGGGCTCTGCTGCAGGATTTCACGCGATACGTTCAGCGGCAGATCGTTGGTATCCATGACGCCGCGTACAAAGCGCAGGTAGCGCGGCAACAGATCTTCCGTCGCCTCCATGATGAAGACGCGGCGCACATAGAGCTTGACGCCGTGTTTGGCTTCGGCCTGCCAGAGATCGAACGGGGCGCGTTTGGGGATGTAGAGCAGCAGCGTATATTCGTATTTGCCTTCCAGCTTCTGATGCAGGCGGGCCAGCGGATCTTCGAAATCGTGGCCGATATGCTTATAGAAATTATTGTACTCCTCATCGGTCAGTTCCGATTTCGGACGCGTCCACAGAGCGGAGGCCTGATTGACGGTTTCGATTTCAGCCGGTTTTTCTTCCTCGCCCTCGGCGGCCGGCGTCGGCGTGCCCATCATGCGGATCGGGAAGGGGATATGATCGGCATATTTGTGGATGATCGATTTCAGACGCCACGCATCGAGAAATTCATCGGCCTCCTCGCGCAGGTGCAGGGTGATTTCGGTGCCGCGATTTTCGCGTTCGATCGTCTCCAGCGCATATTCTCCGTCGCCGGCGGATTCCCAGCGCACGCCGTGCTCCTTTTCCAGCCCGGCGCGGCGGGTGGTCAGGGTCACCTTGTCGGCGACCAGAAAGGCGGAGTAAAAGCCGACCCCGAACTGGCCGATCAGGTGGGCGTCTTTCTCCTGATCGCCGGAGAGCTGGCCGAAAAATTCTTTGGTGCCTGAGCGGGCGATGGTGCCGATGTTGTCGATCACCTCATCGCGGCTCATGCCGATGCCGTTGTCGCGAATAGTAATGGTGCGGGCTTCTTTATTGACATCGATAAAGACATGCAGATCCGAATCGCCCTCGAACAGGGCGTCGTCCGTCGTCGCTTCAAAGCGCAGCTTATCGGCCGCATCGGAGGCGTTGGAGATCAGTTCACGCAGGAAGATCTCCTTGTTGGAATAGAGCGAGTGGATCATCAGATCCAGCAGTTGCTTTACCTCGGTCTGAAATGCATGGGTCTCTTTGGTGGCTGTTGCAGTCATGGGTTCTCCTGTCCTGAATCATTGAAGTTCTACTGAACCGGATAGATAGGGATTGAATGTGCGTATTTCAACCCGTCAGTTCAATCGCATGACAAGCAGGCTCGCGCCGGGGCGCAAAGAGAAAAGTAGTAATGAATGGGTTTGTCTTTCTTGGCGCCTTTGCGCCTTGGCGAGAGTCGGTTCTGATTTTGGGCTTGAAAGGCAATATCTCGCAAAGCCGCAAAGACGCAAAGGAAAACCAAAAAATGATGTGATCTTCGATCAACGTGTGCGATGATTTCCAGGGCGGCAAGTGCTCTCGTTTCCGCCAGATAAACCACATTTGTCAAATCATGCAAGTGGTTGTGTCAGTTCCTGCTGCAATCTCCAGCCATGTGTTTAAGAATGATACCCCATGCCGCCAGTTTTTGGGCGCGGGTCATGCCGGCGTTGGCCGGGCTGGTGGAGGGGAGGGGGTGTTGCGCGATACGCTGATATGGTTCCGGCAGTGTCGGCCACGCCAGCCGGCGATACAACGCTTCGGCTTTTCTGCCATTGAAAAAGAGGGCCTGAATATGCGGGTGGGTTTTGAAAAAAGAGGCGAAATCGTTGGCGACGACTGATCTCATGTCGATGGCGGAATCCAGACTGCCGGGACGGATGCACTGGTGTGCCACATCCCACAGCGCCACATGCTTGGCGCGCAGCTGCGCCAGGCGGGTTTCATAGTCCGCATCGGTGCCAAAGTCGAACAGCTCCGCCATGATGGGCCAGAATGCATTTTGCGGGTGAGCGTAATATTGATCGGCGGCGAGCGATTTTTTGCCCGGCATCGAGCCCAGAATCAGAATGGTTGCATGTTGATCGGCGACGTGATGAAAGCCGGTATCGTGCATGGCAGCCAATGGCATTTCAGTTTGCCTCGGCGAGGTGCAGCCCGAATTTGCGATGCGCAGCTGTTTCGGGTGATCGGGGGGCTGAGTATGCATGGCATCGGTCAATCATGCGGCAGAACAGAAATGCGGATCAAAAACGTGCGGATTAAATCACTCGGGCGAGTTGCACGCCCAGCCAGGTGAGGATCAGGCAGGTGGCAACCTGTCCGGCCACATTGCCGAAGGCCATGGAAAACGCCCCCTCCTGCAACAACCGCACCGATTCGAGCGAGTAGGTGGAGAAGGTGGTGAAGGCGCCCATAAAGCCGACGGTGACAGCCAGCCTGAACAGTTCGCCGGCGGTGGAGCGTTCAATCAGCCAGACAAACAGAAACCCGAGCAGAAAACTGCCCAGCGCATTGACTGCAAAGGTGCCCCATGGAAAGACGCCGCCGGCCAGTTTCTGCACTCCGGAGGCCACCAGCCAGCGCATCACGGCGCCGGCCGCGCCGCCGGCCGCTACTGCTGTTAGTTGCCTGATCATGATCTGCGCTTCGCTGCCATTTTTCGCTCCTGCAACCATGTGATGCGCTCCTGCAGCGAGCGCTCAAAACCGCGACCGCTGGGGCTGTATAATCCCGCTACATCGACGCCGTCGGGAACGTGTTGCTGGATTACCACCGCATCCCTGCTGTTGTGGGCGTATTGATAGCCTTCGCCGTAGCCAACCTGCTTCATTAGCCGGGTCGGCGCATTGCGCAGATGCATCGGCACCTCCCCGTGTTGCGTCTGCCGGGCCAGTTTGCGCGCCGCTTTCTCAGCCATGTAGGCGGCGTTGCTTTTGGCGGCCAGAGCCAGATAGATCACTGCTTCAAACAGCCCCTGCTCACCTTCAGGCGAGCCGAGAATTTCAAACATCCGGTGCGCCGCCAGCGCCACATCCAGCGCTTTCGGATCGGCCAGGCCGATATCCTCAGTGGCCATCCTGATCAGACGCCGGGCAATATAGAGCGGCTGCTCGCCAGCCTCCAGCATGCGCGCCAGCCAGTACGCGGCTGCATCGGCATCGGAATCGCGGACGCATTTATGCAGCGCCGAAATCAGATCGTAGTGGGCGTCGCCATCGCGGTCGTATCGCGCCGCCCGTTGCAAACACTGCGCCGCCGTATTCGCCTTATTCCAGCAGCACTGCGCATCGGCCTCAAACAGCGCTTCCAGCGTGTTCAGAGCGTAGCGCGCATCGCCATCGGCCTGCGCCGCCAATGCCTTCAGGGCATCCTCATCGACGCCAAAAAGCGGCGAGCGCTGTTGCAGGTATTGACAGGCACGGCTCAGAATAGTTGCGATGTCATCTGTCTCAAGCGCCTTGAGCACAATCACGCGACAGCGCGACAGCAGGGCGTTATTCAGTGAAAATGACGGGTTTTCGGTGGTTGCGCCAACCAGCACCAGGGTGCCGTCTTCGATGTAGGGCAGCAATACATCCTGCTGGGCTTTGTTAAAACGGTGGATTTCATCCAGAAACAGCAGCCATGTGCGCCCTTCGCTGCGCGCCTGTTTCACCACGGCCTGAATCTCGGCTTTGCCGGCGGAGACGGCGGAGAGGTGGGAAAACGGCAGCGATGCCGCTTCAGCCATGAGCGTCGCCAGCGTTGTTTTGCCCACCCCCGGCGGCCCCCAGAACAGACATGAACAGCAGCGCCCCTCATCAATCATGCTGGCAAACCACGAACCGGGCCGGGTCAGCTCCTGCTGACCGGCGATATCCTGCAACCGACGCGGGCGCATGCGGCTGGCCAGCGGTTCGGCGACATCCGCCGTCAGAGCGCCCGGCAAGCTCGCCTGTCGTGCCGTCATGCTAGCGACTACTCACTAACGCACATGGACATTTCCCACTCCGTGAAATGAAACATATCACAGGGTGGAAAACATCCATGCAACCGCGTTGTTTGTTTCATGTTAACACAGATCGCTATTCGAATGTTTTGGAGACAGAGAACATGACGCTCTGCCGGCGATCGCGATAGCGGCCGGCATGGGCGCCGGTGGCCGTTTTGTCGCGATAGAGAATATACTGATAGGCCAGATCCATATGCATATTGGCTATGTCGCCGCCGCCGCCGATGCTGATGCGATGACTATCCTGGTCGGCAATGACCGGATTAAAGTTGAGGCTGCGATTGGCCCCCTGATCATAGGCGTAACCGATGCGTAGCTGCGAATTCTCACGCCATGTCCAGGTCAGCCCGGTCATCACGCTGACGGTATCGCGCAGGTTCATGGTGTTGGACTGCGTGATCACGCCTCCGGTGACCACATTCATATCTTTCAATGCCGACCAGCGCGTCCACTTGGCGTCCACCTCCAGATGCCAGACATCGGCAAAATCGCGGGCAATGCCAGCGCTGACATAATCGGGCAATTTGAATGAGAGGGAATCATTGGTCTGGCCGGACATGCTCACTCTGGCGCCGGAGCGAAACATCGCCCCGACCGACCAGGCCGGCAGCGGTTTCCACATCAGCGAGGCGTGCCCTCCGAAGGCGCCGAAGTCGTTGCCCTTAAACGTGGACGCGCCCTGCGACAGGGTGGCGCGGGTAATATACCAGTCGGCGCCGCCGCCAACGGCCAGATCACTGTTCAGGGCGTAGACAAAATCGAAGGTGCTGTGATCCACGGTGAGTTTGGTGATGCCGCCTGCTGTCGGAAAGGCGGCGGCCCAGTCGTTGTTGGCAATATACAGGGGAGAGAATCCGAAGCCGGCGGCAATATGGCTATCGAGCGGCGTCCAGCTGGCGTAGATCGAGCCGGTGAACGGCTCCGTACCGTTATTGGGCGCATTGCGCAGTGGAGTAATTACGGATGAATCGCGATAATCCAGTCTGGCGCTGGCCATGATAGAAACCCCGGATTGCCAGGCGATACCGGCCGGATTGTAGATCAGTGCGGAGGCGTCGTTGGCCGTGGCGACAAAGGCGTTGGCGACGCCGGCGGCGCTGGCGGACTGGTTGGGTTGTTCAAAACCGCCGGCCTGGGCCTGTGTCAATCCGGCCAGCATGGCAGCCATCATCATTAAAATTCGTTTCATGGTATTCCCTGTTCCCGGTTATTATTTACGCAAAGGGACTTGCAGCACCTCTACAACTGTCCAGATCGCCGCAGGTTTGCTGAACCGTTACCGCAAATCCAGCACATCGACATCCGCCGGCGGCGTGAAGCTAAATAGTTTTTTCGCCGGCGCAATGTAGGAGCATTTGGAGAGGCGTATGCGGTTGCTGTTGCCGAGCATATCCTGCCGTTCGATATAGACCAGATCGCCATATTTTGAAAAACCCAGCCACACTTTGGGCGACTTCTGCATGGAGACCTGAAAGCGCCGGATCTCCAGCGTGCTGTCATATTCCTGCTTCAAGACTTTGATTTCCGACACCTTGAGCTCTCCGTTGAGCAACCGCATCACCGCCGGATCGACCGATTCAAGGCTGCCAAGATGCTCCGCCTGCATCAAATCCGGTTCATAGTGCCAGACCGACTGATGATTGCCGATATAGAGCTGCGCGTACGGCTTCTCATATTGCCAGCGAAAACGGCCGGGTTTTAATATGGCCAGCCTGCCCGAATAGTGCTGTCCGCCGCCATCGCTAAAGGCCATGAGCTGATCAAACTGACAGGAGAAGCCGGGCAGGTGCGACAATCGATGGATGCTCTGTGTAAAAAAATCGCCCTGACGGTGTTGAAAACCGTCCAGATCCCACTCCTGTTTCACCTTCGCCGCCGATGCCTGAGCTGCGAACAGCATGACCACAGCGCCCGCCAGAGCGATTCGTAATATTGTAGAAAATCGCCGTATCATTCGATCACTCCGCCGCCATCCTGTTCGGAGCGCGCCATCACCTTGCGAATACCGCCGGAACCCGGCGCGCTGACCAGTCCATCCTGCTCCATCTGCTCAACGATTCGGCTGGCCCGGTTATAACCGATACGCAGGTAACGCTGCACCATCGACACCGAGCACTTGCCCTTTTCAATCACCATGGCGACCGCCTCATCATATTTCTCGTCATGTTCGCTGCCGCCGCCAGACGCTGCGCCGGCGTCGGCGTCGCTCGGCGTTTCAAACACCTCCTCGCGATAATCGGGTTCACCCTGTTCCTTCAGGTGATCGACCAGTTCAATCACTTCGGCATCCGAGACAAAGGCGCAATGCACCCGGTTCAGATCGCGGCCGCCGCTTAAAAACAGACTGTCGCCCATGCCCAGCAACTGCTCCGCTCCCATCTGATCGAGGATGGTGCGCGAATCGATTTTGGATGAGACCTGGAATGAGAGCCGGCTGGGCAGGTTGGCCTTGATCAGGCCGGTGATGACATCGACGCTGGGGCGCTGGGTGGCCAGAATCAGATGCAGGCCGGCGGCTCGGGCTTTCTGGGCGATGCGGCAGATGGCCTGCTCCACCTCTTTACCGGCCACCATCATCAGATCGGCCAGTTCATCGATGATGATCACGATCTGCGGCAACCGTTCGGCAATAGGGGGGACAGTTTCACTGTTTCGTTCCGAAGAAAGTAAACTGTCCCCCTTATTGTCCCCCTTATTGCGCACCGCCTTGTTGTAGCCTTCCAGATTACGCACTTTGGCTTCGCTCATCAGCTGATAACGGCGCTCCATCTCATACACCGCCCAGTTCAGCGCCTTGGCCGCCTTGTGCGGGTTGGTCACCACCGGCACCAGCAGATGCGGAATATCATCGTACATCGACAGTTCGAGCATCTTCGGATCAACCAGAATCAGTCGTAAATCCTGTGGCGATCGGGTCATCAGAATCGAGCAGATCATGGTATTCACCGCCACAGACTTACCGGAACCGGTGGTGCCTGCGACCAGCAGGTGCGGCATTTTGGCCAGATCCGCCACCACCGGCTTGCCGGAAATATCCACCCCCAGCGCCAGCGGCAGACTCAGACGCTTATTGGAAAACTCGCGGCTGGAGAGCACCTGATGCAGCAGCACCATCTCACGTTCCTCATTGGGAATCTCGATGCCGATCACATTCTTGCCGGGAATATTCCCGGCCACGCGCACGCTGATCGCCGCCATCGAGCGGGCCAGATCATCCTGCAGGGCGATGATTCGATTGATCTTGGTGCCGGGGGCCGGTTCGAGTTCAAACTGGGTCACCACGGGGCCGGGGTGCACCGCAATCACCTGGCCCTCAACCCGATAATCGAGCAGTTTCTTCTCCAGCATGCGCGCAATCGCCTGCAGCGCCGCCGGATTGTGTTCGCGTTTGCCGCCTTTGCCGCGATTAAAAATATTCAGCGACGGCAACTTGTAGCCGGAACCGGCCGGCTCCTTGAATGCCAGCTCGGTCTGCTGCTCCTGTTTGGCCCGGCGCGACACGCTCACCCTGGCCGGCTTGCTCACATCGGGTTCGGATTCGGCGATATGGACCGGGCGTTTTTTGCGCGTCTGTTGCCGCGTTTCGCGTGCCTCAATACGATCTTTGCGATCTGCAGCTTTGGACAAAACCTGACCAATGATACCGCCAATCCAGTTGGTCGCGAGCCGCAACCAGCCATAGGTTGTGCGCAACAATTTCAGCAGCGACCAGTGCGATGCCGCCACCAGCGAACTCAGCAGCAGGGTGATCAGCAGTAGATCGCGGCCAATATCGCCCAGCCCGGCAGATAGCGTCTGCGCCAGCATGGCGCCGAGCGCGCCGCCTGCGCCTGCCGGCAACGCCAACAGATCCAGAGCCGATCCGGAAGCGATATGGGCATGGCAGATCGCCGCCGTCGCCAGCACCACCGGCAACCAGAACAGCGAAGTCCAGCCGCCCAGATAGGGGGATTTTCCCCACGCCATGCGCACCGCCAGCGCGCTTAGCAGCAGCAGCCACAACCAGCCGGCATAGCCGAATAGCTGATAGAAAAAATCGGCCGCATAGGCGCCGACAATGCCGGCCAGGTTCATCACCGCCGCACTGGTTTCATGATTGAGGGAGGGGTCGGAGGTGGTAAAACTGAACAGCGCCAGCATCAGCATCATCGCCACGCCGCCGATTAACAGCGCCGCCGACTCCCGTACAAGCATGCGCACTTCCATCGTTATACCGCCAGCACCACGGGTACCACCATCGGCCTGCGACCGATATGTTTTCTACACCAGCGCCGCAGGAACAGCCGCACCTCTTCACCGGTTGCATCGATATCGGCCAGCAGTTCACGGTCCATGTTTTCGAGAAACTGCTGCAGTGCAGCAGCCGCTCTGGCCAGTACGTCATCGCTGACCGACTCGTGCAGCACGCCGCGCGCTGCCAGTTCGGGTGCATCCAGCAGCTTGCCCTCATGCTGGCTGAGCAGGATGGTGGCGGAGATCATGCCGTCTTCAGCCAGCACCCGCCGGTCGCGCAGCACAATGCCGTCGATTTCGTCGCGAACTTCGCCATCGACA
>Ga0256829_1003681_pt1 | contig 10459 bp, 8 predicted proteins | sample 131447metaG_FD_185979 | JGI IMG/M metagenome (GOLD analysis project Ga0256829, IMG submission 185979) | Hydrothermal vent microbial communities from Lau Basin, Pacific Ocean - 131-447 | ecosystem: Environmental > Aquatic > Marine > Hydrothermal vents | place: Pacific Ocean: Lau Basin | collected...
TGATAGTCAGTCTGTTGACTGTCGCCGATGACGGCTTTCTGACCCCTGTCATCAGACCGTTTGTATAAACGTAACGCCAATAGTTTCCCTGGGTATCCTGTACAGAAACAAGGTCGCTGCCGGAATAGGTGTAGGTAATTTTGGGCCAGTTTGCCAGATTGCAAAAGGGCTGACCACCGTAAGACGGGGCGCAGTAATCTTCCGCCAGATTGACCATCTGCACCGAGATCACGCGCCAGCTCGCATCATACTCAAAAGAAGCATTCCAGCCCAGAGAAGAATTAACACTGCGCAGTATATGCCACCCGTAAAAAACCTGATAGGAAAAATACAGTTTTTCACCATCTGCCTTTTGAATATAATCGATATAATAATCGCATAGCTGGGCGGCATCGGCGCAAAGGCTGGAATTTGACGGCAGAAAATGCATGATATCACCGCCTGCGGTTTTATAGTCAAATTCCTCCAGACTGCCGGCTGCGATGCTCATAAGCCCCGGACCATTATTCTGGGCTGAATCATACTGACTGCCCACGCCCACGAGGGGGCGGGTGAACTTCTGATTGCTTGAAGCAAAAATAACATAAAAATTAACCTGACCCGATTCGGTTTTGCGCTCACCCCTGATCTCAAAATTATGCGACCAGCTTTTGCCCATAAATCCGATACGACTTTCCTGGGAGTTGTAAAACCGGCTGAAGGCAAGGCCACTGCCCGCCGGGCCGATGGTCATATCGGTGCGGGAACGCCCTGTATCACGCCGCATACCCCACGCAACACCTGAAAAGTCGCCTATCTGCACCAGAGGCAGTTTTATACGATCTCACCAATTTGGCACCGGCGCGGGGTTCGGCTGGTGTCTGAAGGAAAACACAGCAGTTACAGATGGTTGACACTGGTTTGAGCCGGAACGGTGCCTGATCTGGATTTTTTGGTGCCTCCCTCATTTTCGCTAACCCTATGATTTACCTCATCTTCCCGCCCGTACCCCCGGTGCATATGGTGTGTCATGATTTTTCGCCGTGTGGCGGGCAATATGCGGCTGCGTTTTATTCATTTGGTACGGTTGAGCAGTGGCCTGAACTTTAATTTGAGCGGCGGCGTAAAAGTGATTTTTTGCCGGGTCGAAAAAGTAATTTCTGCATGATCTCCGAGCGCAAAAACTTGCGTAAACTGTCACTTATAATCGACATCTTTTGTTCGGTGACGGGCGGCCTTTTATCACGGTTCCCGACCGGAAAAAATTGTTAAAGCTGTCCCTGATCGTCGACAGATTCTTTATCGGCGCGGCTGAGTTTTTATCGCCCTCTCGCCACTGGTAAAAGTTACAATGATGACCCGGATGCGGGCGGCTTTTTATCGATGCGAAGACGCCGCCGGAAGCTGTCACCGACCGTCATGTAATGATCAAGCGCGGCATGGGTAAATTGCGAACAATCACATCTGTCGAGGCGAGACTTTCCCCCTTCCCGGCCTAGTTAAAATCAATAATCCCGTCCCGCAGGGCGATATAAATTGCCCCGGAAATTGTTCTGGCTCCAAGGGCTTCTCTGATGGTGGCGCTATGCTTGTCGGCTGTGTGCAAACTGATACAAAGCCGGTCCGCCGTCTCGGCCAGTGTCAGGTCTTCCCTGGCGATGATCTGCAATAACTTCCGGGGCTTTGTGGTGGTAACAATGGGGCGCGGGCTTTTGGCTCTCTCAATGGTTTTTTTGAACTTGATCCCCGCCGTCTGCAAAATTATTTTCCCCAGAAGATGGAGCAACGTCTCATGGGTGGTGAGGGCATCATAAAGGGCACAAATATCTTCGGTCCGGGAGGTAACGGTGAACAGAAACCTGTCCTCGCCCGAGATAACCGGAACCAGATAGAAATCATAAAAGCCGTGGGCGTGATAAAGGTTGGACAGGGTGCGGTTACGGGCCATATCACGGGTCTCTATGGGGGCGGCGTTCATATAATCCTCGATGATCGACCGCAGCAGGGGTTGTGATGATGACAGGCCGTAGCTGATGGCATAATCATCCTTGATGAAGCCGCCTTTATGGCAGGCTGTAGTTAGATCCCCGGGCAGATTACTGAATAGCATGGCGGGGATGGCGGTAAGGTAGGTAAAACTGAAAGCATCAAAGCCCATGGGGGCGAGAATGTCAGTAATTCTGTCGGTAAAATCCTGTCGGGTGCGCGCGCCTCTGAGACTGCGGTAGCTGTTGACCTCGAAACTCTTGCGGCTTCGTTCGACCTGGATTCTGGACGGCGGCGGGGGGCTTGGCGGGTTTACATAAGGGGCAGGTCTTTCTCTGTTCTGTTTAGCGCCGTTTGATCCGGCTCCGTGTGGTCCTTCTCCGTTCTGTTGGGATGTGTCCTGTCGGTTGAATTCAGGGTTGGTATGGTTTAGCATTTGCATGGCCTCCGGGTTGAATGAATGAAGACACCGGGGCCTGTTGAAAAAGATAAAGCTCTGGTGTCGGGGGCCGCTAAGCACTACCGAAGAAGTGTGGGTTGTCGGACTTGCAAGCAAGCCCTCGAACCCACCCCCGACATAACGAGAGTAGAATCCGTAAACGGATATTACAGGCAGGCGTTTTAATAGCCAGATTCCCATAAAAATACCACCCATATTCGGGGGTGGGCCGACCTCGGTAAGCGCTTAGCGAGCGCTACTGCTCTTGAGCAGTACAACTTTTATAACATCTATGACGTGGGCAGCGCAATCTCTTTAACTGGCCGCATATTGCGCCGTGGTCTTTCAGACATACCGGATGCTGTTTTATACCTGTTCCGGCAAAGGTGATAACGGAAACCGCTTGATCAAGGGAACCTCAATATATTCCCTTGAATAAGGGGTGGGCCGCAGTTTATGTACGTCATATAACGGGGGCGGCCTCTCCTACCTATAGGTAACGTTATGTGAGGTAATTGGGGGGCTGATGTCGCCGACGGGATTACCTGAAGAGCTTTACCAGCCCAGTTCACTATGAGAGCCAATGCGGACCAACTGCAAAACTTCATCGTCCGGCTTGCGGTAAATCAGGATCAGGTCCGGTTTGATGTGGCAATCCCGATGATCCGCCCAGTCTCCTGACAAGGCGTGATCATACCGGGCGGGTTCGAGGGGGTCATCTGCAATCAGGGCGGTGACAACTTCAACAAAGACGGTTTGCAGGGCGGTTTTATTCTGCCCCTTCATCTCCCTCTTGAAGTCTTTTTTAAAGCGGGTGGTCTGTTCAATCCGGCGCATTGAGGTCGGCCATCAGGGAACTCACGTCAGAGAAGGATTGCAGATTACCCTGCCGGGCTTCCTTCATGGCGTCTATGGTGGCTTCGTTCGGCACCAGTGGCTCGAAAGGCAAGGCCTTCTCCCGGGCCACACGGGTGATCATCATCCGGAAAGCTTCGGATACGGTCATGCCCATGCTGGCCAGTACGATGGTGGCTTCATCCTTGATTTTTTCATTGATCCGGGCGCGGATCACAGCATTCTCTGCCATCGTTTAGTCTCCTTATTTTGAGCTACATTGTAGCCCAATAATCATATTTTGTCCATATGTATATGGCGACAATAAAAAACCCGGTACCCTTATAGAGCTGAAAAACAGCCCCGTCCTCCCTCAGCCCGGTGACTGAAGGTGATTTTAAGCGGCTAAAATGTAAGACCTGTTATTGTTATGAGGCCTCTGACCAGCTCTTTGCCTGACTTTGGATGATCAGACCTTGAAGCATCTTGGAAACGAGTTTTTTGTCCTCTTCCTTAAATTTACTGATAGCTTCGAACATCAATGTAAGCTCTTCATCTGGCCCCCGTTCGTCTTTATCGAAAAGAAGCACATCCGCGCTGATATGAAGCGCAAGGGCGATTCTCCGCAACACTTCGAGGGAGGGTTGCGTCTCTCCTGCTTCATAGCGTTTAATCTGTGATACGTGAACATCGACAGCTTTAGCCATCTGTGACTGGGTCATTTTGTGATCTTTGCGCAAGACAACCAACCGTTTGGAGAAGTTCATAAACAAAATCCTGTGTAGTGAAACTGTCATGATTCTTACTCCTTGATTTAGAAAGTTGTTGACGTTAGTAGCATTAATGCGCTTATTATAGTATCAATACAGCATATTGACAAGTTTTTAAGGAAAGCCCTAAAACATGCCCCGAATCGAAAAGAGTGACATTGCCCGTCTGAAGGAAGAGATCAGTCTGGTTCGCCTTGTTGAGGCTTCGGGGGTTCGGCTTGAGAAGCGGGGGAAAGATTTTGTGGGCTGCTGTCCGTTCCATGATGACAAGACGCCGTCACTGGTGATCTCGCCGGACAAGAACCTGTGGAACTGTCTGGGGGCCTGCGGGATGGGCGGTGATGTGATTGAGTGGGTCAAACACCGGGAAGGTATCTCCTTCCGTCATGCGGTTGAACTGTTACAGAATGATTATGACCCTGTTGCTTTAGCCGCTGAACCTGTCAAGCGTTCAACGGTGCGCAGGCTTGACTTCACGGCGGCGGCTGAGGATCAGAAGCTTTTGTCTCAGGTGATTGACTATTATCACAAGACCCTGAAACAATCCCCCGAGGCATTGGACTATCTGAAACGGCGGGGTCTGGCGCACCCGGAGCTGATCGAAACTTTCCGGCTCGGCTTTGCCAATCGTACCTTGGGCTATCGCTTGCCCCAGAAAAACCGCAAGGCCGGGGCTGAAGTGCGGGCACGATTACAGGCTTTAGGGCTGTTACGGTCCTCCGGCCATGAACATTTTAGCGGCTCTCTGGTGATCCCGGTACTGGACATGAATGGACAGGTCAGCGAAGTCTATGGCCGCAAGATCACCGATGGCTTGAGAAAGGGAACGCCGAAGCATTTATATTTTCCGGGGCCTCATAAGGGGGTGTTTAACTGCAAGGCTGTGAAAGCGTCGGAAGAAATTATTCTGTGTGAAAGCCTGATTGATGCCCTGACCTTCTGGTGTGCCGGATACCGGCATGTGACGGCGAGCTTTGGCACTGGTGGCTTTACCGATGAGATATTGCAGGCTTTTTGTGATCACAAGGTCAAGCGGGTGCTGATTGCTTACGACCGGGACGCGGCGGGGAACGAGGCGGCTGATAAACTGGCGGCGCGGCTACAGTCTGCGGGGATGGACTGTTACCGGGTGCTGTTCCCCGGCGGCATGGATGCCAATCAATATGCGCGGGAAGTCCAACCCGCCCCGAAAAGTCTTGGCTTGCTCCTGAAAACTGCCCAGTGGATGGGTAAAGGCACAAACAAAGGACCGACACAAAACCCCATTCAACCGGCACCGCCCGCCCGAGCTTCTGCCGATGACACGCTGCCCCTACCACAAATTCCATCCTCTTTAGCTGCTGAGCAAAAAACGCCTGCGACTGACCCGGCCCATCCCCTTGAATCTCCGGCTGATCAGCCTCTCCCTGAAGCCAGTCCGGTGCCGCCCGGCCCTACGGAGACGATTGAGCCTTTGGTCTCTGATCATGAAATCACCTTCCCCTTTGGCGAGCGGTCATGGCGGGTCCGGGGATTAAAGAATAATATGAGTTATGAGAGCCTGAAGCTGAATATACTGGTCAGGCGGGGTGACCTGTTCCATGTGGACGGCCTTGATCTCTATAGTGCCCGACAGCGCGCCGCTTATATCAATCAGGCCGCCCGTGAACTGGGCCTGTCCACGGATATGATCAAGGGCGATCTGGGTAAACTGTTGCTGAAACTTGAGGCCTTGCAGGAAGAACAGATCAGGTTGACATTGGAGCCAGCAACAAAACAGGTGGTCATTAGCGTAGAGGATCAGCAGGCGGCTTTGGCCCTGCTCAAGTCCCCGGACCTGATGGACCGTCTGGTGCGGGATGTTGCGGCCTGCGGCGTGGTCGGGGAAGCGGTCAATGTGCAGACGGCGTATCTGGCCGCTGTCAGCCGCAAACTGGACAAGCCCTTGGCGATCCTGATCCAGTCGACCAGTGCGGCGGGGAAGAGTGCCTTGATGGATGCCATACTGGATCTGATGCCGGAAGAGGAGCGGGTACAATATTCTGCCATGACCGGCCAGTCTTTGTTTTATCTGGGGAACGGCGATGTGCGGCACAAGATATTGGCCATTGCCGAAGAGGAAGGGGTCAGAGAAGCGGCCTATGCCCTGAAGCTTCTGCAAAGTCAGGGGGAACTGACGATCGCGTCCACGGGCAAAGACCCGGCCACGGGCAAGCTGGTGACCCAGGAATATCAGGTGGAGGGTCCGGTGATGCTGATGCTGACCACCACGGCCATTGATCTGGATGAGGAGCTAAAAAACCGTTGTCTGGTGCTGAGTATCAACGAGACCCGCGAACAGACCCGACATATCCATGACCGTCAGCGTTTTGCAGAGACGTTGGAGGGGTTGTTGGCCGAAAGGACGTCCGAGGCCATTATAGGGCTTCACAGGAACGCCCAGAGGCTCCTGAGGCCGTTGAAGGTGGTAAATCCTTACGCGGAACGCCTGACCTTCCTTGATGATAAGACCCGCACCCGGCGCGATCACCAGAAATATCTGACCCTGATCCGCTCCATTGCCCTGCTGCACCAATATCAGCGACCAATACGGACGCTAGAAACCGCCGCCTTGAGCGCGTTCCATGGTGTTAACGAAGACAACACCGGGAACAAAGCCAAAAATAATTACAATCCGGAAACGGGAGAAATTGAGGCAATCCGCTATATCGAAGTGACATTGGATGACATTGCCTGTGCCAATCGTCTGGCCCATGAGGTATTGGGCCGCACATTGGATGAATTGCCGCCCCAAACCCGGTGTCTGCTCGATCTGATCCGGGACATGGTGGTTAAGGCTTGTAAGAAAGAGACTATCAGCCAGTCAGATTACCGCTTCAGCCGCCGGGAGGTGCGCGAAGCTATCGGCTGGGGCAATACCCAGCTTAAAACTCACCTGAAACGGCTCGAGGAACTGGAGTATCTTCTGGTTCACCGGGGCGGTCGGGGACAGAGCTTTGTTTATGAGTTGGCCTATAATGGTGAAGGGGAAGACGGCGGGGCCTTTGTGATGAAATTGCTCGATGTTGAGCAGCTAAAACAGGTCTATGACAAAAAGAAGTCGGGGGTAAAAAGTGAGAAGTCGGGGTCAAGTCGGGGTCAAGTCGGCCCCAAGTCGGGGGGTGGTCGGACTGCTGAAAATCCTCAAACTCAAGGCACAACAACGGGAGCCGCCGATCTGCCGGAAAATCCCCCGGAATGCATAGTTCCGGAAAAAGTAAAAACAAACGGATCGTACCCATACCCGTCATATGCACATTCATCTTTAGCAGCCTTGAGCACGGTTCATGGTGTTGGCGAAGACAACACCGGAACCAAAACTAATAATGCCAAGGGAAATTGATGCCATGGCAAAGGCGGTTCTCCCCGGTACCCATGAGCCTGACAGTCAGGCGCGTTATCTCGGGCAGTTCCTTGACTGGTTGGCAAGTCATAATTACTCCCCCCATACCATAAGCGACCGGGAGGCCTCGCTCCGGGCCTTTATCTTCTGGTGTGCGGCGCGCGATCTGATCAGGCCGCAGGATATTACCAAACCCATATTAGAGCGTTATCAGCGTCACCTGTTCTATCATCGCAAAGCCAACGGCCAACCCCTGTCCTTCCGCTCTCAGGCGGCCCGTCTGATCCCGATCCGGGCTTTCTTTAAATGGCTGACCCGTGAGAATATCCTGCTCTATAACCCGGCCTCCGAACTGGAACTGCCAAGGCCTGAGAAACGCCTGCCGCAGGCGGTGCTGACCGCCGGGGAGGTAGAGACCATATTGGCCCTGCCGCGCCTTGACCGGCTTCTGGGGCTGCGGGATCGCTGTATGATGGAAGTGTTTTATGCCACGGGCATTCGCCGTCTGGAACTGATCCGGCTTAAGGTGTGGGATATTGACTATAGCCGGGCCACGGTGATGATCCGGCAGGGCAAGGGCAACAAGGACCGGGTGGTGCCGCTTGGGGAGCGGGCCTTGGCATGGGTGGAGAAATACCGGGATGAAAGCCGCCCGGAGCTGTGTCTCGGTCGCCATGAGGATATATTGTTCCTGACCCGTCACGGCACCGCCTTTGAACCGAAGCGGTTATCTGAGAAGGTGAGTAAATATATTCAAAAGGCCGGCATTCACAAGAAAGGCTCCTGTCATCTGTTCCGCCATACGGTCGCCACCCTGATGCTCGAGAATGGGGCCGACATTCGTTACATTCAGGTTCTACTCGGCCATGAGAGCTTAGAGACCACTCAACATTACACCCAGGTCGGCATTGCCAGATTGCAGGAAGTTCATGCGGCCACCCATCCGGGGGCCAAATTAAAGCATCGGGACCGGGCCGGACAATCGGGAAGTGCCGGTTCGGAACAGGCCGATCTTCCGGACGGCATATAACGGCGTCCGGCTTATCCGGAAAGCCCGGTTCGGAAAAACCGGACAACCCGGATCAGGGCGGCGAGTTACTTCCGGAAACTTCGGATATTCCAGAGGGGCTTTTGACAGCAAGGGCTCCCGGGTTTATAATAGCCGCACCCGATAGCTCTTCTTCTGTTGGATATTCCGGGTCTTTTATCACAGGGGGCGTTACGTCCCCTCCCTCTAACAGGGGGTGTAACCTGTACAGGAAATCTCCAAAAACCGCAGAAATCCGTCAATTGTTATGTTGGCAGGGCAAGGTCCGGATTCCGGCCTGAAAGCCCTCTGATATGGCCGGGTATTTACCGGCATCGGACCAACCTGAAATCACCCTCAAAAAGCCCCTTCTCTTGAAAGGTACGCAAATAGAGTTGCCGCCCTTGATTTTAAAGGGAAATTCCGGCCGGAAATGGCAAGCGGACATATGGGTGAAAACAAAGAGAAAGACGTCACCAATTACCCCTGAAAAGCATCTGAAAAGCCGGGGAAAATACCTCATTGCCCCAAATCTTAATTCTGCCCTTTCCTGATACGTTCTTCTGTGGCAAGATGCGGCTAAAGGAAAAAGCCCATATAGGGCAAAAATCTTGCTTTAGCTGCTGTTACAATGGCGAAAGCCGATTAACGCACTGGATGCATTAGGGAAAAGGAGAAGTGTAACCAAAAGCCACGTCAGGCAGACTTGTTGTCCAAAACAATCCGGTGAACTTGACGGATCCAACGGGAAAATGTCCTTGGTGTGTTGGGGCTATTATCGGCGGTGCATTAGATGCCGGTATACAGTTAGCTACTATTGCAATTTCCGATGACGTATCACTTTCAGATTTTAGTTTTACTAGTGTTGCTGTGTCTGCAGGAGCAGGTGCCTTAGGTGTTGGCATAGCGAGTAATATTAGTAAATTGGGAAAGTTGGGAACTCTTGGAAAAACCGCATTATCGGTAACTGCAGATGCGGGCGTGAGTGCAGGTAGCACGGCGGCTAAAGGCGGTGATGTTACGCTACAAGGCGTTGCTCTGGATGTAATTGCAGGTCAGACTGCCGGAAAAGCTTTAGGGAAAGTTGCTGGAAATAAAGTTGCAAAATCATCTCAACAAAAAATTCGTAATCGACAGGCAGATCGTCTTCAAAGAATTGGTGATAAACCAAATGCACGCCCAGCCCAAAAAGCTAGAGCTGATGCCTCACGACGCATTGTTGATCGCCCAATCAGAGAAGCAGAAGCGAAAGCAGGTCTTGTTGGATCAAATGCGGCTAGTGGCGCAGTGAACCTTGGTTGTACTGCCTCGGGTAGAAATGAGAACTGCAAATGAAAAAACATAGTATTAGAGAGTTTGCAAGCTATCAAATCTTTCGGTATTTTCGATCAAATAAAGGCGCATTATTATATCAGTTATGTTTGTTTATAGCTCTATGTGTTATAGTTTTCTATCAATCTGGTCTTTTTATGACTGCTTTGTCACTGTCGGTCATCATCGGCTTCGTATCACATTATGTTCTTATAGCTGATTTGGAGCTTGTAATAAGAGACGGAAAAAGAATATCTGGTCCTGTTTTGAGTAATATTTTGATTGTCACCATTAATAATTTTTTCATAATTTATAATCAAATGTGGGCCTTTATGCTTGGGGTCTGGCTTGTCCCGATTATTATAATAATCATTAATTTCTTTCGTTATTTCAGGAAATAAACTAAAATAAAATCGGGAAATCCACCCATAATATTAATGTGTTTTTTTAGTATTCTAACAGCTTAATCGTTAACGTTATTGCCGTTCGGTTTTTATGCTCTCCCCAATTTGGCACCAGCTTGGGTGTTTGTCTGGTACCTTCCGTAAAACCCCACCCTAACAAGCAGTTACCCCTCTTTTGAGCCGGAAAGGTGCCTTACCTGGATTTTTTGGTGCCTCTACCCCTTTTCCTAACCCTATGATTTACCTAATCTTTCCGCACACACCATTGGTGCATATGGTGTGACATCTTTTTTCGCCGACTGGCGGGCAATATGTGACTTTCATTTGTTCATCTGGTACGATTGGTGA
>Ga0256829_1003682_pt1 | contig 10458 bp, 11 predicted proteins | sample 131447metaG_FD_185979 | JGI IMG/M metagenome (GOLD analysis project Ga0256829, IMG submission 185979) | Hydrothermal vent microbial communities from Lau Basin, Pacific Ocean - 131-447 | ecosystem: Environmental > Aquatic > Marine > Hydrothermal vents | place: Pacific Ocean: Lau Basin | collected...
ATTGTTCGCAGGTTCCAAGCACTACAGCACTTCAGAAGGCTTTTAGTGAAAAAAATACACAGAAGATAGAAAGATTCTACAAGAGCTATAAGGCAGATTCTCATAACTATATAGAACATTGTGCAACACATGAAGCGTATGAGACAGTGTATGAATCATCTACAATGTATGATGAAATGTATGAGCAATGGAGCAAAAAATAAAAATGCCAACAATTCAAAAACCATGTATTCGTAAGTGCTGTTTAAATGATAAAGATATTTGTATGGGATGTTTTCGTAGTTTTGAAGATATGAAAATATGGAGAAGTGCTACAGCAGATGAAAAGTTAGAGATTTTAAGACGTGCAAAGCTAAGAGAAAAAAGATGTGTGGCAGTGGCTAATACATACTGTATTGTACATAAAAAGTGATTTTTGTTTTTTCATTAGGTAGAGGATAGTCTTTATAGGCTAGACGTATGATTTTGAGCGTATTACTGTCTAGGGCTTCATATCCTATTCGTTTTTTGAGTTTGAGTCCTGTGATGTCTCCATTTGGATGTAGATAGAATGAGACTACATTGGTGCCTTGTTGGCGTGTTTGTATGGCAACAGTAGGGTAACCATTACGTGAGAGTGTTCTTTGGGTGATTTGATGTATGATACTTAGGTTGTTCCGTATATATTTTTTTTGTATAGGGGTAAAAGTATCAAATTCTTTTCCATAAAGTTTTTGAATCATCCTCTTTGAAATAGTGCTTGCGTTTGCACTGCGTCTTGCAGGTGTTGGGTGTAGTGCAGTGCCTGAATGCATGAGCATGCTTGCAAGAGAATCTTTTACATGGTGTATGGGGTTTTTTGTGAGGTGATGGCGTTTTTTAGTGCTTCGTTTTTTTACTAACTTTTTATGTGGTGTGCCTTTTTTCTTAACGATTTTTTTGATTGGTTTTTTGATAAGCTTTGTTATATTGTTTTCTTTTACATTTTTAGTAGCAAATGTTCTTATTTTTTTATCTAAAAAAGTTTTTTTGGGAGATTCTGGCACTTGTACTACTGGTTTTACATTCTTTTGTATAACAGATTTGACTACAGAAGGAAAAACAACGGGCTTTGGTATTGGTTTGATTTTGGGAGTAGGAGGGATATGTATCTGTTTGAGGTCAAGGCTGATTTTTTTGTTTTTTTTTGCATGTTTGGGCGGGAGAAATTTCAGGGTATTCAATTTGGTGGTTGCCAGCCATAATAGAACTAAATGCAACAACAACGAGAGTATGATACCTTTAAATATTCTACTAATAGTGCGCTCCTAAGTGCTGTTGTTGTATAATCCAATGTAATTATACATAATGAGGATTAACAACATGGCATATGATAAGAGTATCGCAGCATTTGAGGAAGCATACAAAGTAATACCCGGAGGGGTTGACTCACCAGTACGCGCATTTTCTGGAGTAGAGGGTACTCCACCATTTATCGCACGTGGCGAGGGTGGATTCCTTATAGACATAGATGGTAACAGATATATTGATTTTGTACAGAGCTGGGGACCACTCATTTTTGGTCATTGTGATGCAGAGATTGAAGCTTCTGTGATAGATGCAGTCAAGCGTGGGCTTAGCTTTGGTGCACCCACTACCGTAGAGACTGAACTTGCTCAAGAGATAGTTACGATGTTTGAAAGTATAGACAAAGTGCGTTTTGTAAGTTCCGGAACAGAAGCGGTGATGTCTGCTATTCGTTTGGCACGTGGTGTGACTGGTCGCGATAATATTCTTAAGTTTACAGGATGCTATCATGGACATTCAGACTCACTTCTTGTGCAGGCAGGCTCAGGGTTGGCAACCTTTGGAAGCCCCTCTAGTCCTGGCGTACCCGCTGATCTTACAAAGCATACACTTTTGGCTACCTATAATGATATGGCTTCGGTAGAGAAATGTTTTGAAGATGCCAAAGGAGATATTGCCTGTGTTATTATTGAGCCGATTGCAGGTAATATGGGGCTTGTTCCTGCCGATGAAAGCTTCTTGGAAGGGCTTAGAGCACTGTGTGACAAGCATGGTGTATTGTTGATATTTGATGAGGTGATGTCAGGTTTCAGAGCCTCACTTACGGGAGCACAGGGGATTTCAAAAGTGAAGCCAGATATGGTTACTTTAGGTAAAGTTATTGGTGCAGGGATGCCTGTTGGAGCATTTGGGGCACGTACAGAGATAATGGCACATCTCTCTCCTGAAGGTCCTGTATATCAGGCGGGTACACTCTCTGGCAATCCTGTAGCAATGAGTGCAGGACTTACCAGTTTACGTAAACTCAAAGCCAATCCAGCACTTTATGTTGATTTTGCAAATAAAGCAAAAAGACTTGTAGATGGCTTTAAGAAGGCAGCAGATGCAGTCAATGTACCAATGGTTACAGAGGTACGTGGCAGTATGTTTGGGTTCTTTTTTTCAGACAAACCAGTGAAAAACTTCGCAGATGCATGTGAGAATGATACAGAGATGTTTGCCAGGTTTCATAAAGGAATGCTTGATCGTGGTGTGTATTTGGCTTGTTCTTCGTATGAGACAGGGTTTATTTGTGCAGCCACTACAGATGCTATGATAGATGAGGCTATTAAGGCTGCGTATGAGACTATGGCGGAGATAACGGCTTAGTCACGTTCCCATCCGTCCTCGGTGGGAATGAATAAGTGTAAGTGGGGTGTATCGGTCGTTCGGAGAGACAAGGCATGCTTTGCGTGATTAATAGATGTGCTACGCACGAAAGGATTTTCCATGAAACAAGAAGAACCAAAACTTAAAAAGGTAGTGAATGCTGCCGATGGGCTTAGCCTTGGTATCTCTATGGTGGTGGCTGTACTTATTGGGGTTGCCATAGGACTTGGGTTACAAAAACTTACAGGTGCTACATGGACACTATGGATAGGGGTATTCATAGGTATCGGTGCTGCGGTTAATAATGTCTATAAAGCCTATGCGAAACAAAAAGCTTCACTCGATGAACTAGCCAATGACCCACGCTATAACTACAAAGCGAACCAAGAGTTACAAAAAAAGTATGATGAAGAAGATGATGAGTAAGCCCACCTTTCAAATCCTAAAATCACTCGCTATAGCGGATATAGTAGTGATATTATTCTCGGTAATATTTTTTGATATTAAAATGCTTTGGAACACACAAACAGGCTTTTTGTCTGCATCCTTGGTGATGCTGGCTTCCATGAAGTCTTATAAACGTATGGTAGATGCTAGAGTAGAGCACAACATCATTACCATAGATGATAGTAGAGATACCATCGATAAACTTGAAGATGTACATGACCTTTATGCTGAAGTAAATGAAGAAGATCAACCTATGGATATACGTGATGCCATTAAAGAAGAAAAAGCACGTATAAAGAACAATAGACGCTCACTAGGTGAGACCATTCATGACAGCAAAGCAGCACTATCTCTCAATCGTATAGGTGCTTATGTGGTACTTGTCTTAGGATTTTTCTATTTAAACCGTCATGGTTTGCTTATGATACCTGCGTATATATTGGCACTAACTATGCCTATGTTGGTAGTGGTGTTTGTATTGTTTTCAAACAAGGAAGCTTCCTAATGTATGGTTACAATCCATACCTTTGATATTTTTTATATAACCTACCTCATTCCTTCATTGTGGTGTTGTTCCTCTTTTCATTTTTTTTAGAAAAAAACGAAGCAAAAAAGCGTCATCACTCTCGAATCGCTCCGCTTTTCTGCCACTAAATGGCGATACCCTCCGTCGCTAAAGCGTAAGTGGGGTGCCATTGGGCGTTCGGGATGACAAGTACACGCTTTGCGTGATTTATGGATGAATTCTTCGAATTCGATTATGAATAAGAGAATATACGATACAATAAATCTAATATTAAATGAGGATTTATGATGAATAAAACACTATTACTTGCACTCTCATTGCTCACATTCACTGCCTGCGCAAAAGAAGAACCTCAAATAAACAAATTTGTATGTACTACAAAGCCCATACAGTCTATAGCAAATTTGAAGATTATCGACAAGCCCATAGACTTTGGTGCAGAGCGTATTGCACTGACGAAAGAGTATATTAAAACACACTATGGTAAAACAGTTGACAACATTGAAATAGTGCCGAAAATCATCGTGCTTCACTGGACTGCGGAGCCAGACTTTGAGAAGTCCTTTAACCGTCTTAAGCCTCAGAGGCTCCTTAGTGACCGAAAAGACATCGCTAAAGCCTCACAGCTCAATGTATCTGCACAGTTTTTGGTTGACCGTGATGGGACTATCTATAGACTCATGCCAGAAAACTGGATGGCACGTCATGTGATAGGGTTAAACTACTCTAGTATTGGGGTAGAGAACGTTGGAGGAAAAGATAATAAGATTGATGATCTCACCTCTGCACAACGTCAGGCAAACAAAGACCTGATACGTTATTTACGATATAAGTATCCGACCATCAAGTATCTTATTGGTCATCATGAGTACACACAGATGGAGAGTACGCCACTCTGGTTAGAAAAAGACAAAGGTTACCGAACAGTCAAGTCTGACCCCGGAGCAAAGTTTATGTCTGAGATGAGAGAGGGTGTAAAAGATTTACTCTTAAAAACTCCTCCAAAAGGGCATGAATGAACTCAGCATTTGATTCACTTGACTGGGGTATTTTTGGTGCATATTTTTTAGTATTAACCTTTACCAGCGTTATCTTGTCTCAAACAAAAGTTAAAAGTACACGTGAGTATTTTGTGGGTGGAAACACAGTGCCGATGTTTGCTGTGGCTATTTCGGTACTTGCTACTTCTCAGTCTGCAGCTACCTTTTTGGGAGGACCTGAATACTCGTATGGAAAAGATTTAACCTTTTTGGGTTTTTATTTTTCAGCTTTTTTGTCTGTGTTTTTTGTTGCACATGTGCTCATACCTAGATTTTATGTTATCAATGCAGTAACAGTTTATGAACTCTTAGAGCATCGCTATGGTGAAAAAGCTAAGAGACAAGCAGGGGTGATGTTCCTCATTGGCCGTCTCTTCGCATCAGGGGCTAGACTTTACATAGGTGCACTTGCCATCTCGATGATACTCTTTTTAGACATCAGCCCAAGTCATGTGGCTGTCTCTATAGCTATCTTGATGCTAGGGGCATTGGCGTATGCCTACTATGGTGGGGTGAAATCAGTCATATTTTCGGATATCATCCAAGCCATTACTTACATAGGAGCAGGGATTGCTGTACTCATCTACCTTTATATGAGTATGCATGCAGATTTTGCTACAGTACTCTCTACACTACAGGCAGATAAGAAACTCAAACTTTTAGACTGGTCACTCTCTGGTGGCTTTTCTGTATGGGCATTGTTAGGTGGATGGCTCCTGCTAAACATCGCAGCGTATGGACTAGACCAAGACATGACACAACGTGCCTTAACATGTAAAAATGCCAAAGAGGCACAAAAGTCACTGATGATGAGTATCTACCTTACCATACCAGTCGCTATTTTATTTTTATGTATTGGCTTATTACTTTACCTCTTTTACCAACACCCAGAGCTTTCACATCTGAGTACCGACGTTGTACAGAAGTTTGATGGAGAAAAAATCACTATCTTTATGTACTACATCCTCCACGAGATGCCAGAAGGTATGCGTGGGCTTGTGACGGTAGGTGCTGTTGCAGCAGCTCTGTCTAGCTCAAATTCTGTACTGGGAGCCATGAGTTCTGTGGCCATACAAGATCTCTACCGACCATGGAAAGAGAAACAAGGGTTGAACGATGAGATGCACTTCGTCAAAGCAGGACGTATGGCAGTGCTTCTCTTTGCAGTAGCACTCTCAGCCATGGCAATGCTAAGCTACTACTGGCAACGCTATACAGAACTTCCACTGCTTAGCTTTGCCCTTGGTGTGATGGCATTTGCCTATACTGGTTTACTTGGTGTCTTTGGTGCAGCCATCTTTACCAAGCGTGGTAATGCAGTGACTGTACCTTTTGCATTGCTTGGTGGGTTCATGACAGTGTTGTTGCTTCAACCCTATGTATTGGGTGAACTTATGGGTGTAAAACTTGGGTTTGCCTGGCAGATATTGGCAGGTACTGTGGTTGCCTTTGGGGTGATGATGATGATGGGAAAAGAGAAAGCCTATGATGAGAAGTTCCCTTCAATATGACTGACAAACTACTTGAAAAAACAAGATACCTTAGCTATTTAACTCTGTCTCTATCATCTGCTTGGCTGTAAGTATCTGATCTTTAAACCATTTGGTACTCTCTATTTTAGGGAAAGTTTCTTCCATGATGTCTAGTGGGGTATTGTCCCACTCTTTTGTATTGGCAGCTATTGTCCAGCCTAGTTCTTTAAGTACATAAGAGAAGATTTGGTTGATGATGTTGTAGTTTGGCTTTTCATTCTCTTTTTCTTCCCGCAACAAGGTTTTTACCACTTGTTTACGCAGTTCTCTGGTGTAAGTATCTTTCAGTGTTTGGATGAGTTCTTCTTTTTTATTATTCATGTCAGAATTCTAGCATAATCCACATCAAATGCACACAATTTTTTTATACTTTTTACAGTGAAAAGGAAATGCTATGTATGAAAATTTTACACATTTTGGTGAACTTTACAGACATCTTGAAAGCACAGCACCTAAAGAAAACTTTTTGCATCACAAAGTAGAAGATACTTGGCAAAGCTATAGCAAAGAGAGGTTTTTAACTTCTGTACGTTATCTTACCCTTGCATTTTACGAGAAAGGGTGGCATGGTAAGCAAATAGCCATTGCCATCTCTCCCTCGGCACATTGGCTCATACTTGACTATGCGCTGATGCTCAGTGGTGCAGTCTCTGTACCACTCTTTACCAACATCTCTTCAAAGAATCTTCTCTTTGAGTTTTTAGATGCCAACATACATACAGCTTTCATAGAAAATGAGACACAAAAAACGTTTGTCTGCCAACTCGATGAGAGTATAGAAATCATCTATAGGAACCCAACAACTATCTACAAAAGTATAGATGACTTATTAGCTGATGGAGAGACGATAGACAAAGCCAATCCAACACTTTTTGATGAACTTCTCTCTCGCATATATGCAGATGATTTGGCAACCATTGTCTATACTTCTGGTACCTCAGGCACACCCAAAGGAGTGGAACTTACCCATGCAAATCTCATTTCACAAGTCCATGCTACAGCGCAGAACTACCATTTTGACAGAGAAAAGGACATTGCTTTTTCCTTTTTGCCTTTGGCGCACATATTTGAACGTATGGTGATGCACTTTTATCTCTCACGTGAACTTACAGTTTATTTTGCAGATGATGTAAAAAATGTAGGTGTACTCCTAAAAGAACTAAACCCTACAGTCATGACCGTAGTTCCAAGACTCTTAGAAAAAGTATTTTTCAAGATGAAGCTCAAAGCCATGGATGGAAGCTTCATTAAAAAGGCACTGGTACGTTATGCCTTTCATCGTGCCGTTACAAAAGACCCCTATGCACCTAAAAATCTGGCAGATAAGGCACTCGATGGCATAGTCTATAAAAAACTACGTCTTGCCCTTGGCTCTCGTATGCACATGATGATATCTGGCGGCGCAGCACTGCCTGATGCACTCTATAAGTTTTACCTAAACATAGGTGTACCCATCTACCAAGGGTATGGACAGACCGAGACCTCTCCTGTCATCGCTTCCAATACCCCTGAAGAGAATAAAATAGGCACTTGTGGTAAAGCATTCCCACAAGTAGAGGTAAAACTCAGTGATGAGGGAGAACTGCTTGTCAAAGGACCAAACGTCATGCGAGGGTACCATAACAATCCAGAAGCAACAGCTAAAACGATAGATGCTGAGGGTTGGCTACACACAGGTGACTTGGCACACATAGATGATGAAGGGTATATCAGCATCACAGGACGTACCAAAGAGCTACTCAAAACCTCTACAGGTGAGTATGTGACAGCTGTGTACATAGAGCAAAAGCTCACAAGTAACGGTTGGTTTGAACAGGCACTTGTCATTGGCGATGCAAAACCTTACGTAACAGCACTACTTTTCATAGAACATATGTTTTTAGGCAGACTTGCAACATCTATGCACACCACACCACGTAAAGCATTAGAGTCTAAAAAGTTTCAAGAGATGACAGAGAAGTTTGTGAAGAAAATAAACAAAAAGCTCAATCACTGGGAAAAAGTACGAGAGTACAGAGTCATAGCAGACGAACTCAGCATAGAAAATGGAGATCTGACACCTTCTATGAAATTAGCTAAAAATCATTTAATGGAAGTCTATAGTCGTGAGATAGAGGAGATGTATGAGGGGCATGTGTAAGCCATTAAATATATTTATGTATAATAAAATACTCAGATTTACAACTTGAAAGGTCCTGCATATGACAAAAGATGAGATAATACATACACTCAATAAAGAAAAAGCGTACCTCGAAAAAATGTATGAAGTAGAAAAAATAGGGCTTTTTGGAAGTTATGCTAAAGATGTAGCGACAGACGAGAGTGATATAGACATTTATGTGGAGTTTAAGCATAAAACATTTAGAAATATAGCAGGGTTATGGGTCTACTTGGAAAATCTTTACAATAAAAAAATAGACCTACTCCATAAACATAAGCAAGCCAATGGTGCCATTTTTGACCAGATACAAAAAGAGGTGATTTATGGATAAATCTTCTACATTGGAACTCTTAGAGTTTATACTTGAGAGTATTCGTTTGATAGAAAGAAGATTTACAGATGTCAAAAGTGGCGATGACTTTTTGGTAGATGATGATGGGTTAGACAAGTTAGATGCTATCTCTATGAGAGTACAGTCCATAGGTGAAGTATTAAAAACCTCTATAAAAGAGAACTACCTTTACTTGAGAAAGTAGCAGACAAAACCTATTGGCGTACTATCATTAAAACGAGGGATTTTATCTCTCATCATTATGTAGATTTAGATGCAGAGACTATTTTGGATATTTGCCAAAATGAATTGGAACTGCTGAAGTCTTATGTAGAAAAATTAAAGTCATTAGTATGATAAAACATATCTTTTTTCCTCTCCTCATGCTAACCACCATCCACGCCTAAGAAGTCATCAACAATCACGTTCTTCCTCCTGAGCCAGACCCTGTGAAGAATAACGCTACGCTTTTAGGTATAGATGTCAATCATAATGGGGTTAGGGATGATGTGGAACGTTGGATATATGAAACCTATAAAGATAAACATCCGATAAAACAATAAATCCACACCCAATCCACACACAAAGTTCTATACTATCCTTATAAAGGATATGTAATGAACAAGAATTCAAAAAATATTCAAAAAGAACGCATAGCTATTGTTACGGCACTTCGGACACCTATGGCTAAGGCAGGTGGGAAGTTTGCGCGTATGCAGGCAGATGAGCTTGGAGCTACTTTGTTTCGGGAGCTTATGCTTCGTTCTCCTGTGGGAGTTGATGAGGTCGATGAAGTCATCATCGGTAATGTGGCACAGCCTACACATGCGGCGAACATCGCTAGGGTCATCGCGCTTCGTGCTGGTTTCCCTGAAGAGACACCTGCTATGACGGTACACCGTAACTGTGCTTCTGGTATGGAGTCGCTTACGACTGCGGCTGCGCGTATTTACGCAGGTGAGGGGAGCATTTATGTCTGTGGTGGGGTGGAGTCTATGTCTAACATACCGCTTATCTACAATGAAAAGATGGTAGGACTCTTCTCCAAACTTTCACGCTCTAAGAGTGCTTTAGACAAAGTACGTACACTCTTAGGCTTTCGACCAAGTTTTCTTAAACCCATCGTAGGGCTCATGTCCGGGCTTACTGACCCTGTGAGTGGATTGCTCATGGGTAGTACAGCCGAGGTACTGGCACAGGACTTTGGCATAAGCAGAGAGGAGCAAGATGCCTTTTCTCTTGCCTCACATCAAAAAGCTGCCAAGGCAAAAGCCTCTGGACGTTTTGCTAAAGAGATGATGCCTGTAGTGTATGACGAACATGCAGGTAAATATCTAGACTTTGATGACGGCATACGTGAGAGCCAAACCATAGAAAAACTCGCACGTCTGCGACCATTTTTTGACCGTAAAAACGGTACAGTCACCGCAGGTAACTCTTCTCAGATTACCGATTCTGCAGCAGGTATGGTGGTAATGGCTGAGAGTGAAGCGAAAAAGAGAGGTCTAACGCCACTGGGTTACCTACGTGAGTACACCTATGCAGGGTTAGACCCTAAGCGTATGGGGCTTGGACCTGTTTTTGCGACACATAAGCTCTTTGCTAAAACGGGGCTAAGTATGGATGACATAGAAATTATGGAAATCAACGAAGCCTTTGCCGCACAGGTCATAGGCTGTGAACGTGCCTTTGCCTCTAGTGAATTTGCCAAAGCACATTGGGGTGAAGACAAAGCGCTAGGTGCTATTAATCCTGACATACTCAATGTCAATGGAGGTGCCGTAGCT
>Ga0256829_1003683_pt1 | contig 10454 bp, 11 predicted proteins | sample 131447metaG_FD_185979 | JGI IMG/M metagenome (GOLD analysis project Ga0256829, IMG submission 185979) | Hydrothermal vent microbial communities from Lau Basin, Pacific Ocean - 131-447 | ecosystem: Environmental > Aquatic > Marine > Hydrothermal vents | place: Pacific Ocean: Lau Basin | collected...
TAAGTAATCTGGATGCAAAATAATTAACAATCCTATCAATAAAAAAATAAAAATTAATGATATTGTATTGATCCATGAAGCCATATTTATGCCATATAAATTTACTGCTGTTGCTACTAATAAAAATAAAATTGAAAAAATATAAGTAAAAGAATCATCAATTCCTAAAAGCTTTGCCAAATATGCTCCTCCAATCATAGCTAATGCAGGTATGCCTATAGTAAAAGTCCCGCTTAAGACTGCCGTTACGCCATAGCTTCCCCAAGAGCCAAATGATATTTCGGCATATTTTGACAATCCTGCTGCTTTTGGAAATTTAGCACCTAATTTAATAAATATATAAATCATAGGAAATGTTATAAATATTGTTGCAATCCAACCATATAATGATACTGTGGGACCCCCAATATCTATAGCAAGCCCAGGAAGCCCAAATAATCCTGACCCCACAACCATTCCCACCGCTATACCTATCCCAGAAAAAATACCAATGTTTTTTTGAAGTTTAGACATTTTCAGTCCTCCTTTTCTATGTGCATCGATTCCAATGCCTCATAATCACATTTTATAAATATTGGTCTTTCATCACCACAGTTTAATAAGAAGACACTCTTATTAACTATTTGCCATATAAAATATAATTTTTTATTATAATATATTTTCATTCCTTCTTGCAAATTCATTTACACCCTCCATAATTTGTAATTGTAATTAAAAATAACCAACTTATGAAGCTTCATAGTGGTTAATTTCAGCATAAGTTTATCATATATATAATATTATATCAAGTACATACTAATATGTACTATACATACTAAAAGGAAATGAATGGATAAAATTGAATACGAATGCCCTTTTGAAATTGCACTTGAATTGGTATCTGGCAAATGGAAAGGTCTTATTTTGTGGAATTTATCTGAAAAAGTTTATCGATACAGTGATCTTAAAAGAGAAATTAATGGGATAACTCAAAAAATGCTGACACAGAACCTTAGACTTTTCGAGCAAAAAGGGATAATTTCTAGAAAAGTTTATCCCCAGATACCGCCAAAAGTAGAATATAGTATTACTAAACTTGGCAAAAAGGTACAGCCAATTTTATATATGCTACAAGAATGGGGAAGAGAAATTGCCTCGACAAACGACGCTAAATATTAGGGATCAGAGTTGAATGCCACCTACTTAAGCACCCCCCCCCAAAAGCAACATGGAATAAAACTGGCTTTCAAAAGGTATCGTTAACAGACGAAATACCCAAGAAAGCCAACAAATGAATTATATCAAAAAAACAATTAAATCCCAACAAAAAAGAGAAACTAAAAAGAGAAAAATAGAGAAAAAGGTGACAGGCCACTTTTTGATTTAAAGCCCTGGATTTGGGGATTTCATAAAAAAAGATGGTTCTCTAATTGGGTTTGAAGAAATTCAAAAATAATCTCCTTTGAAGTAGAGATATTATGTATCTCTACTTAATTCACATAAATTCTTTTATCAAAACACTTAATCCCGAAACTATAAACTGAACCGCAATTGCTCCAACTATCAAACCCATCAATCTACTGATGATTTTAGACCCAGTGATGCCAAGATACTTTTTTATGTAAACACTATTTCTAAACGCCAAATAAACAGCTAACGCCACCACAAGATAAGAAATAATAAAAGCAACTAGAGAAGAAAATCCTTCAGTTTGGTTTCTTAGTATCACAATGGTTGCAAAGATCCCCGGACCAAAAGTTATAGGAATCGCCAAGGGAATGATGGAAAACTCCTCATGTCCTTGTGCTTCAACCCTTTCTTCTTTTGTTTGGTTTTTAGATTCTGACAAGCCATTTACCATCTTGATAGACATGAGCAAAAGCACGATACCACCCATGACTTTTAAAGAATCAATTTCTATACCAAAAAGCTTTAGTAAAAAATTTCCACTTATCAAAACTACAAAAAATGCGATGATTATAGTCATCGTTGATTTAAATGCGATTTTAGAAACATCTTCTTTTGTAGCACTCTGTCCTAACAAAGAGAGCATGATGGCGCTCACACCCAAAGGGTCAACAATCGCCAGCATAGTGATTGTATCTTGGAGTAAAAGATTTAAAAAGCTGTCCATTAAAACTCAGTTTTTAGGACTGCCCCATTACTTGCATTTGTCACAAGCTGCCTATATTGTTTTAGCCAACTTCCTTTAATCTCTTTTGGTTTTGGTTTAAATTCTGCTCTTCTTTGTGCAATCTCTTCATCACTTAGCTCAACTTCCAATATATATTTATCAACATCTATATGGATGATATCACCATCTTTAAGAAGTCCTATCATACCACCTTCAGCAGCTTCAGGACTTACATGTCCTATGCTTAAACCTCTAGTGGCTCCACTAAATCTTCCATCTGTGATTAGAGCCACATCAGCGCCTAAACCCATACCCATAACTAAACTAGTCGGGCTTAACATCTCTTGCATCCCTGGACCTCCTCTTGGTCCTTCGTATCTGATAACTGCCACATCGCCTTTTTTAACTCTTCCACCCACTATGCCAGCTATCGCTTCTTGTTGAGAGTCAAAACAGACGGCTTTCCCTCTGTATATTCTCTCTCCTACGATGCCAGCTGTTTTGATAACACATCCTTCTTCGGCTAAATTTCCAAACAATATAGCAAGTCCACCAACCTTTGAGTATGAGTTTGCAAGTTTATGTATCACGCTTTCATCTAGGATAGGAGACTCAGATATTCTCTCGCCGATAGTTTCGCCCGTTACAGTTAGATTGTTTACATATAAAGCACCTGTATTCATCTTGGCAATTTCACTCATAACGGCATTTACGCCACCCGCTCTATCGATATCTTCCATATGAACATTTTGCAAAGATGGAGAAATCTTGGCTATATGAGAAACTTTTTTGCTTATTTTATTTATATCAGCAATATTAAAATCAACTCCCGCTTCTCTTGCGATTGCTAACATGTGCAATACTGTATTTGTACTTCCGCCCATCGCCATATCTATCGCAAATGCATTTTTTACAGCATTTTCATTTAGTATATTTTTAAAATTATATTTCTCGTCTAGTGCAATCTCACAAACTCTTTTTGCCGCTTTTCTTATGAGCACTTCTCGCTCAGGCGTAAGCGCTGGTATAGTTCCATTGCCCGGAAGTGCTATACCCATAGCTTCCATCAATGTGTTCATGCTGTTAGCTGTAAACATTCCAGAACAACTTCCACCACTAGGGCATGCATTGCACTCTATATCTGTAAGTTCCTCTTCTGTGATATCACCTTTTTCAAACTTTCCAACAGCCTCAAAAGCAGTTGCTAAATCTATAGGACTACCGTCTTTCACATATCCTTTTTTCATGGGTCCCCCACTGACAAAAACAGTAGGAACATTGACTCTAAGAGCCCCCATAATCATACCAGGGATTATCTTATCGCAATTTGGGACACAAATCATCGCATCAAGTTTATGGGCATTCATAACAGTTTCGATACTATTTGCTATAAGCTCTCGACTAGGCAATGAATAGAGCATACCATCGTGCCCCATGGCAATTCCATCATCTACGCCTATGGTATTAAATTCAAATGGAACACAGCCGTTTTTTCTTATCTCATCTTTGATGATTTCGCCATATTTATTCAAGAAAAAATGTCCAGGAATAATCTCTATAAAAGAGTTTGCTACACCGATAAACGGCTTATCAAAATCCTCATTTTTCACACCAGTTGCACGAAATAGACTCCTGTGAGGAGCTCTATCATAACCTTTTTTTACTTGATCACTACGCATCTTCTTCCTTTATTTTTTTGCAATTATATCAAAAATATAAGATTAAAATGCTTTATTTGCATAAACCCTTTACATTTACCCTAATACTTGGTATAATTTCGTCTCAATTTTAACTGCGGGAATAGCTCAGCGGTAGAGCACGACCTTGCCAAGGTCGGGGTCGCGAGTTCGAACCTCGTTTCCCGCTCCATTAATTTTGAAAAAAGATATTTGACCTCTTGCCGAAGGCAAAGCTTCAGTAGAGAGGAATTTTTTAGGAATTCACTTCCTAAAAAAGAAGAAGTAAACAGCAAAGCGTTTGCCCGGATGGCGGAATTGGTAGACGCAAGGGACTTAAAATCCCTCGCTCATTGCGAGCGTGCCGGTTCAAGTCCGGCTCCGGGCACCACTAATAATCTTGGATAAGCTTTAAGCAATGGCGACATAGCCAAGTGGCTAAGGCAGGAGCCTGCAAAGCTCTGATCCCCGGTTCGAATCCGGGTGTCGCCTCCAATTTTATGTCTTATTTTTATTGTCGGGAGATGGCAGAGCTTGGTTTAATGCACCGGTCTTGAAAACCGGCGAGGGTCACACCTCCAGGAGTTCGAATCTCCTTCTCCCGGCCATCACGCTTCAAGCCCCTATTTTACGGTACTTTGAAAGTTTAAAAATGCTACTGTGCCCGAATGTGTCAAGCTACATCTTGTAAAAATGTTGCTCTTTGCTTAGTTCCATCATCAATATACCTAGCATATTCTTTGAAAGTTATAGACATATCAGAGCTTGTTTGGAGCGAGGGTTTCAAGAAATTATTGGAGATAAGCCAAATAAAAACAATCATCTTATAGTTTTTTATATAGAAGACGATGTCTATAAAAAGCTTATGCAAATAGCAAAAAAATATAAATTGAAATTCCAAAATACCTTACTTTTAACTATTGATACAGGATTTGGTGTATTAAAAACATTAAACTTTGTGAGGTTTATTCATTAGGATAAAGGGTTGTTAGTTATTCATGATGTTGTTAAAAAGTTTATAAAAAATAAGATTTTTTATAAATAATGTGATAGAATAGTTTTAATATTATGAGGAGTGCTTTATGCCAGAACTAGTCGCTAATTGTCCTAGATGTGCTACAAAAAAAATATCTTTTGAAGTAAAAAATATAGAATATACGACCACTAAGTATGGATGGAAAAATTATTATGAAACATTTTCCATTTGTCGCAATTGTAAAACAGCTACAAATTTTGTTATTAGCGATAAAGATATTAAAAATCAAATAAAAGATATGTTTGGAAAATCAGGCGAAAGTATAAATAATTATGCATGTATTGAAACTTATATAAATTTGAAAAATAGTTTTACAGAAAAACCACCAGAATTTATCCCTAAAAATATAGAAGAAATTTTTATTGAAGGACTGATTTGTAAATCAGTCGATTGTTTTAATGCTTCAGGAACTATGTTTAGGTTGTGTTTAGATATGGCAACAAAAGATTTATTACCAACAACTGAGACTGAAGGTTTAAATTCTAAAATACTAAGAAGTTTAGGATTTAGATTAGAGTGGTTAATAAAAAATGATAAAATTCCAAAATCATTAAAAGAATTAGCTTCATGCATAAAAAACGATGGAAATGATGGTGCTCATGAAGGTATACTATCAAGAGAAGATTTGGAAGATATTTATGATTTTACATATATTTTATTAGAGAGATTATACACAGAGCCTGAAAGAATAAAATTGGCAAAAGAAAGAAGAAAGAATAGGCATGAGTGTAAAGAATGAAGAAATGATAAATATGATTATAAGACGATATATTAAAAAAATAATCTCTATTTTGTTTGATGAAAAAAATAAAATTAATAAAAAAACATCTACAATAGGTGGATTAATCTTGATAGCAGCAATAGCTGCTATATTTAATATAAAAAATATTAATGAATTTATAAATTATTTTTTTGAGAATACTAAGGAACAAACTAAAAACTCCAATAAATATATTTCTTCCGAGAAACAAGATTATAAATATCTACTTAAAAAATATAAAACCATTGCAGATTCCAAAGCAATTGTTTCTATGAACACTTTAGTTGCAGATTTTCCTTGGTTAGAAAAAGAAATAAATAAGTTTCCTGAAGTTTGGAATGATAATCATGAATATGTACCAGTTTTTCAAGAAATAAAACCATTTTCTGATTTGAATGGAGATTATGTTCCTGAATTAATTTCAATTGGTTTTGGAGGTCAATCCAATATATTTTATATAAATTACAAGCATCAAAAAGTAGATAAAATAGGATATGTTAATTTTGATGCTGATCCAAAAGATGTTATTGTGCAAAGTATGTATATAAATGGGTGGCATCCAATTAAATTTACATATTATGGTATGTATGGAAATGGGGCTACATACTATCAAGTATTTAAAAAGGGAGACTATAGAGAAGTTGCAGCTGTAAAAGGTAAAAATGATATAAATACAACATATTTTTCAGCTGAAGAATCAGCAAGCATTGAAAAAAAATTGAAAAAAATAACTAGCTTGTTTTAAATTTAAATATTTTTTATAATATGTTTTACTGTGTCCAAATTGTGCCCAAAAACAACCAAAAATAGCTACTTTCTTAAAGGTTGAGTGTTCTCACACATAAAAAATATAATTAGTTTGTATCGTAGTTTGAGTAAAAATATTACTGTCATAAGTGGCATAGTATAAGTTATTTTATATGCCACTTATGGCATAATAGTAAAAAGGATTTAAAGTGACACGATTAGAATTAATTAAAAAAATAGAAGATAGAAAAAGCAAAATCAATATCAGTATAGAAAATCTTGCAAAATTAAGTAACTTAGGTGTACGAACAGTAAATAGATTTTTTGCAGGAGAAGATGTAAAATTAAGCACCATAGAGCGATTAACAAATTTACTAGGACTTGATTTTGCAGGTAATAAAACGCTGTCTTTAAAACAATTAGAAAAACAAAGAGCAAAAGATAAAGCTATATTTATGGCTTCGTTAGTCCAAGATACATCTGCTTTAGAAGTACAAGGCTTAGAGAAAGAATCATTAGACAAAATCATCTCAAAATTTCAGAAAGAATTTTTAAGTGGTAAATATAAAAATAGATTGTGGGTAGCATAATGACAAATAACACAAAACCTATAGATGATGCTACTCCTCTTGATGATATATCAGGATTAAAAATCTCAAAGTCAAAAAGTTATTCTCTAAAAGAGATATATGAAAAAGAAGCTCTAAATATAGCAAATGCTACACTTAAGTATCTCTCAGCTCCACCTTCAAAAAAAGAAGCACCATTCACTTACGAATGGCTACTTAAACTTCATGAAGAGATGTTTGGTGATGTTTGGGATTGGGCAGGAAAAGTGAGAACTGTTGAACTATCGATAGGCATCAAAGCTTATTTGGTATCAACTGAACTCAAAAAACTAAGTGACGATATAGCTTTTTGGAATAAGAACAGAACATTTGATGTTTATGAAACAGCAACAAGAATCCATCACAGGGCTGTACAAATTCATCCTTTTAAAAATGGTAATGGAAGATGGAGTAGAATGTTAGCAAATATCTATCTTAGACAAAATGGATTAATGCCTGTAAAATGGCAAGAAAATTTACTTGCTAGCGAGAATCCTAAAAGAAATGCGTATATACAAGCACTTAAAAAAGCCGATAATAGTAACTTTACAGATTTAATAGCAATGCATAAAATTACATATTAGAAGTCTTTTAAAAATTGAGTTTATAAAAAACACGATATTCTACTAAGTATTAGATAAAATCCCGACTTGCTTAATAAAATCCCTAAAAGAAAGAGAAAATAACAGAAGCTAGCAAAAACTTACCATCCGTTATATCGATAGTTCTTATTCTCTTTCTTAATTAGTCAAATTTACCCACACCCATCACTCTGCCACTTCAAATCTAGCTGTAAAGTGTCTTAGGATTTCTGGTTCGTATGTGAATTTTACTCCTTTTACACTTTTTGCATCTTTGCTTATGTTTATGAGGGCATCTGCTATAAAATCCATGTGATTGTATGTATATACTCGTCTTGGGATAGTTAATCTTAAAAGCTCCATAGGGGATTTTTGCTGTTCATGCGTTTGCGGGTCTCTTCCTAATAGTAAGGAGCCTATCTCTACAGCTCTTATGCCACTTTTGATATATAATTCATTTGCAAGAGCATGGGCTGGAAATTGTGATGAGGGGATATGAGGTAACAATTTGGCTGCATCTACGAAGACCGCGTGTCCTCCTATGGGAAGTTGAACTGGCACTCCTGCCTCGCTTAGTGACTCGCCAAGGTATTTTACTTGGTTGATTCTGTATTTTAGGTACTCTTCTTCTATGCCTTCTTTTAAACCTCGAGCTAAACATTCCATGTCTCTTCCGCTCAAACCCCCGTATGTTGGAAAGCCCTCCATAACTACGCACATAGATTGACATTTTTTAAACAGGGCGACATCGTCTTTGAAGCAAAGCAATCCTCCTATATTTACCAATCCGTCTTTTTTTGCACTTACTGTTGTGCCATCACCATACGAAAACATCTCTTTTATGATTTTGCTTATCGAGGTATCTTTGTATTTTTCTTCTCTTTGTTTTATAAAATACGCATTTTCAGCGTACCTTGCAGAATCAAAAAATACCCTTATGCCGTATTTTTTAGCGCAACTTTTCACCTCTTTTATGTTTTGCATAGATACTGGCTGACCACCTGCTGAGTTACATGTGATGGTTATGAGGATAAAAGCTATATTTTTAGTACCTTTTTCTTTGATGAAATCTTCCATCTTTTGTACATCGATATTACCTTTAAAAGGATGCTCTTTTTGTGTATCAAACGCTTCTTGGATTATAAAATTTTTTGCTAGTCCACCTGAGATTTCTATGTGAGCTTTTGTAGTGTCAAAGTGCATATTGCCAAGTACAAACTGCCCTTTTTTGATGAGTTGGGGAAAAAGAATCTGCTCTGCTCCTCTTCCTTGATGAGTTGGAATCACAAGCTTATAACCAAATATCTCTTCAACACTTTTTTCGAGATTTTGAAAATTTCTACTTCCTGCATACGACTCATCTCCAAGCATCAATCCTGCCCATTGGTTATCACTCATAGCTCCCGTACCAGAATCCGTCAAAAGGTCGATATAGACTTCATCAGATTTTAATAAAAAGGGATTATATCCTGCTCTTTTTATCGCTTCTATTCTTTGTTGTTTTGATATGATTTTTAATGGCTCAACCATTTTTATCCTAAAAGGCTCAGCTAAGTGTGCATTTGACATCGTAAATCCTTATTTTTTGGTATATTTTATCACTTCAGGACAATTTATTCTTTACATTTATTGCTTGCTTTATTGTCTGTTTTTGCTATAATTGTTTTGATGAAAAAGATTACAAAAAACAGACACAGCCAATTGGCAAATAATTTGATGTTTTATATATACGAATACATCGAAACAAATATCAATATAGATGAACTTTCCTTAGAGTTTGGCGTAAGTAAGTTTCATTTTCACAGACTATTTAAAGAGCAAATCGGCATGAATATTTATGAAGTAATCAAATCAATCCGACTTCAAAAAGCATCAAATCTTCTCATCACAAACAAATTTTCAACCATAACCCAAGTCGCAAATATGTGCGGTTATCATTCGCAATCTTCATTTATAAGGGCTTTTAAAAATCGTTTCAAACAAACGCCGACATTTTGGCGTCATGGTGGATACAAGAAGTATTCTGATGAGATTTTAAACACTCTACATGTAAGCTCATTTTCTAGCGTTGATTTTTCATATCTAGAGCCGGAGATAATCAAAACGAAACCAAAAAGGCTCTACTATATCAGGCAAAAAGGCTATGATACAAAATCAACCAAACAAACTTGGCAAAAGCTGATGACTTGGGTATATACAAACGATATCTTAGAGTATGAGCAAATCGGAATCTATCATGACAATCCGATCATAACTCCGCCAAAAGAGTGTTTTTATGTCGCAGGCATCGCACAAAACCATAATGAAAAGCTGATAAAAACTTCATTGCCATACTTTGATATTCCAGTTGATATTTGTGCATCTTTTAAAGTTACATGTGAAGAAAAAGATGTGTTGAGATTAATCCAATGGGTATATCATGAATGGCTACCAAATAGTGGATACGAAACTACACCGAACCCGTCTTATATAGTATTTGAAAAAAATCATTTCTGGGGTGAAGAAAAAGATTGTAGATTTATATACAATATGCCGATTAGATATATCTAAAGATTTTTTATGTTAAAATCACTAAAAATTATAAAAGGAGAAAATATGAAGAAAAATTTAGTGCCTATCTTGGCATTTTTTATGCTTCCTGTTGCGATATTCGCTTACACTATAAATCTAGGGATTGTTACAACCCCTCACTCTTTCCACTACAAAGCGGCAAAGAAGTTTAAAGATATAGTTGAGAGTTCAAGTCATGGCGACATAACAGTCAATATCCACCACTCAAAATCAGTAGGTAGTGAAACTAGTATCCTGCAACAGCTTCAACTAAATGCTCTTCAGATGGGCGTCATCACAGCTGGTCCAATTGACAAATTTGTACCTACTATAAAAGCTATAGAATTTCCTTTTATCTTTGATAGTTTTGCAAAAGCGGACAA
>Ga0256829_1003684_pt1 | contig 10447 bp, 9 predicted proteins | sample 131447metaG_FD_185979 | JGI IMG/M metagenome (GOLD analysis project Ga0256829, IMG submission 185979) | Hydrothermal vent microbial communities from Lau Basin, Pacific Ocean - 131-447 | ecosystem: Environmental > Aquatic > Marine > Hydrothermal vents | place: Pacific Ocean: Lau Basin | collected...
CAGATAAAGGAATATCCAAACTTGCTGATACAATCATAATATCAGGTTGCGCCTTTAAGCCTTGCATCTCTCGCCATACTGCCAAATCTTGATAAGCTTTTTCTTGACCCACAGGCAATAAATCTTGCGCACAGCCCTTTTCCAGTTGGCGAAAATAACGTGCTGAAGTCAGCATAATACCGGATTGTGCTGCAAGCTCTTGATACAATCGCCAATCCCTTTTGTTTGCAATGCTTTGAGGTACACAAAAGTCACCAGTCTCATCATGACGCAACGCAATTCTACCATCCAAGGAGGCAATATAATTGGCATATATCAATACATCATTCGCACTCGCCTGCTGATGCAAGTTTAAGCTTAAATACGTATTTTTTAGTGACCTACTCTCCGAAGCATTCGGATACAATGGTTGTATACTCATATGCATATGCTAAAGCGCCATAAAACATCAAGCAAATATACTGCGTTCACGTTAAGCTTCGCAGCATGAATAATAATAACATACTGAAAAAAATTACTATTGCGCAAAAACTCAAACATTTTGAATGCAAAGAAATCTTCGAGCTTGGTGGGATTGAGTTAAGCAGTAGCCAAATCAAGGCTTTTATGGCTGGCTCCCAGAACAAAAATTACGTTAAAATATCAGATGAGCAATTGGAAGCATTCCTGAATGGCCTGATTATTTTTTCTCGTGGTGAAAGTGAATCACCTGATATGATTCCAAGGGCAATTGAAAATTATATTATAGGCTTAATGCAATCAGGTCAGAGCGAGACTTTAGATGAATTATCCAGCCTGATTGAAGATGCCAAGGATGGGATTGTTAGCGGTTGTGATGAAGGGAATAGCAATAATTTCTAAGGGAACCCACCACATCAATATCATTGGGGCGGGTCTAGCTGGCTCGATATTGGCTTGGAAACTGATACAAGCTGGAGAACATGTTCAAATTTTCCAACACCCAGAGCAAACCAGCGCATCACGTGTCGCCGCAGGTATTATCAATCCTGTAACAGGTCAGCGCTTGGTATTACAAAATCATATTGAAACCTTATTGCCTGTAGCCAAAGATTTTTATCAATCTTTAGAACAAATCTTTCATCATCCATTTTATACCCCTAAACCCATGCTTCGCGTGCTTAAACGTAAGAACGAATATGCTGCATGGCAAAAGCGTAAAGATGACCAACGCTACCAGCCTTATTTATCAGCCATTGATGGGCGCGATGATGCGGTGATGCAGCAGCAAACAGGCTACTTGGATACAGGGCGACTACTGGATACATTACACACCTATTTTAAAACCCATGGGCACTGGATTGATGCTGAACTGCATGCCCCAGAACTTGAACAGCATAAGAATAAAACCATCATCTTATGCCAAGGCTGGCGAGCCATGCACTGCCCTTATTTCTCTTATTTACCTTTTCAACCTGCCAAGGGTGAAATCATCACGCTAGCCTCACCTCAGAGGTTGCCTGAATATATGATTAATCAAGGAAAGTGGCTGCTTCCCACCCAGCCAAATACGTGCAAAATTGGCGCAACATATGAAACCCAAAACCTTGATGAAAAGCCCAGCCTCCATGCTAAAGAAATATTGATGCAGAGCCTTAAAGCCATGCCTATACAGCAAAATACGGGCGATTTTACGCTCATACAACATCAAGCAGGCATTCGCCCCAATACCATGGATAAACAACCCTTGCTTGGCTTTCATCCCAAGGTAAAACATATCGGAATATTCAATGGTTTTGGCTCCAAAGGTTCATTGCTTATCCCCTATTATGCGCAATGCATGCTAGAGCATATATTAGAGCGCAAAGCGCTCCCCCAACATGCCGATATTCAGAGATTCTCATGCGTTTAACCGAGAAAGTTCACCAATACTTAAAACCTAAACTTCAATCAGGGAATACAGCCATTGATGCGACAGCAGGCAATGGTCATGATACTTTGTTTCTTGCGCAATGTGTAGGAGAAACAGGTGAGGTTTTTGCTTTTGATGTGCAACAACAAGCCTTGGCATCTGCAAAGCAACATTTGCAAGCCCATGCCATCCAAACCCCTATCACATGGATTCATGCAGGGCATGAAGATATGCTAAAACACATCCCCATAGATAAGCATAAACATATCCAAGTGATTACCTTTAACCTTGGCTATTTGCCACATGGCGATAAACATATCACCACCCAAGCCGAACATACATTGATGGCATTAAACGCTTCTTTAAGTTTACTTGCCCAAGGTGGCATCGTATCCATCCTTGCTTATACAGGGCATGCTGGTGGCCGCGAAGAATGCGAAGCCATTAAAGTCTGGGCAAATTCGCTTGGTGATAACTACTGCGTTAGCATCACCATGCCAGCCAATACCAAATCTTCACCACCAGAGTGGATTTGCATACAAAAGAAACTAGCTTAGCAACTGTGTCCATTCTTCTTACCACACTCAATGCACGCTATAGCCATACATCCATTGGCCTGCGCTATCTTTTTGCCAATCTCAAAGCGCTGCAACACGATGCTGAAATCATAGAGTTTACCATCAATGATCAGATACAGGATATTGCCGAGCAACTGCTCAAAAAAGAACCAACCATCATAGCTGTGGGTGTGTATATTTGGAATGCTACACAAGTGTCCACCCTCATTCATATGATCAAACAAGTCTCACCCAAAACCATTATTATTTTGGGCGGCCCCGAAGTCAGTTATGAGCCGATTCGCGTCAACCTTGATGTAGCGGATTATATTATTCAGGGTGAAGCAGAAATTACATTTCACACGCTTTGCCATGATATTTTACAGGGCAATCAACCTTTAGAGCGCATCATCGATGCTGGCACAGTCAGCCTTGATGATATTGAGCTTCCCTATCGCTATTACACCGATGAAGATGTGAAACATCGTTATATCTATGTGGAAGCATCGCGCGGCTGCCCTTTTCAATGTGAGTTTTGCCTATCTTCAATGGATAACCGCGTTCGCAATTTGTTTATTGACCGTTTGCTAGAAGCATTTGAAATCCTTTGGCAACGCGGCGTGCGCAATTTCAAGTTTATTGACCGCACATTCAATCTTAACCCCAAAATATCCAATCAAATCTTGGACTTCTTCCTTGGCAAAGATGATGATTATTTTGTTCACTTTGAAGTCATCCCTGATCATTTTCCAAGCAGTATTCAAACGCGCATCAAACAATTCAAACCCGCCTCATTGCAGTTGGAAGTTGGCATTCAAACCTTAAACAACGAAGTGGCCGCCCGTATCCAGCGCAAACTTAATATGCCCAAAGTGATACAAAACATCACATTTTTAGAGCATGAAACCCATGCTCATATGCATTTGGATTTAATCGTAGGGTTGCCGGGCGAAGATTTGGAAAGCTTTGGTCGCGGCTTAAATCAACTCTGCGCCCTCTCCACAGCAGAAATTCAAATTGGTATTTTAAAACATTTATCAGGCACCAATTTATCACGCCATAGCACAGACTTTGATATGATATATAGCAGCCTTCCGCCTTATGATATTTTGAAAAATAATCTTTTAAGTTTTGGAGATATTCAGCGCATGAAACGCTTTGCCCGCTTTTGGGATTTGTATCGCAATAGTGGTAATTTTAAGCAAACCTTAAACTTGCTTTATCCTCAAGGTGATGTGTTTGAAAGATTTTTTGCTTTTTCTTTATGGGTTTATGCGCAAACCCATAGCACTTGGCAGATTTCACTGGATAGGCTCGCCAAATTAATCTTTACCTACCTCAACACAGTAGAAAACCTTGAGGAAGAGCACATTGCCCAAGCGCTGATTCACGATTTAATGAAAATTGAAGGGCGTGTACTCCCTGCATTCTTAAAACCTTATGCGCCTCAACAAAGCAGAAAAAATAACCAACGCAAAGTACAAGGGCATAATAAACGTCAACTTAGGCATCTATAGAGACATGATAGGAAATATTAGTATTTTGTTATGTTTCAAATTCGTCATTTTGTATGACTCGGCAGTTGTTTTCCTCTGCCAGTTGGTAAAAATACTTTGCTTTCTCTTTGTCACTACCTTGATAAAAAGTGGCTAAGTCATTAGCTGCGAAACAGCACTTTGCCTCGATAGCCTTTAGCAATAATTCTTCTGCCTTTTCAATCGATTTATTTATGTGCGGTCCCCAATGGCCTAGATATATGCTGGCTAACATTCGCATTGCCTCACCACTCCCAGAAATAGAAAGTTCTTCAAACCTTTTTTTCGCCTTAAAAAAATATGCTTCGCTTTTAGCATGATCAGGCTCTAGTGGTTCAACTGGATATGCATACCCTTCTACGGAATAATACCTAGCCAACAAATCGAGCATGGCTAATGCATCACCTTCTTGCGCAAGCTGTTCCAACATTTTGAAAGCTTTTGCAGTTTCCCCATTACGCTCAATATCCAGAACTTTGTAATATTCCTCAGTATTCATTTTGAATCATAGGAGTTCTGAAGATATGTATAATTCAACCTATTCATAAGCTTAGAATGGCAATCTTACGATACAAAATCAAATCATTTGTGTTGCACTGGATGCTTCTTGATACCCCCCCCTCATCCCAACCTTCTCCCCCTAAGCGGGAGAAGGGGCTAAGTTTCCTCTCCCTTGCAAGGGAGAGGATTAAGGTGAGGGTCGTTCAATTAGCTGGCAAGCAGCCTATTGGTTGTGGCATTTAACAATGGGGACATCATACACAGAATTAAAGCTTAAAACAACATACGTTGTGGAAATGGGGCAATTAGCAATAAATTTTTCCCAGTTACAGGATGTAAAAGCCTTAAACGCCAAGCATGCAACATCAACCCTCTTCCATCCAAACGCTTAAACGCTTTCAAAGCATCCCTTTCAGCATATTTTACATCGCCCAAAATCGCATGCCCTTCTTGCTGCAATTGCACACGAAGTTGATGCGTGCGCCCGCTATGTGGTTTGAGTGACACCAAAGCATATTGAAAATCAAGCTTCTCGCATTTCATTATCACTTGGTAATCGGTGACGGAGGCTTTGCCATCTTCATCATCCACCACCATACGCTCACCTGCAATGGATACACCTTTGGATAATTTGGATTGCATGCGTGCCGCATGTGGTTCTGGATGCCCTTGAACCCATGCAAAATAGGTTTTATCCATATCTCGTTCACGAAATGATGCAGTGAGCTTTCGCAATGCCTCTAAATTCTTTGCCAATAAAAGTACACCTGAGGTATCTCTATCCAAACGATGCGCCAATCTTAAATCAGGCAAATGCCGAGATACTTTTAACGCCTCAATCAAACCTGCTTCATGACCACTACCACCATGCACCACCATACCAGCAGGTTTATCAATCGCTAAAAGCCATTCATCTTCAAATAAAATCGGTAGTTGCTCAACTTGGCGCAATAAAAAAGCAGGCATTTCATCCTTCTCACGCTCTATCGTATCATTTTGACGCAAACTCACTGGCACAAATACCTCATCACCAGCTTGTAAATGATGATTGGGTTTGCAACGTTTGCCATTCACGCGCACATTCCCTTTACGAATCAAACGCATCATAAGCGTCCGTTTCTCATTGCCCAAATAACGCAAAAGCATCCTGTCCAAGCGGCTTCCATCTTCATCCGAAGATACGCTTATCCGCCCCTTTTCATTGATAAAATTTGCCAAATGCACCCCTATGCTATTAGTATTACCAGCCGTACAGTTTGCTCCACGCGAATTGTGTCTGCAAGTGATGATTGGATTGGATTGACTTGAGTATTGACTGCAAAGAATCTTGTTAGATTGTTTACCCAGCAACCCTAACAATGCAGCAATCCCGAATACAGTATTCGGTGCGAAGCAGACGTATTTCTATGTGTTGAGCCTGTACAAATACAATACCCGTTTGACGGTTTTAACATTGAAATTGGTGAATAGAAAACCAAAGAAATGTGATTGATATATAGGCATGATGATTTCAAACAATACTGCTATTGAGCAGTAAGCCTGCCTTGTTGTGTTGTGTAAACATATATATTTACACATATCTTGAAACCTCAAACGGCACAGGAAAGTGCCATGAGTACCATTAAAAAACTGATGCTAATCAATGCATCGCATGAAGAAGAAAGCCGTGTAGCCATTGTTCTCAATGATTATCTGCAAGAGTTGGATATTGAATCTGCTCATAAATCCCTAACCAAGGGCAATATTTACAAAGGAACAGTCACCAAAGTTGAAGCCAGCCTACAAGCTGCTTTTGTGGAGTATGGCTCTGCACGCCAAGGCTTTTTGCCATTGAATGAAATCCACCCTGATTGTTGGAAAGAAGGCGCAGATAAATCCGCTGACCCCCGCAAGGTTAATATCCGTGATGTACTTGAACACAAACAAGAGCTACTCATTCAGGTTGTAAAAGAAGAGCGCGGCAACAAAGGCGCAGCCCTAACCACCAATATATCATTGGCTGGTCGCTATACAGTATTGATGCCCAATAATTCACGCGGCGGCATTTCACGCAAACTTTCTGAAGAAGAGCGCCGTGCCATCAAACAAATTCTTGCGCATTTGAATGTGCCTGATGAAATGGGTTTAATCGTACGCACAGCAGGCAAAGATCAGGAACTAGAATCACTGGAATGGGATTATCAATACCTTCGTCGCCTGTGGGATGAAATTCGTATCAAAGGTGATAGTGCACCATCACCATCGCTGATTTATTTGGAAGGCGATTTAGCTACCCGCGCCATTCGCGATCATTTTACTGATGATATTGATGAAATTTGGGTGGATAACCATGAAATTTACACCCGCACCAAAGATTTTGTGCATGCTGTGCTGCCAGGTAAAGAAAAACTGGTAAAACTCTATCGTGGTAAACAACCACTATTCCGAAAATACAATATTGAATCTCAATGTGAAGAAATTCATGAACGTGAAATTCGCTTGCGCTCTGGTGGCTCAATTGTGTTTGACCCTACTGAAGCATTGACCTCTGTAGATGTTAACTCATCACGTGCCACAGGCGGAAAAAACATTGATGCCACAGCACTTGCCACCAATTTAGAGGCTGCTGAAGAAATTGCACGTCAGCTCCGTATCCGGGATATTGGTGGATTGGTAGTCATTGATTTTATTGATATGGCAAACAGAAAACATGGGCAACAAGTCGAAGAAGTGCTGCGCAATGCTTGCCGCTCTGATAAAGCGCGCATTCAATTTGCTAAAATATCCCGTTTTGGTTTATTGGAAATGTCTCGCCAGCGCCTGCATCCATCGGTACGCGAATCCACCACTGAAACATGCCCGCGTTGTCGCGGTCGCGGTTCTATTCGTACTGTTGAGTCCATGGCGCTACAGATGCTTACACGCATGGAAGATTGGGCAAAAATGGGTAAAAAACCAACCTTGGTTGTGCAAGTTCCATCGGATACTGGTGAATATTTGATGAACAATAAACGTGATAATATTGCACGTATTGAAGAACAATACGAAGTCCAAATCACACTGCAAATCAAGCCAGAGTTGATGATTCCGCATTATCGCATTGAACGCCAGTGGAATGAAAATAATCAACATCGTGTAGAGGTGCTTGAAGATACGAGCAAAGGAAAAAAACCTGCCAAGGCCAACCGCAAACTTAACCCACTTAAACCTGTAGTGGGTATTCCAACCCCACAGAAACGCATCAAAAAGAAAGCTGAACTTCCTGCTTGGATTGCCGCTTTCATCGATATATTAACAGGCGCATCACGCAAGAAAAAACGTGAGGAAGAAGAGCGCAAAAAACGCAATGCGCAAAATCGCAAACGTCGCAATCAATCGCGTCGTAAAAATAAAAATAATCGCCCTAAAAATGATGGCAACAAACAGCAGTCCGAGCAGAAAAATAATGCTAAGAAAGCCAATAAAAGCAATGGGGATAATAAAAAAACAAATCAAACAGAAGGTTTAAATAACGCGAACAAACAAACGACAGAAGGCACTCAAGAAGCACCTCAACGCAAACGCCGTCGCCGTCGCCGTAAACCTGCTGCCAAACGTGATGCACAAAATAATGGTGAGGTCGCATCTACTCAGGATACAAATGTAAAACAAAAAGACCAAACCAGTAAAAACGCATCATCCAACAGTGATGCCCCTAAAAAACAACATACTGATCAACCCAAAGCCGATAGTGATGTGCCAAAAAAAGAAGCTGTAAAGGTTGAAGTCAACGCAGAGGCATGAAGCCAACTCGGCCATTGCATATCACCGTTCCTGACCATATGTCAGGAGCGAGACTTGATTATGTATTGGCTGATTTAACCCAACTCTCTCGCAGTCGCATCAAAGCTTTGCTCAATGATGGGCATGTGCTTTACAATCAAACCAAGGTAAAACTTAAACCTTCACAAATCGTGTGCACAGGCGATTGCTTTTGCATTGATATACCCAATAGTCGCCCTATGCTGCTTGAGCCTGAAAATATCCCATTGGATATTTTATATGAAGATGAATATATATTGGTGGTCAACAAACCAGCCAATATGGTGGTTCATCCCAGTCATGGGCATGATACAGGCACACTGGTTCATGCTTTATTGCATCATTGCCCCAACCTGCCTGGCATCAATGGCATTGAACGCCCTGGTATTGTGCATCGCATCGACAAAAACACATCAGGTTCATTGGTTGTCGCAAAAACAGAAGCTGCACATCATGGTTTAGTCAGCTTATTTGCTAGCCATGATATTGATCGCCAATACCTTGCATGGTGTCGCGGAACATCCACTTGGAATCAACAAACCATTGATGAACCTATTGGTAGACATCCCAATCATAGACAAAAAATGGCGATTACAGACACAGGAAAGCATGCCATCACTGAGGCTTTATTGGAGCGGCGTTTTGGCACATATTTTAGCCGCCTACGCTTAACCCTGCATACGGGTAGAACCCACCAAATTCGCGTGCATCTTGCACACCTATCCTTACCCATCTTGGGCGATGATATATATGCTCGTAGCTTCAACCCTTCTAAATCCATACCTGAAGAAGCGCGCAAGGCTTTGCTTCAACTCAACCGACAAGCCCTACACGCAGAAACACTTGGTTTTGTACACCCGATTACCGCTGAGTATATTCATTGTGTTGCGCCTCTGCCCCAAGATTTAAATCAACTTAATCAAGCCTTTGAACATGCCCTCACCTAGTTTTATCACTTCCAAATTATTTGCCCAATATGACATTCAAGGTGTTTTTAGTGAACGCCAAGGTGGCATAAGCCCATCACCATGGGATGGTCTGAATCTTGGCTTTGATTTGGGTGATAGCCATCAACATATTGAAGATAATCTCCATCAACTTTGTATGCATGCCCAGCTTCCTATTCCCCACCGCAGCAAGCAAGTTCATGATACCCATGCCATCATTTGCAGTGGCATTGGTATACAACATACAGATGAAGTAGATATATTGTTAAGCCGCACACCTGCAACCTCAATCGCAATACGCACCGCGGATTGCCTGCCTATATTATTGGTGGATACCAAGCATGGTATTGCAGCAGCGGTGCATGCAGGTTGGCGAGGTACAGCAAAAAATATTGCAGGCATTGCCATTGAACGCATGCAAGCCATGGGCGCTCAAACTGAATACATCCTTGCAAGCCTGGGACCATGCATACAATCCTGCTGCTTTGAAATTGATATGCAAACCGCTGATAACATAACGCAATCCCATCCACTTGCCAAAACGCATATCAAAATATCGCGTGAAAAAGCATATGCAGATTTACAATCCATCAACCGCCTACAACTCCAATCTTCAGGCATATCAGATAAACATATTGAACAAATCAAACTTTGCACATGCTGTCTTTCAACACGCTTTTTCTCATATCGCAGAGATGCTATGCAAAGTGGAAGACAACTTGCCATTGTCGCATTGCCATCCAAGCTCTAAGATACGCACGATGAAATATTTGGCTCCCTTATCTACATTTGCACTTGCACTGATCATCACCTTACTCTCTGGTTGTTCTGGTGAAGCTATATCACCATCAGATTCTGCCAAAGCCGATTACGAACGTGCGCAAGAAATGGTGAACGACCACAATTATGATAAAGCCAATCGTTTTTTAGAAAAATTCGCCAGTAAACATCCCTATAGCCAACATATTGCACAGGCTGAATTGCTGCGTATTTATGCAGCATATAAAAGTGGGGAATTTATTCTAAGTGAAACACTGGCTACTCGATTCATCACTCGCCACCCACGCTACCCAAACTTATCTTATGCCCAATATATGCTGGGGATGAGTCATGTGAAACAAACCGTAGAAAGCCAACGTAACCCATTACCTACCCAACATGCGATTCAAGCCTTTGAAAAATTACTCAAGCTCTATCCCCACTCAGAATATGCACGTGAGGCAGCTATACATCTGCAAAATATGCGAAATAAGCTTG
>Ga0256829_1003685_pt1 | contig 10447 bp, 12 predicted proteins | sample 131447metaG_FD_185979 | JGI IMG/M metagenome (GOLD analysis project Ga0256829, IMG submission 185979) | Hydrothermal vent microbial communities from Lau Basin, Pacific Ocean - 131-447 | ecosystem: Environmental > Aquatic > Marine > Hydrothermal vents | place: Pacific Ocean: Lau Basin | collected...
GCTGCGTCGTTCAGCGGGACAACGAGTCCAGAGTCGAGATAGAGTTGACCATTTTGATAGCGCATATCAGTTCCACTCCACTACAACGAGTCCTGGGTTTCCAGGCGCGCCGCCAGCGCCATTACCGGCAGTTCCGTTATAATCAACGTCAGTTCCGTTGGCGGCTGTGTTTCCCGTTGATTTAAGGTTTAGTGGGTTCACTCCCGTTGGCGCAACGTAACCGGACCCGCCGCCGCCTGCGCCGCGGCCTGCAGCGCCGCCGCCGCCAAACCACCCGGACCCGCCGCCACCGCCGTTGTCTGTAAATGTCGTAGTGTCGCTGCCGCCTACGCCGCCCTGTAGGGCCGCCCCGGCGGTTGCGGCTGTCAACACACTTGCCGATGTGCCGCCAGCGCCGCCAGAGGATTGCGTCCCCCCTCCACCGTCTTGGGCCGCTCCAAGGCTTCCGCCAGTGGCTCCGCCACCAGCGCCGCCAGCAGTTCCGCTGCCGCCATTTTTCGCTCCGCCACCAGCGCCAGCAACCAGCAAAGCATTAGCCGCTGTAAACGTGCCGTTAAACACACCTGAAAGCCCGCCGCCAGCATTGCCAATCGCGCCCCTAGCGGGCGAGGTTGCCGTCACCAGTCCGCCGCCGCCATAGACGGGCGTTGTGGGGTCCAACCGCGTTCCGCCCATGCCCACCACAACCGTAAGCGTGGAGCCACCGAGACCAGAAAATTCGCCCTGTGCAAAACCACCAGGTCCGCCAACAGGCCCAAAGTTTGACCCCCCACCGGCTGCGCCCCATGCTTTAATCCTGATCCACGTTGCGGTTGCGGGAACGGTGAAAGTCTGATCGCCGCCGGTGTAGCTGAACACCTGTTTGTTCGGATATGTCGTTGGGGGCGGAGCTACGGCAACGGTGCCGGTGTATGTCTGCTCAACGTAGTTGCCTGCGCTGTCCGTTGCTCGCACCGTGAAGTTGTAGGCCGTGCCTACGGCGCCGGTTGGGGTGCCAGTGAGCGCACCTGTGCTGGTGCCCAGCACAACACCGGCGGGAAGCGCGCCAGCCGATATGCTGTAGGTGTAGGGCGCCACGCCAGCGCCGGGCGTTAAAGTCACGGCGATCGGCGAGGCATTTTGCACCGTCACCGTCGTAGGCGTCAGGCCGCCTGTCAGAAGGTTGCCGAGTATGGTGCCGTTATACGATTGGTCGTTGTAGTTTCCATTTACGTCGGAACCGCGGATGGTGAAATTGTAGAGCGTGCCGGGTGTGCCCGTCGGTGTGCCGGACAGAACGCCGGTCGCGGGATTGAGCGTGACGCCGGCGGGAAGTGTGCCCGTCAGGACGCTCCAGGTCATGGGGGCTGTCCCGTTGCTAGACGAAAAGGTTGTGGACCCGGCCACGCCGCTGTGGAATGCCAGTGCCGGCGTTGTGGAAATTGTGCCGCCCAGCGCCGACGGCAGATTGAGCGTAGTGTAGAAGGGCACGAGGCCGTCGGTCGTCAGCCCAGCGCGAGTCAGGGTTGTCACCGTGATTGTGGCCGCGGTGTTATTATACATCATGGTCCCGTCAGACGACAAAACCAATCCGCCTGGCTTGACATTAAGGCCCGCCGTTGCGGTCGGCACGGTAGCCCCATCACTGGCCCGCTGCCACGCGCCGTCGGCGTTGAATACCCACGACTGCCCGCCGGGTGCGTCGTATCGAGTGCCGTTGGTCGGCGCTGTGGGAAATGTCATTGTTTGTCGCCCTCTTTATACTTGCAGCCAGAAGTTTGACGCGCCGTCGGTTGTCCAGATGTAAACCAGGCCCGTGACCGTGCTGAACCAAGTGTCGTTAAACTTTGGGGTTGTTGGCGCCGTAGCGCCCGCCGTGTGTGTGCCGCCGGCGGCTTTTTGAATAGCCTGCCAGAGCATCGTGTCGTCCGCATCCGAAAGCGCGATGCCAGCGGAAGTGACTGCCGTGCGAAGCTGAGCCAGAATAACATTCAGCCACGATGCCGACAAAATTGTGCCGTCCGCCGCGCCAGCCGCCGAGCAATCTTTGAACCATGTGTCAACGGCGCTGACTACCGCGTCAAGCGCCGGCCTGGTGGTTGTAAAGTTTGGGGACTGAGGCCCGAGAGCAGTTGCCATATTTTGCCGCCTTGTTGTTCCTATTTGTCATATGGGGCGCGCCAGGAAAAACATCAAGCGCGCCCGCGGTGGTGCGTCGGATTAGAACAGTTTGGCGGCGCGGAATTTTCCGTCAATGTCGGCGGTGTCTTGAATGTCGTGCGTGGCCTCGACGGTAATCACATCGCCCGCAGCAACATCCGCAACAATCGAGCCGGTGACAACCGAGTCGCCAAGTTTGCTAGAGCCGTCCACAGACTGCTCAAACATCGGAACACCGTTGACCATAACCCGCACGCCAATCGGCTTGCCGTTGGTCGCGTTGTGGGCGGATGCCGAAAAGGCCCACGTCCCGGCTTGAGCTGCGGTGACGGTGATCGCGGGAACGCCGGACACTTGAAACCACTGGCGTTTCGCCATGCCGACCTCCACATAGTCGTGCGCAATAGACTGCTGGTGGGCGAGGATCGAGGCCACGTCGGCTTGCAGAGCGGCGATGTTCGGAGTCACGCCGGTCGTGATGCTGGTGTTCAGCGCGTCAATGGCGGCGGCGAGCGCGACCGGATCGACCACTGGCGCAGGCACGCCGGCGTTAATGTCGTTCTGCACAGACGTAACCTCAGCATCATATTGCGCAGGGACCGTGAAGGTCATAGGCGTGACGGAGCTGTCCAGCTCGCCGTTGGCTACGGCGTCCTCAGACAGACGGTCCTGCAAGTCATAAAACTCGGCCAGTGTGTTGAAAGTATAAACTGCCATTACTGCGTTCCTTCTTTGGCTTCACATACGCTAGGGCGCATGTTTGGTGAATTTGCGTTCAAACGTAAATTTTTGTCTTGTTCAGCCTGCGCCAGTTCACGCCGTCGCTATACACGAGCTGCTTTCTATCTGAGGCATATGCTATCGCGCCTACGTTCCCCGCCGCTGGTGGGATGGTGGCCGCCGTGAAGCTCCCCAGGCCGACAAGCCCAGCCGTGGTAAAGTTTCCTGACGTGGTGGTGCCGTTCACGGTGACATTGCCGGTTACGGTGCCGCCCGTCAGCGGCAGGTAAAGCCCCGCGTGCAGACTGCTTATCGGCGCCTTGACCATCGCGCCCGTGGACGCATCAAACACCGCAACCTGGTCGGCTGTCTGGTCGTGGACGCTAAAGTTGGGCAGGCCGCTTATGTCGAGGTTGACCGTTACGTCTGCCGTCAGTGCGCCGCCGCCGGTCAGGCCGACGCCCGCTGTGAGTGTGATGTTCGGCATCGGGGCCGAGGAAATGACAACCTTTCCCGTCGATGTATCGAGGCTGACGCCGACGCCCGTCCCCGCAGACAGGGCAGACGAAACTACCTGCCCCAGCGCGGCCTGCCCGAAGTCGCCTTGCGAGCTGTCATTGACGATCAGCGTGTCGTTCTTGGGGTCCAGAGTTGTCGCCATTATGCAATCATCACTTTCAATGCCGGAATATCCAGAGTGATCTTGCCGCCCGCCATTGCAAGCCCAGCGCCCACCGTGACGTTCTTGTAGGATTTGATTGCCTGCCAGAGTAGCGTCATGTCGCCGTCGGTAATTGTGATGGCTGCGCCGTCCGTTATCGCGCCCTTCACGGCCTCACGGATGTTCCCGAGAATCATGTTGAAGAATTGGGCGTCGAGAACGGTGCCTCCCTGGCCGTTCGCGTCGCAGTCTTTCGCCCATGTGTCGATGCCGGCGCCATAGGCGTTCGCGCCTGCCCCGGCGGGGAGTGTCGTTGAGGCGTTCGCCCCCTGTGGCCCGAAGGCGGTGTTTGTTGCCATTTTATTCGTCCACTTTGCTTGTTTGGCATATAGGCACGCAAGCCCGAGCTATCAAGCAAGGACATACTTGACATAGGCGTGCGCCGGCTTGATCCCGTCGATAAGTGATTTCAGGTCGGAAAGCGCATCGCCTCGAAGCGGGTTGCAGGTATCGCCAGCTGTCATGCACCCTGCGGAAGTCCACATCTCTGTGAACGGCGACTTTGCCCGCAAGAGCTGCATGCTGGCGTTCATATCGACTGTAACCTCCACCGTGTAGGCGTCCCCAACGATGGGATCAAACGTGCCGTCCCACGCCTGACACGCGACAAAAAGGTTTCCGCCGTTCGGGCCGGAGTTGACCGTCGATCCAGTAAAGTTGGGCTTGGCGCGCTCGGCAAGGTGTGTGCATCCAACCACGGCGCAACCCGCAACGGGCAGGACGCTCGTTTGCGCCAAGTCTTTGCACGTTATTACCCACCCATGAGTCTGCGCTACGGCTGTAAGATAGGCGCAGCTGCCGCCTCCCTGCGCCGCGACTGTAGAGCAGAGGGCTGCGCGCAGGCCGTCTGTTGGCTTGAAGCCAGCCTTGATGCAGGCCGTGTTGATGGCAGCTATATCGACTGGCGTCAGTCCATATTGCTCATACCAAATGTCGAGCGTTTCGTCCGCCGTGTCGCAGAACAGCTCGGATGTGAAAGCGCAAATGCGGTCCTCGGCGTATTTTATTACATCGGCAAATGCGCGCCAGTATTTCATCAGCCCGCTGTCGGGATCGCGAGGCCAGGCGGGGCCTTGTGGCAGCAGGTCGCCAACCATCTCAACATGATCGTCCAGCGTGAAGTTGCAGGCCGGATCGTAATATAAGTTTTCGTCGTCAGGGCAGCTTGTGGTCACAGGTCAGCCCCCCAAAGTGATCGAGGATTCGCTGTAGGTCGCGATCTTGCCAACAGGGATCGGGTAATCCTCTTGCGGGATTACAACCGTATGGTATCTTTCGCCGGTTGCGTTAGAAACAGCCTGCCACACCCATGACCTGCGAATGTATTTTGTTTCAGACGCCGTGGAAACTTCTGCTTTTTCTTGAATCATTGCCTTCAATTCAGCCTTCACGGCGTCGGCAACCGCAGAAGTGAACGGAGTGAGTCCCGATACCTCTATATGGATCGGGTCCGCCACCGGCGCGCTGACTGTTACCTTTGCTGTGATGGGCGCAACTGTGTCGATATACGCCTGCACAGTGGCCGCGTCAGCCGCGGTGGGGACGCCGTTGGAGTAAATATCATCCATAGAGAAATAGACGCCAACCGTGCCTGGGCCTTGGGCGTTGCCCGCCACCCAAACGCGGGTCACGCCGGGGACAGTCTTTGCCCAGCGGATGTAGTCAGAAACAGAACCGGCCTGTGGTGGTGTGCGCAGCCGGTCGAGAAGGCGCGCGCGGAGCGAGGAGTCGGACTCCACATCGGCGCCGCCAGAGATGCCTGTCGTTGCCGCTACACCCGATGTTGGGGCGCCCGTAATCGTGGCGAGCATCGTCATGGCGGCACCACCGGCGACCTGCGAATCCGGGCCGGGCGTGTCCGCCGTCACCGGCACAGTAGCCGTGCCGTCGCTGGCGATATAAACATCCGATGTTGATGAATATGTGCTGCCGTCAGCCGCTTGAAATTGCGTGCCGGTGGGTATTTTTGTGGTGTGCGTGCCGCCGGTCAGAATGATGCTGCCAGACGACTTGACCTGAGTGTTTCGCGAGATGCCATACGCCTGCGCGTGGCGCTCTAGGTAGAAGCCTGTCGCGGTGAGCGGGAACGACTGCTTTGCCACAAAGTCAAGGCGGTGGAAAACCTCCCAAACACGGCCTGCGATAACCTTGGCCGACACCGCAATGTTCGAGGGCCAGACGGTGGCGTCAACCCCCGGCAGGTATGTCTGGAACGCGCTTCGCGCGCGCTGGGCAATATCTTCTAGGGTGGGGATTGCAAATGCCACGGTCAGCTTTCCTATGTGTCATGCCTGTATGGCATATAATCACGCGCGCGCGCGAATCAAAGGTTGGGGAAAAGTTGTTGCCACACACGCGCGTATCTTTGGTCGAACATTTTTTCGCCCTCTTGAGAATATGCCTGCACGCCAATCGACACGCGCCCGCTTGGCTTGTCCCACTCGACGGAAACCGACGTGCTGGCCACCATGCCGCTGTTCACAAGCGGCAGCAATGCGTCCCGCACGGCATCCTCGATCCCCTTTAGGTTTTCGTCTGTCATTGCGACTCGCTCGAATAGCCACAGGTGCGATCCAAGCTCTTGTTCGCCGGCGGCGGAATCTACGTCAACGTAATTCCCCCACCACCCCCGCGGGTCGTCGTCGTCACCTGGCAGAGTCGCGTCGTCCCTGGCACGCTTGTCCGTAAACAGGCAGAGCATTACGGCGTTGAAAAGTTGATCGTCGTCCTTGAGGGACGTGCCGCTAATCTGCCAGTCAAATTCCTGCAATGCCTCGTTCCAGGACGTGCCCCAAAGCAGCAGCGGGCTTTCAGCACACGGGTCGTAGGTCACTTGTGTCATTGCGGGCCTCCGGTGTTGCCGACGCCGGCGACAACGCCGCTGTGGACGTGTGTTGCGCCAATGTTCGTGCCGTTGTGTGTCAGCGTGCCGGACTGTATCTCAACCCTGGCTGCGGTTAGGGTAATCCCGCTCACGCCCATCGAAACGCTGTTCCCATATCGGTCAGTGATCGTGATTCCGCTCGCGCCCAGCGCAACACGCTGGCCGTATGCGTCATATAGGACGGTTTCGCCCTCCGCGGTCCCTGTGGGGCGGTATGACGGGTGCGACACGGCAACAACCTGCGCGCCGTCGCGGTTTCCGCCTATGCAGGCAATAAGGGCATCACCCCCGGCGGGGCAGGTTGCGGATAGGCCGAATGGTTGCCATACAGGCAGCTTGTCGAGTTCTTCGCCGTAGTATCCGCTGACGGTGTGCATCTGCATGCCCCCGCTGTCATTGGCGGCGGTCATGGTCCCCCGAGATACCGAGTTGGACGCGCGCGCCGTGAGCTGCGCGACGGCGGCTTCAAGCCTTGCTATCCGCTCATAGAGTTCATCAATCATCATATTGGCCCAAATATCTTGTCGCTTGGTATCGGCTTGAACGGCGGATGGTGAATCTTAACTTCCCTCTTGCCGCCCCACGCGGCATCGCCGCTGCCGGACGCCGACTTGCCGGAACCTCCCATTGCAGAAGGAGGCACCAGTTTCATTGATGTTTTTGATCCCTCACCAGACTGAGTATATACGCACTCGGACACCAGCATTTCCGCGTCAATCTTTGCGAGGATTGATCTGACATAGATCAGCTTGTTCGGCTCCCATAGGGCACCGTCGAATGTGAACCCCTGGCAAACAACATCGACTTTTGTGTTCGCCCCAGCCACACGGCCTGCCTGCCACCCGGCTCGCTTTTCCGCCTCTTGGCTGCCCCCGCTGACCTCCATTACCGCCACCATAGGCCGGTATCTTTTCACAGCCTTGTCGGCAACCTCGGCAATTGCGCCGGAGGCGTCCGTCCCGAACCGCTGCTCCCACCCGGACATTTGAGACTTGAAGGTGTAGTTGCTGAATCGTTTGGCGTCCGAAATGCTCGCCGACATGGACAGAACAGGCGGCACGCCTTCGCCTATGTGCATCTTGTATCGCTTCTTGTCCGTCCCTTTTGTGAGCAACATGGTCCCGTCAGCCTGCCCCGTTAGAACAAGCCCGTGGGCGCGAGCCAGGCGGTCGATCGCGGACGTTATCGTCTCGCCTTGGTTGACCTGAAACTTTCCCACCATCGGGTCGGTGACGTCGATAGACACGCTGTTTCCAACAGAGCCGGCCAGCGTGTTGGCAATGGCTGACAACCTGGTGTTCTCAAAGCGGCCAGTCGGGTGGGTTGCCGACGAGTCCACGGAGTCTTGGCTTTTGGACCTGCCGCTAATAGTGATGCTGTGCCCGCTGGCGTTGAATGATGTTTTATACTTGTTCACATACCCGTCGAGAATCTTGATGCCGTCGGCATAAACCTTGACGTGATCGCCAGGCGCGAGCCAGTAGTTGTCCTTGAGGGTGCCAATGTCAAACTCCGCAAGACTTAGCGAAAAGCTGCGAGCTGCGGCTGACATTTTTGCCGTCACCGAAATAGAGTCCCAGGCCGAGTATTCCAGCCCATTTGCGACCAGAGTCATGCCCATTTAACGCACCAACATCTCGACGCGCGGGCCGACGCGGGCGGGGTGGGTAGCGTTGTTGCGCTTCCACACGTCTTGTGCGCGATTCGGGTCGGCATAAACCTGCGTTGCAACCTTGATTGCGGACACGGGACGCCTGAACGCCTTGTGAATAATCGGCGCTGAGTCCGTCCACTTTTTTCCCATGTCGTTGACAACCTTTGAGCGGAATCGATCAAACGACTCAAAAACACCAGCCTCGGTGCGCGGGTCGATACGCGAGGACTCAGCCTCCATCCACCGAACGAGAGTGTTTCTCGCCACGGTGGCGTTGCGGCGCGAGCCAAAGTCTTGCGCAACAAGGTTTTCCGCCCACAACCCCCCGAACGCGCGGCGAAAAAGCGAGTCGATCAGGATGGAGTTTTTCGATTTGCGGGCGAGCGACGCGGAAGCCGATGTTATGGCCCTGTCGTCCATGCCCGTCCATATGATGCCCTCAAGGGCCTGCGCGGCGCCCGCGAAGTCAGAAATTCCACCGCGCCATGCGTCAATGATGGGCTGTATATATCCAGCGATAGAGCCGGCGCTAACGATTGACTCAGCGCCGTTATAAAGGGTGGAAATTGCCGATGCCAGCGCAGAGCCGTCTGTGGCCGCGGTCACGATCCGCGCGCCGTCTATGGCCTCGGCCCAGCCGTGGATTTTGTCTATGGCGCTCACTCGAACGGAATCATCAAACAGGCCAGCCACAAATGCAGCATCAAAATCCTGTATCGCCGTCTCAACCAGGCCGTCCAGCGCAGACTGCACGAACGCCAGGACAAAATCCGCCCCAAGTAGCGGCTGGATCGAGGCTTCCTCGACCAGCTCCATTGAAAACTTAACAATGCCAAGCTCGGATCGACTTTCATTAACGCTGATTGACAGGCATTTTGCGAGTATGACTCGCTGATAGAAAGGGTGTTGTAGGCTTTTTGTGGCGCCGCTTTCGGCAGCGTCAACAAGCCTATCGCGCTGGGCCAGCCAGTTGGCGCCCGTAATGTAGCCCTCGATCCGAATTTTTCGGGCCTTCTTCCCCAACGGCTCGGAGAAGTGAACGTCCGCCATCGGAAATTCATGGACGACGATTCTGTGGCCGTAATCCTCGCTCGTTGAATCGACATGGAAAGACACCCCGCCAAAAGAGGCAGGGCGCAGTTGCGAGCGTATCTGGTCAATCGTCTGGCACGTCATGCACTAGATATGGTGCCGCTATGCCACTTTGGCAACCCCGATCAGGCTATCGCCACTTGGCAAGAAGCGACGACATAATGTCTAGGTGCTGAATGTCGTTGATGTATTTCTTGAAGATCAGCGACTCGCCAAACTTGTAGTCGTGCCGCAGGGAGCCGCTGGAGTCGCTGCCGAAAGACAGGCGCGGAGCAACGGAATACTCCAAATATGGAGCCGTGCCGCCATGCACGAAAGCAAGCGATGCGACATGAATCTCTGGAAGGTCAAATCCTACCGTCTCGATCTTGCCTCCAAGGGTGCGGTCAACGCGCAGCGAGAACAAGAATTGCTTGTGCAGCCCCACGTCGTCAACGCGCACATATGGAGCGCCAGGGCCGCCTACCGTTACTCGCAGGCCGTGGGTTATGGAGCTGAACGGGCTGTTGCCTGTGACAATCAGCTGGCCGTTGGAATTAAGCCCTGCGTCCAGCAACACAAGGGTATCGTCGGTGTTCACGCCCGCAGTTGGAACCTCGAATACAGCGTAGATCGAATAATCAGTCCCGACCAGATCGGTTATCGGCTGAGACATTAGATTCACCAACGCATTTTGAGCGTAATACAGGGCCGGGTGGCCGTTAATCGTGTTCGCGCCGGAGTTGAAGAAAGTTGGCCCAACCGGCCCAAGGCCAGTCGGGGGCATTTGCACGCTCAGGGGCCAGCTTGGCTCCGGCAGAGTGGAGACAACGGTGCCGTTCGCCACACCGGAAAGCACCGACACGTCATAGTGAATGTCGGGCTTTAACGGTATCTTGGCGGACGGGATGATTCCGTAATATTGCAGGGGCCTCATGCGCCTGCCCCTTATACCAAGTTGCCGGAAAGAAGCCAGGTATCAGCGCCAGTCTTGGTCATGGTTACGGTCGCGTATTGACCGTTAATGGTCGCCAGCCCGCCGACGGAGTTGATAGTCACGCCAACATCACCAGTGATATTTGTCTGGCCGACGCCATACTGCACCACCGAAATAGTATCACCTATCGCAAACGGCGTGGTAGCATTTGTGGGGATGCGAACAGTGTTGAGAACGCTGGCGTTCATAGCCACAAGGTTCGACACGTCTGCCAGGGCAATTGTGTAAAGCGTGCCGGTTTGCGTGTTGATCTGCGTCTGG
>Ga0256829_1003686_pt1 | contig 10446 bp, 10 predicted proteins | sample 131447metaG_FD_185979 | JGI IMG/M metagenome (GOLD analysis project Ga0256829, IMG submission 185979) | Hydrothermal vent microbial communities from Lau Basin, Pacific Ocean - 131-447 | ecosystem: Environmental > Aquatic > Marine > Hydrothermal vents | place: Pacific Ocean: Lau Basin | collected...
TTTAAAATTCAGAAAAGCTGGTGATTTATTAGATGGCAAAAATCAAAGCGGAGAGAGTTTTCAATATTTCGATGAAAGTAAAGATCTAGTAATTTTAGAAGATGTTAAAAATTATATAGAAAAATTAAAATAATCTTATCTCAATATTTTACTGCATCCCAAAAATAAGTATAAAATTTTAAAATATTTTTTAATAAAAAACTTAATATAATAATCTTACTCTTTATTTTTTCTTCATATAATACCATAACATCCAAACAAAAGGGATTTCTAAAACAATTCCTATAATAGTTGCTTTAATAGTTCCGAACGAATCATTTGTAAATGGAAGACCTCCCGTATTCATTCCAAAAAATCCTGTAATTAACGTAAGAGGCAAAAACACTCCTGAAATGATAGTTAAAATAAACATAATTCTATTCATTTTTTCATCTTGTTTTGATTTAAAAAATTCATACAGATAATCAAGCTTTTCTATAGCGGCTTTTGAAAATAAGAATGCCCTTTGTAAATGCTCCTCTAAATCTTTAAAAGCAAAATCATCGCTAAGTTTAAAATGATTCAAAAATCTTTCATAGGCAATCATTGCGTGTGAAAGATGCCTTTCTATAACTGTCAATTCTTTTTTTAGTTTTAGCCATTTTTTACTAAAATCACTTTCAAAAATATCATCATACATATTGTCTTCTATTTTTGCTATTTCAAGATGAAAGCTATTAAGCTTTGCTAAAATTTTATCTATTCTTATATCCAAATATTCATATAATTTTTCAAAATCACCCAATTTTTCAAAATCTTTTATTTTTCTGTTAAAAATATAAACTTCATTTTCTTTTATCAAAAAAACATAAGAAAAAATTTCAACCTCATCATTTTTTATATAAGGAAGTCTTAAAATCAAAAGTGAATGCTCTTTTGTATAATCAAAATCACTTGGATGCTCGCTGTTTAATATATCATCTATTAAAAATTTATTCTTTAAAAATTTCACAAAAATTCCTTTTTAAGCCATTTACTAAAAAGATATAAAGTCCATAAATGCTGTTTATATCTTTTGTGACCTGTTTTTATTATCTCTTTTAAATACTCTTCATTAAAAATTTTAGTCTCTCTATTTACATCAACAATAAGCCTAAACTCATTTTCCTCTTTAAGCCATTCTAAAAACGGATAGGCAAAACCTTTTTTTCTTCTGTTAATAATTTCACTAGGAAGATATTTTTTTGCAACTTCTTTTACTAAAACTTTTTTACTACCTCTAACATTTTCAGGCAGAGAAAAAACAAATTCTACCAAATTTCTATCTAAAAAAGGACTTCTAGCCTCAATAGTGTTTGCCATAAACATTTTATCAAGTTTCATAAGTAATACTTCACCTATCCAAACTTTTAAATCAAAATAAGTAAAATCAAAACTCCCCCACCCTTTTAAAAATCTTTTATATTCCACTTCATTTGTTTTTATTTTTAAAACTTTATTAATCTGTTTTTGGAAAAATATTTCATTAATACCCCTAAAAACACTCTCACCTGCAAAAAATCTTCTAAAAACTTCCCACTCTTTTATATCTTCCGGGTGTCTCTCAAGATATTTTTTAAGCCACTTTTTATTAGGAATATATGCACTAAAAAATCCCAAATATTCTTCATATCTTCTATACCCTAAAAACAATTCATCACTCCCCTCTCCGCTTAACACAACTTTTAATGGAATTTTAGAAGCTAAAAAATTAGCAGGAAAAAAGCTGCTATCAGCTATTGGTTCATCCATATCATTTAAAACTTTATCAAAAGAAGAAAAAAAATCATCTTTTGTATAGTTTATTTCATAATGCTCGGAATTTATATGTTTAGCTGCAATTTTTGCATATTTTCTCTCATCATAATTACTAAACCCCTCATATCCTATAGAAAATGTTTTTATTCTTTTATTTTTTGACATAATCGCTGCAATTAAAGAGCTGTCAATACCCCCACTAAGAAGTGAGCCTATTTCCACATCTCCTTGCATTCGTTTTTGAATAGAATTTATCAATAACTCTTCCAATTCCCAAACTGCCTCTTCCATGCCTCTTTTTTCCTCTTCCCTATAAAAATCATACCATCTCTTAATTTCCCCATCATAATAACAACCAGCTGGGAGCTTAAAAATTCCTTCATAAATAGTGTTAGGAGCCAAAGAAGAGTTATATGCCAGATATTCAGCTAAAGCATTAAAATTTATTTTTTTATTCATAAAAGGTAAAATCGCTTTAATTTCACTTGAAAAAATTCCACCTTTGGTAAAATAAAGCGGTTTTTTACCAAACTCATCCCTAAAAAGATAAAGTTTTTTATCAAAAATAGCAACAGCAAACATCCCATCAAGCTTTTTTACAAATTGAGCTCCAAATTTTTTCCATAATTCATAAATAACTTCAATTTCTGTTTTTGCATTTAAATGATACTCTTTAATTAAATCTTTATAATTATAAATCTCTCCGTTAAAAACAACTAAAATATCATTTTTTTTTAAAGGCTGGGAATTAATTTTAATATTTTCAATAGCAAGTCGGTTAAATCCAAACGAAGCTTTAGAATTAATTTTAATCCCCTCATAATCAACACCCCTATGAATCATCAAATCAAGGGCTTTTTTTACTTTTTCTTTATTTACTTCACAAATTCCAAATATTGCACACAAATCAAAGCCTTTTTTGATAGAATTTTATCAAAAAGGATTTTAATGAAAGAAGTTTTAAAATATACATTCGGTACGGTAGCTGAATGGAAGAAATTTTTAATTTTAGTTTTGTTTATTTCAATAATTACACTGCTTGAAGCTATGCCGGTTATCAGTATAATATCATTTATATTTGAAAAACTTATTTACTTAAGTGTAGGTGTGTTTTTAATTTATATGTTAAGGCATTCATCCACTTTTGAACTTTATCTTGAAAACCTAAAAAGAAATGCAATTTCTACCTTTTTGTTTCATTATATCCCAAGTGCGACAGGTATAATGTTTGGGTTGTTTGTAATAGGTGCTTTTTGGTTATTGTTTATGGTTATTGTTTTAAAATTTACAAATTCTGTTTTTATTTTGGCAAATCCACATGATGTTTTAATGGCATTGGCTCATACAACTTTCATAGCAAAAATATCTATAGGATTTTATTTGATTTATTTTATGTTTTTTAGTTATATATTTTTAGGAAAATTTGGAGAAGCTTTAAGTAAAACAAACTTTAGAGGTGCATTTTTAACAATTATTATGTCTTTAATTGATTTTAGATTTTGGATTAAAACATTTAATTTCAGATACTTTTTTATTTATATAGTTTGGTATCTGATAGCTTTTTTTATTTATTCTGCAATTGTTTTTATTTATAATATTCAAATAATTCCAGCTCTTGCAATGCATCCAAATTTAACACTTACAGTAATTCCACTTTTTGTTGCAATTACCACAATTCTTACTTTTTATACATATTTTAGTGCATATTTTGCATATAAAACAACTATTTAAGTTGTTTTTTTGCTATAAAAATATAAATTAAACTAACAGCCGGGACAACGCTGACACCGAATATAAAACTTATTGCATCAAATCTGTTTGAATATGCAAGCCATAAAAATCCAGCAATCAAAAAAATATATCCAAAAATCCTAATAAAATTAAATCCGCCTTTAAATGAAAAAAGAAGTGCCTCATACCATTTAAGTTTTGGTTTTTTAAATTCTTTTAATTTCTCTTTATCAATTTCTTCTTCATCATCCATATCATAAGGGTCTTCATATTTTTTTAAGATATCCTCTCCTACATTTCCATTTTGAAGATTTAACTTAACCATATTTGAATATCCAATGAACGCTCCTAAAACAATCAAAGAAGTAGCAAAAAATGCTATCTGGGTATTAAAAAGCCAAATCATATTATCTTCCAAATAACAAAAAACAACTATCCCGATATCAACAGCTATTAAAATCCTAACCAAATCTAAAAACATATTCTTTTGCTTCATTTATTGCCTTTTACACATAAGCTTTATAAAACTTAATTCCTCCAACCCAAACTTCTTCAAGTACATTTTCTTTCATTAAATCATTAAAAATCCTCTGAGTATGTTCATCAAAAATATTCTGAACATCACTGTCGCTAAAAGGTCTTTTTTTAAGGGTATTTAAAAGCTCTTCTTTTGTTAAATTTTCTATTTTATAATCTATTTTTTTACGAGTCGGGATAAAAATATTTTGATTTTTAATATTTTCTGCAAGTTCAAAAAGTCTTTTAGTACTAACACCTTCTACTTTATAAGCAGGAGGTCTGTCTATTGTAGATATATCAACTCTGTCAGGATGTATTTTTGCCAAAACTTCATTTAACTCTTTAAACTCATCTTCTTTGTCATTAATCCCTTTTACAACCAAAATTTCAATAACGAGCTCTCTTTTATAAATTTTTCTAAACTCAATCATTCCGTTTATTATATTTTGTAAAGATACTTTTTTTGAAGGTCTGTCTATTTTTTTGAATGTTTTTGCATTTACACTGTCAAGAGATAATTTTACAATATCAAATTTTTGAAGTGTAGTTTGAATATCTTTTTTATTAATTGTAGAAGAATTACTAAGAATTAAAAGTTTTTTATTAAGAGTTTTTAGTTTTTTCATAAGTTCATCAAGATAGGGATATAAAGTAGGTTCCCCATTACTCGTAACAGTCAAAACATCAAAATCAAATTCATTTATCGCTTTTTTTACTTCTTCAAATATTTCATCAGCACTCGGGGCATTTTCATAAACATCAATAGGTTTAGCCGGTTCTAATTCGCAATAAATACAATCAAAATTACATCTTTTTTTATCAGGACTAAGGTCTATTCCTAAGCTCATTCCAAAACGGCGGGAGGCCACTGGCCCGAATATATATTTCATTTTATTAATGCTCTCCTTTATGCATAAAATAAAGAGCTAATGCTAATGCTAAAATACTGCCTGCTAAATAAAGCATTTCAAGAGGAGTTGAAAAACTCATATTAATAACTTTTTTAAAAAAACTCACAATCAAAACCATTACAACAACTTTACCAAGTTTATCTTTTAATTCATCCAAAGAATGAATTGCCAAAATTTTACTTCCAGCTTCACTGCTTTCAGCATCATCAATTTTACTTATAAAAAGCTCATACAAACCAAAAGAAAAAATAAGCATAACAACGGCTATTAAATATAAATCAACAGCTCCTATTATTCCTCCTATAATTTCAGAATGAAAATGTTCAGGATGATAATGATGAAACATAAAATTATAAACATCTAGCACTATATACCAGACATCATAACTTGCAACAATAAAAACAGCAATTCCTCCAAACAAACCAAAAACAACGGCTAACAATACTATAAGTCTACTTTTCCACAGAGTTCCTTCAAAAATAGCTTCTAAAAAACCTCTTTTATCTTCCATATTTTTCCTTTAAAAATTTTTCACCCTCACTCTCTATCCATTTAAGACCGATTCTAACAGCATTTGTAGCAGCCCCTACTCTTATTTGATCTGCAACATTAAAGAAGTGTAAAACATTATTTTCATATAAATCTTTTCTAATTCTACCAACATAAACATAGTCTGTATCCGTTGCAATTATTGGCATCGGATATTCATTTTTAGCAGGATTATCAATAACTTTCACATCTTCAAAATCTGCCAAAACTTCTTTTGCTTTTTTTACATTAACTTCTTTTTCGCAGTAAATAGTAATAGCCTCACTATGGCTTCTAAGCACAGGAACTCTTACACAAGTAGGTGCTATTTCCATATTTGTATGCATAATTTTATTTGTTTCATTTACCATTTTTAATTCCTCTTTTGTAAATCCGTTATCTAAAAATTTATCAATATGAGGAATAACATTAAGAGCTATTTGATATTGAAAAACTTCTCTTTTTTCCACTTCTTTTTCAAATTTAAAATTAAATAAAGCCCTCATTTGCTCTAATAATTCTTCCATTCCTTTTTTCCCGGCACCGCTGACTGCCTGATAAGTTGCGACATCAACCCTTTTTATTCCAAATTCCCTGTGAAGAGGTGCTAAGGAAATCACCATCTGAATGGTAGAGCAGTTCGGATTTGCAATAATTCCCGTTTTTTTCCATAAAGCTATATCTTCAGGATTAACTTCTGGCACAACTAACGGCACATCAGGATTCATTCTAAAATAACTTGTATTATCAATTACAATTGCCCCGGCTTCAGCCGCGCAAGGCGCAAATTTTGCACTTACACTTCCACCTGCACTAAAAAATGCTATATCAATATTTTCTTCTTTAAAAACATCACAGGTAAGCTCTTTTACTTTTATTTTTTTACCTTTAAATTCAACTTCTTTTCCAACACTTCTACTACTTGCAAGAGGTACTAATTTTTTAACAGGGAAATCATACTCTTCTAACACTAAAAGTAACTCTTCTCCAACTGCTCCTGTCGCTCCTGCTATTGCCACATTATACATTTTTACTCCTTTAAATATTTACTAAATATAAATCTTTTGTTTTTATTTCATCATCTTCACTCAAAATAACAGCCCTTTTTACAACATTTATAAGTTCTCTTATATTTCCAGGCCATTCATATTCAAGCAAAGCTTTTTTTGCATTCTCCGAAAAAATTTTTTTTGTCGTTTCAAATTCTTTTATGCTTTTTTGCAAAATCTCATTTGCAATCGGAAGTATATCATTTTTTCTTTCTTTAAGTGGAGGTATTTTAAGAGGAATTGTTGAAAGTCTGTAATACAAATCTTCTCTAAATTTTCCTTCTTTTATATTTTTTTCAATATCTTGATTTGTAGCACTTATAATTCTAACATCAAGTTTTATAGATTTAATGGCCCCAAGAGGAAAAAATTCTTTTTCCTGCAAAACTCTTAATAATTTCGCCTGAAGATTATAAGGCATTTCTCCTATTTCGTCCAAAAAAAGCGTCCCTCCGTTAGCAAGCTCAAAAAGTCCTTTTTTATCATTTACGGCATCTGTAAAAGCCCCTTTTATATATCCAAAAAGCTCACTTTCTATTAAATTTTCAGGAATTGCACTCATATTAACAGCTATAAATTTACCTTTTCTTTTACTTTTTTTATGAATAAATTTTGCAAATTCCTCTTTTCCTACCCCACTTTCACCAAGCAGCATTACAGGCACATTTGTAATAGCCGCTTTTTTAGCCACATTAAGAACTTTTTTTGTATTTTCATCTTCACAAATAAAATTACTCTTTATATCTTCTTTATTTTTTGTTTTTTGAGTATAAATTCTTTTATTTTCAATAGCTTTAATCAACTCTTCAAGCTCAAAAGGTTTTGTAAGAAAATCTTTAACGCCAAGTCTAATACATTCAATTGCCCTATCCAAAGAAGCATTACCAGTAATCATTATAACTTCATATTTTCTATTAAGCTTTTTTACAAACTCAATTCCGTCCATTTTCGGCATTGTAATATCTGTAATTATTAAATCAAAACTATCATCAAGTCTTTTAAGTGCATCCAGGGCATTTCTAAATTCTTTAACTTCGTAACCTTCATTTTTAAGTGCCAAAACAAGTGATTTTCTAACATTTATATCATCTTCAACCAAAGCTATTTTCAATTTATTCCTTTAAATAAAATTTAACAAATCCCTTTTTTATAATAATATCAAATCTTTTGGGAAGAGAAGTAAGTTTTATTTGGGTATTTAAATTATTCTTCTCAAGTTTTTCATTTGAATATATAACAACTTTTCTTTTTAATAAAAAATCTATAATTTTTTTTTCATAAAAATTACAGGTAGTTTTAATATTTTTTTTTAACGGTAAAGAAAAAAGAAATACTTTTTTAGAATTCTTAATAGTTAAAGCTTTAGAACAATTAAAATGAAAAAAAATTATTTTTGAATTCTTAGACATAAAATTAAAAGAGATAAAATAATCTCCAAAAAGAAGATTATTTAAAAGTAAGATTATTATTCCAATTTTTAGCATTTATTTTCAAACTCATAGTAACATAATAGATTCCGTTTTTAAACTCTTCTTTATCAATATAAGCACCTTTAATTAATCCTTTTACCTGTGCTGAGATTTGATTATCTGTGCTCATCATATTTTTAACACTGTCTTGGCCTTTTATTTCTATTCCATAAATTCTTTCGGCTAACTGCTCATAAGCATTCAATATTGCAGCCCTTCTTGCCATTACTTTTGCCTGGGCCATATTACACATATTCTCACAAGGCGAAACACCAGTTCCTATAACTTTAAAAACAACCTCTTTATTTGCAACAATTTTCAAATTATTTTTTTTAGATATTTTTCCTTCTTTTATACAAGTATTAGGAGTTACACAGCCACATCCTCCTAAAAAAAACGCAAAGCCGAAAATAAAAGAAATTTTTTTCATTAATATCCTTTTCTTTTTATATCGGCATTACTCTTCATTTATTAATAACTCTTCTTCTTTTTTTGAAGGAGTTTTAGCAATGCTTACAACCTTATCATCACTATCAAGTCTTACAATTCTAACACCTTGAGTGTTTTTACCTGTTTTTGAAATAGAATCAATACTTACTCTTATCATTTTTCCGTTACTAGTTAAAAGTATCAAATCATGCTCTTTTTCAGTAGCCACAACACCTACTAACTCACCTGTTTTATTGGTAAGTTTCATAGCGATTACACCTTTTCCGCCTCTGTTTGTAAGCCTATATAGATTAGCTTCCGTTCTTTTTCCAAAACCTTTTTCACTCACAGTTAAAATTTCCTGATTTTCATCTCTAAGGGCAAGTGCTCCCACAACCTCATCTCCGTCAATTTTAAATTTAATTCCGCTAACTCCTCTGGCTGTTCTTCCCATTTCTCTTACAGCATCAACAGGAAATCTGATAGCCTGGCCTTTTTTGGTAATAATAAACAACTCTTTATCTTCAAAATTTACAATTTTAGCTGTTACAAGTTCGTCATCATCATCTATTTTAATAGCTCTAACACCTGTAGCTCTTATATTTTTAAATTCACTTAAATTTGTTCTTTTTACAATTCCTTCTTTGGTAAAGAAAGCCAAAGATTTATTTTCATCAAAATCTTCCGTTTTAATAATAGTTTGAATTTGTTCATCTTTATCAAGATTTATAAGATTTACAATAGCTTTTCCTTTACTGGTTCTACTACCTTCAGGTATTTTATAAACTTTGAGCCAGTGAAGCTGACCTTTATCGGTTATAATCATCAGTGTATCATGAGCATTTGCTATATAAAAATCTTCTATAAAATCATCTTCATATGTAGTTAAGGCTTTTTTACCTTTTCCGCCCCTGTTTTGTCTTTCGTATGTTTTAAGAGGCACTCTTTTTACATAACCTCTGTGAGTAATAGTAACTACCATTTCTTCATTAGGAATCAAATCTTCTATATTAATATCATCATAATCATCCACAATATTTGTAAGTCTTGGAGTAGAATATTTTTCTTTTATTTCTTGAAATTCATCTTTAATAACACCGTTTAACACGCTTTCTTCTTTTAAAATAGAATTTAAATATGCTATTTTTTCCATAAGTTCTTTATACTCTTTTTCTATTTTTTCTATTTCAAGAGAAGTAAGACGACTTAGTTTCATATCAAGAATTGCCTGAGATTGTATCTCACTTAAATTAAATCTTTCCATAAGTCTGTTTTTTGCATCTTTTGAATCTTCAGATTTTTTAATAAGTTCAACCACTTCATCAATATTGGCAAGAGCAATTCTAAGACCTTCTAAAATATGTGCTCTTCGTTTTGCCGCTTCTAGTTCATAGATTGTTCTTCTTATAACAACTGTTTTTCTAAATTTAACAAAAGTTTCAAGAATTTCCATTAAATTAAAGAGTTTTGGTTCTTTATCAATAATCGCAAGCATATTAACCCCGAAGCTAACTTGCATTTGTGTATGTTTATAAAGATTATTAAGAATAATCTCACTCATTGCATCTTTTTTAAGTTCAATTACCACCCTTATTCCATCTCTATCACTTTCATCTCTAATTTCACTTATACCCTCAACAATTTTATCTTTAACCAAATCACTTATTTTTTCTATAAGTCTTGCTTTATTTACCTGATAAGGAAGTTCGTCAATTACAATTATTTCTTTATTACCTTTATGTTCTATATGATGTTTTGCTCTTATCTTGACACTTCCTCTGCCTGTTTTATATGCTTCAAGAATACCACCTCTGCCAAAAATAGTCCCACCTGTTGGAAAATCAGGTCCTTTTACAAACTGCAAAATATCTTCAAGAACTGCTTCTTTATTATCTATCATATAAATCAAAGCGTCTAAAAGCTCCCCTAAATTATGAGGAGGAATATTTGTAGCCATACCAACGGCAATACCGCTGCTTCCATTTACTAATAAATTTGGAAATCTAGCAGGTAAAACAACAGGTTCTCTTTCAC
>Ga0256829_1003687_pt1 | contig 10443 bp, 10 predicted proteins | sample 131447metaG_FD_185979 | JGI IMG/M metagenome (GOLD analysis project Ga0256829, IMG submission 185979) | Hydrothermal vent microbial communities from Lau Basin, Pacific Ocean - 131-447 | ecosystem: Environmental > Aquatic > Marine > Hydrothermal vents | place: Pacific Ocean: Lau Basin | collected...
TTCAACGATCACTATCTTGAAGTTGATTACGACCTGTCAGACGTGATGTTCGTGACAACTGCGAACAGTTTGAACATGCCTCAGCCGCTTCTTGATCGGATGGAGATCATCCGCATCGCTGGTTATACAGAAGACGAGAAGCTTGAGATCGCAGAGCGCCACTTGTTGCCGAAGATCCGTGCGGATCATGGCCTGGATGATGCGGAATGGGTTGTGCAGTCTGATTCAATTCGTGACTTGCTGCGCTATTACACGCGTGAGGCAGGGGTGCGTTCGCTTGAGCGCGAACTTGCAAAACTCGCCCGTAAAGGCGTGCGTGAGCTCGGCAATGAAGGCGTCACTCAAGTTACGGTTACGCCTGAAAATCTCGCCGATTATTCTGGCGTGCGGAAATTCCGTTTTGGCCTCGCCGACGAAGAGGATCAGATCGGTGCCGTAACCGGCTTGGCCTGGACCGAAGTTGGCGGTGATCTGCTGACCATTGAAGCAGTGTCTATGCCTGGACGTGGCAACACGAAGGTCACGGGTAACCTGCGCGATGTGATGAAGGAATCGATCTCAGCGGCTCAGTCGCTCGTCCGTTCGCGGGCGGTCAGACTTGGCATCAAGCCAAGTGCCTTCAACACAACGGATATCCACGTGCACGTGCCGGATGGCGCAACGCCTAAAGACGGACCAAGTGCTGGTATCGCGATGACGACGGCCATGGTTTCGCTTCTGACGGGGAACCCAGTTCACCGCGATGTGGCGATGACTGGAGAGATTTCGCTTCGCGGACGGGTTCTGCCGATTGGCGGCCTCAAAGAGAAGCTCCTCGCGGCGCTTCGAGGTGGCATCAAAACGGTGCTGATCCCTGAGGAGAACGAGAAGGATCTGGCTGACATTCCTGAGAATGTGAAAGACAGCCTGACGATTATCCCGGTCTCAGACATCAATGAAGTTCTGGAGCGTGCCTTGGTGCGACCTCTGGCGCCGATTGAATGGTCTGAAGCGGATGAGGAAGCCTTGGCGGCCACTCTGGCCGGGCGTCCCTCCTCAAATGATGGCGGTGCATCTGTCCGTCATTAATCGAAATAAATAAAACTTCAGCGGCCCCTGTTTTTTCTGACAGGGGCCGTCTTGCTTTTCTGCGCCAGACAAGGCAAAGGAAGCGTCCCGGAAGGGCGGTTAGCTCAGTTGGTAGAGCATCTCGTTTACACCGAGAGGGTCAGCGGTTCGAGCCCGTTACCGCCCACCATTTTCCTAAAGGACTTTTGTTTCGAGGCTTTGCCCGCGCGCCACGAGCCGCAAAGTCCCTGACGTATTGTCGAGCTTTGTGACACTGCAATAATTCGGTCGGAACACCGTGACATTGTCGGTGCCCTCAATCGAGCCGACGACAGCGTTTACGGCAACAAAATGCGTAAAGACGACGGTCTCATCGGGCAGGGCCTCGAGCGTGGAGATGAGGCCGTTTCGCCACGTGTTTACGAGATCTGGCGCATCTTTCCATTGACCAGACATCAGACCGCGCAGCCAGGGCACGCGATCGGTTATGTCGGACGGGGTCGGGATCTCGGTGACCGCAGGCTCAATCGTGAGCGAAAGACTGGCGGCATTTGCGAAAAAACCACCTGTTTCTTGGCATCTCGCCATCGGACTGCTGATGGCGTGAGAGACTGGCTCGTTTAGCAGGATTTGAGCGACGGTTTCTGCTTGAGCGCGGCCATTGTCTGATAGGCCAGGGTCAGGGTGGCTGCCCCAGCTTGCGGCGGCTTCGCCGTGACGTACGAGATAGATCATGCGGCGGCGAGCTGCGGGTTGAGCTCATAGTGTTTGAACACTTCGAGCGCTTCGCGATACAGGACCGGCTTCTTGATGTTCAAGCGCTCGCGAACTTCTTCGATTGGCTGATCGAGAAGCGCGATGATGTCTTGCTCAATGATGCGTTTTGCGGCTTTGCCATTGCGTCTGCCTTCCGCCAAAACCTCTTTCACGCGGGCTTCTTTTGGCGCTTCTTTGGCAATTTGGCGATTTCCCATATAGGCGATGAAGCTGACGCCCAGGCCGCCATGCTGGCTATGTGTGTAGCCGAGCAGAGCATCTTCCCCGAGCGCATCGCGGCCATATCCAGTCAAGACGTGATACATGTCGTGCGTGTCACGCAAGCGGTTGGAGTACCATAGCAAATCGTCATCATATGTTTTCTGATGCGCGCGTTGGATCAGGCTCTCTTCAACAAGTCCGCCAGCGGTGAGGCCCTCGCGCTCCATGAACTCGACATAGGCGCGTCCCACTGAGCCTTTTGGTAGCGACTTTAGCGGACCGTGATCATCCAGGATATCAGGCAGAAAACGGCGCTTTTCGAGTAGTTTTGGCCCGTTTTCGGATTTCATAAACCGCGCCAGATCTTTGCGGGTCGATTTGCCGTTCAGCGCCTCAATTATGTAGAAAACCTCGGCCGTATCTTCTTTGTCAGCGATCAAATTTTGCATATGCCGCCAGGCCTTCAACGGACGGCGCCGCGGAACAGGGCGGTCTGGATGAATGAATGGCGAAGCGTGATCCATGACAGTCTTCCTTGCTGACTTGCCGTTAGGCATATCAGATGCGGTTTAATGAAACAATGACGCAGGCGTCATGATCGAGCGACCGCGCTGCATAAGAAGGGGGCAGGGGTGGTGAAGGATTGGGCAGGTGCAGGTGTGTGTGTGCTTCCCGGCACGCCGACTATCGCTCTGAGCTGAGACGGCGCCTATGCCGAAGCCATTGTTAGCTATCGGAAGGGTTGAGGGTATGAAAAAGATTGAAGCCATCATTAAACCGTTCAAATTGGATGATGTGAAAGAAGCGCTGCATGAAGTCGGCGTGCAAGGGATGACGGTTGTTGAAGCAAAAGGCTTTGGACGTCAGCGCGGCCATACGGAATTGTATCGCGGTGCAGAGTATGTCGTCGATTTTCTCCCAAAACTGAAAGTCGAAGCGGTCGTGGCCGATGCTGGTGTGCAGAGCGCGATTGAGGCGATCACAAAAGCGGCGCAGACCGGAAAGATTGGCGACGGAAAGATTTTTGTCTCGGATGTTGGCGAAGCGGTTCGCATTCGTACGGGCGAAACAGGTGACGGCGCCCTTTAGCGCTGAAAAGGTTTAGACAGGAAAAACTGGAGGGCAAAATGGCCGATAGTGTATTGAAAATGATGAAGGAAAACGACGTAGAGTTCGTCGACCTTCGCTTCACAGACCCAAAGGGTAAGATGCAGCACGTGACCTTTGATAAGGGCATGGTGGATGCAGACTTCTTCGAAGACGGGCAGATGTTTGATGGCTCATCCGTTGCTGGCTGGAAAGCCATTAACGAGTCGGACATGACCCTGCAGCCAGACCTGGCGACGGCGAAGATTGATCCTTTCTTCCAGCAAACAACGCTGGCAATTTTCTGTGACATTCTCGATCCGATCACCGGACAGGCTTACAATCGCGATCCTCGGATGACCGCGAAAAAAGCTGAAGCTTATCTGCAGTCTACTGGCGTCGGTGACACCGCTTATTTCGGCCCAGAAGCCGAATTCTTTGTCTTTGACGATGTGCGCTGGAACACCGAAGCCCACGTCACTGGCTATAGCTTCGATTCAACTGAGCTGCCGGCCAACACGGGCAGAGAGTATGAAATGGGCAATATGGGGCACCGCCCAGGTCCAAAAGGCGGTTACTTCCCAGTGCCACCGGTCGACTCTGAGCAAGACATGCGTTCGGAAATGCTCTCTGTTATGGGTGAGCTTGGTCTCGAGCCAGAAAAGCATCACCACGAAGTGGCGCCTGCTCAGCACGAGCTTGGCATGAAGTTCAACACATTGGTCACAATGGCGGATAACCTCCAGCTCTATAAATATGTGATCCACAATGTTGCAGCGAGCTACGGCAAAACAGCGACCTTTATGCCGAAGCCATACTTCAATGATAACGGTTCAGGCATGCACGTGCACCAGTCTATCTGGTCTGGCGGCAAGCCAACATTTGCTGGCGATCTGTATGCCGGTCTGTCTGAAACCTGCCTCCACTATATTGGCGGCATCATTAAGCACGCCCGCGCCCTGAACGCTCTGACCAATGCGTCAACCAACTCATACAAGCGTCTGGTTCCAGGCTTCGAAGCGCCGGTTATGTTGGCTTATTCTTCACGTAACCGTTCTGCGTCTATCCGCATTCCATTCGGCAGCGGTGAGAAAGCCAAGCGTATCGAAACGCGCTTCCCAGATCCAACCGCGAACCCATACCTCGCCTTTGCGGCGCTGCTCATGGCGGGCCTCGACGGGATCGAGAACAAGATCCACCCAGGCGATGCGATGGACAAAGACTTGTACGACCTGGCCCCAGAAGAGGCTGCGTCTATCCCACAAGTCTGTGGATCTCTGCGTGAGGCACTCGACGCTCTGAACTCTGACCGGGAGTTCCTGAAAAAGGGCGGCGTGTTCGATGATGACCAGATCGACGCCTATATCGAACTGAAAATGGAAGAAGTGATGCGTCTCGAATTGCATCCTCACCCAGTCGAGTTCGACATGTACTACAAGGTCTAAGACCAAACTGATATTGCCGGGGGACGGGGACGTTAGCGAAGACGCCGGAGCTCAATTGAGTTCCGGTGTTTTTGTTCGCGTTCAAATTCCCGAATAATTATCCAGAAAGCAGGTTGGATAATAAATGGGTGGAATCAAAAAGTGTCCAAACTGGCAATATTTGGTGGGGTTTTGATTTTAGTTTTCGGCCTTATTGGGGCATTCGGCACGGTAACCTTCAACGGTGCGGTCATAGAAAATAGAGTGTTGGCGGTTTTCCTGAGTGTCACCTTCTTCCCATTGATCGTAATATTACTTGGTTTCATATTTGGTGGAATGCGGTCGGCCCCGATTGCCTTCTTCAAGGAGACCCTATCTTTTGTGGGCGGGAAAAAGGCCTAGGTCCCGGATAAGCTCTGATGAGCTTTTCGGGATGACAAATCTCTCTCCATTTCCACTAAACCTTGCGCAGGCAGGGTTCCATGCAGGTGGGCTGCAGCTTAGGGGGCGACTTCTCTCAAGCTTTTTCCTCGGCTTTCACCGCCTGCCATAGCGCTTCCTGCTCATCCAGGGAGAGCGTCGCAAAACCGGCCTCTTTGCCATCTGCGAGCTGCTCCATGGCGCGGAAGCGGCGCTCGAATTTGTCGTTTGATTTCCGCAACGCGATTTCTGGGTCGACCTTGAGCCGCCGGGCGAGGTTTACGGCAACGAACAGCAAGTCGCCGACTTCTTCCTCAATGTGTTCGGCATCGTCTTCGTCGATTGCTTCTTTGACCTCGTCCATCTCTTCTTCAAGCTTGTTGAAAATGTCTTTCGGATCGGTCCAATCGAACCCCGTTCTGGCGGCGCGTTTTTGTAGCTTTTCAGAGCGCATCAATGCTGGCAGCGCGAGCGCGACACCGGCGAGGGCGCTGGCATCTGTTTCCGCTTTGCTGGCGCGTTCCGCAGCTTTGATTTCTTCCCACGCCCCAGTTTGTGCCTCAGCGGTTCTCTGTTCTTCATCGCCGAAAACGTGGGGATGGCGCCGCACCATTTTCTCGCTGATCGCTTGGGTGACATCTTTGATCGAGAAATGACCCTCGTCAGCAGCAATTTGCGCATGGAACACGACCTGCAGGAGGAGATCGCCGAGCTCATCGCTGAGATCCTTCATATCCCCCCGGTTGATCGCATCCGCGACTTCATAGGCTTCCTCAAGCGTATAGGGCGCTATGGTCTCAAAACTCTGTTCTAGATCCCAGGCGCAGCCCGTTTCAGGCGTTCGCAAGCGCTTCATGATTTCGAGTAGGTCGTCAAAATCATAAGGGGCGGCGAGGGTGTTTGTGGGCATGAGCTTTGTATCCAATCCGAGCGATAGTCTTGCGCGTAAACATTGAGAGCAGAGTCGCCAATCCTTTGCGACAAAAAGTTCAGGTCGGGCAGGTTGAAACGTGCGGTCATTGACAAGTGTCGAGACTGCGATGACATCGCCTTATCGTGCGGCGCCGGAGGGTTTAAGTGACAGACATTATTTGTGTTGCACCGACCGGGTGCGTGCTCGGCGAAGGTCCCTTATGGAGTCCCTCTGAAGGGTTTCTGTGGTGGGTCGATATCAAGCGCGCCAAATTGCACCGGCACAATCCAAAGACAGGCAACACACGGCGATATGATCTGCCAATTCATGCCAGCGCGCTCGCGCTTGCCGATGGCGGACTCATCATGATCGGTGACCGCGAAGTTGGGCGCTATGACACGGCGACCGAAAGCTACGAAAAAGTCTCTGACATCAATGAGCCTGACGGATTTCGGACCAATGATGCTGGCATTGCCCCGGATGGCAGCCTCTGGTTCGGAACCATGAATGAGACTGGCGACATCCCAGAAGGCCAATATTACAAGCTGACGCCTGACATGGCGATCGAACGCATTGGTCTCCCCGAAGTCCTGGTGACGAATACGATGGAGTTCTCTCCGGACGGCGAGACCTTTTTTACCAGCGACAGCGCTGAGCAGATGATTCTCGCCTTTGATCATGATCCTGCGACCGGTGCACTTTCGAATCGCCGCGTGTTTGCGTCGACCCTCGAAGCGGGCTGCTATCCAGATGGGTCAGCCTTGGACGTTGATGGTTATCTCTGGAACGCGCAATGGGCCGGCTCGCGCGTGGTGCGCTATGCGCCCGACGGTGAGATCGATCAGGTCATAAAGCTCCCCGTATCCAGACCGACAAGCTGCGCGTTTGGCGGCGAGAATTTGCAAACGCTTTATATCACCTCGGCGCGTGACGGCCTAAGCGATGCGGCGCTTGATCGCCAACCCATGGCCGGGAGCTTGTTTGCGATGGAGGTCAAAACCCCCGGCCTTCCGGTGCCAGAATTCGGTAAGCAACGCGCCCAATAACTTGTCTTTCGCAGCCATTGCACCCAAGTGACTTCACAAGCGTAGAAATGCGCAGTATGGAGCCGGATTACCCCTAAAAGTCAGGAACACACGAGAATGGCCGACCAGGACAAAAAGAAAAGCGTTGGTCCTATTACCTTCGCTCGCCAGGTAGAAGCCGAGGGCCGCAAGGTGACTTGGACGTCTACACCTGAAACAATTCAGGCCACCATCATGGTTGTCGTGATGTCGATCATCGTTGCCATGTTCTTGTTCCTGTCAGATCAGTTAATCGCCATGGTCATCCGTTGGATCACCGGTCTCGGCGCTTAAAGCATAAGAACAATAAGGAGTGCTTGGCCCATGGCTGAGGCAAAATGGTACATCGTCCACGCTTACTCGAACTTCGAAAAGAAGGTCGCCCAAGCGATCCGTGACCAAGCGGCTATGAAAGGCCTTGAGGACTTCATCGAGGACCTGGAAGTGCCAACCGAAGAAGTCGTCGAAGTCGTGCGCGGCAAGAAGAAGACGATCGAGAAGCGCTATTTCCCTGGCTATGTCCTGATGAAAGCCAAGCTGACTGACGATGTGTATCACCTCGTGAAAGACACACCGAAAGTGACAGGTTTCCTCGGTGCCGATGGCGGCAAGAAGCCTTTGCCCGTCCCACAGCGCGAAGTTGATCGTATTCTCGGCACGGCGGACGAGCCGATCGAGGATCGTCCAAAGCCAACCGTCGTTTACGAGATTGGCCAGGAAGTCCGCGTCAACGAAGGCGCTTTCCAAGGCTTCGAAGGCACAGTCGAAGAGTTCGACCCAGAGACAGGCCGCATGAAAGTGAACGTCTCGATCTTTGGCCGAGCAACGCCAGTCGATCTCGACTTCACGCAAGTCGACAAGATCGCCTAAGCGGCTTTCTCAAAACGCACTCAATTCTACGCTCCCCACGGCTTGTCCGTGGGGAGCGTCCGAGAGCAGTCTAAGAAATCTGTTCAATCAGCCGCGCAGTTGCTGCGTCATCGGCTTGTCCCTCACCGCGTAGGACGGGTTTCAGCCGCGTTGCCATCGTCTTGCCGCGCTCGACGCCCCATTGGTCGAAGCTGTTAATCTCCCACAGCACGCCGGCCAGATACGTCCGGTGCTCAAAGAGCGCGATAAGTGCGCCGAGACGGTCTGGCGTTAATTCATGTGTGCTGAGGAATGTCGACGGGCGCCCGCCAGGGTGCACCTTCTGGCGCGCAATATGTTCCGGCAGATCTGGTTCTTCGGCCTTCACGTCTTCCAAGCTTCTGCCATTCGCCATCACTTCGGCCTGCGCCAAAGCATGCGCGGTCAGCGCTTCGACGCCGTCTGCATCGCTGTGGCTGCCAGGCGATAAGATAAATTCAGCCGGCACGATATGTGTGCCTTGGTGCAGCCATTGGTGGTAGGAGTGTTGACCGACAGAGCCTTCGCCGCCCCAAAGCAGCGGCGCCGTCGACAGCGGCGCGTCATCGCCGTCCGGACCGACCGACTTACCGTTCGATTCCATCTCCAATTGCTGCAAATAGGTCGGCAGCATGCGCAGCCGGCGCGAATAAGCGAGAACAGCGCGCGAGCCAAAGCCCATGAAGCTCGTATTCCAGAAGTCGAGCAGGGCGAGCTGGGCCGCGAGGTTCTCGGCAACCGGCGCCGATTTGACGTGCGTATCCATCTCAGCCGCCCCTGCGAGGAAGGCTTTGAACGTGTCAGGTCCGAAGGCTGTCATCACTGCGACCGACGCTGCAGACCAGATGGAGTAGCGGCCGCCGACGCTGATTGGCATGTCCAGGGTCGTCGCGGGCGTGCCATCCAGCCATGTCGTTGCGCGCTCTGGGTTCGCCGTCACGAGCAGCAAATGCTCAGACGCTTTCTCGGCTCCGAGAGCCGATTCCAACCATTTGCGAGCCCGACCCAAATTATAGAGCGTTTCTTCTGTGCCGAAGGATTTCGAGATCCCGATGATCAGCGTGTTGGCGGGCGAGAGACCGCGCAAAGCGAGGTCTAAGTCCAAGGGGTCGACATTGGCGCAGAACCGAAGCTCCAGGCCTTCTACCTGGCGATCCGCGAACGCATCGGCATAGAGTCTTGGGCCGAAGTCAGAGCCGCCAATGCCAATATGGACGATGGCGGAAAAATCCCCGGCTCGAAGCAGCGACTCGGCTTTCGCGAGGGCTTTCACCGTGGTCTCATGTTCAGACGCGGTCAGGTCGCCATCTGGAACCATGCGCAGCGCCCAATGAAGGGCAGGGCGGTTTTCCGATGGATTGACGATTTCAGCGTTGAACAGTCGATCGATCGCGCCTTGCAAGTTGATGGCTTCTGCATGGGCGAGGAGCGTGTCCGAAATTTCAGGCGTGAGATACTGGCGAGACGAATCAGCCTTCCAGCCTGCGCCAGAGAGGACCGGCCGTGATCCGCGTGCGGCGAGGGCCTGAAGCGATTGCGTTTGAATGCTCTTTGAGAGGGATTTCAGGGTCTCTATCGTCATCTTCAAAACCTTAGTCGCAATAATAAACGGTCAAAGCCTGACCGGCGGCGCGTTTCATTATGGAAACCGGCGCGTCGTCTGGTGCTGTCTCAAACACTTCGCGTTTCTTGGCGCCGGTGATGAGCAGTAAAACATTACGCGCATAGGCCACGCACGGCTGGGTCAATGTCATGCGCAGCAGATTCGGACCGGTCACTTCGCTCTCAATCGCTTTGACGGCTGCGACCACGGATGTCGAATCGGCATTGATGGCATCGTCATAGCCTTCGCCGCCCGCAAACCAGGACAGCGTGTGCGCATCTGGCCCCATGCCGAGCAGCATGACGTCTGTCAGGCCAGCTTCAAGATACAGCTCATTGACCGCTTCGACGGCTTTAAAGGGATCATCCCCGCGCGTCTTCATCGGTGTGTAACTGGCGCGTGCGGCTCGGTTCTGAAGCAGCGTGCGTTCCAGCATGGCGCCATTTGAAGCCGGGTGGGTGTCATCGACCCAGCGTTCGTCACACAGCCCGACATGGACATTGTCCCAGTCCAAGTCGGCGTGAGACAGCGTTTCATAGATCGGTCCGGGCGTGGTGCCGCCAGATCCCATAAATACGGCGCTGCCTCGGCGCGCGATCGCGTCTCTTAAGGCGCGGGCCAACCAGTCCGCCGCGGCGGCTTGCAGCGCGGCCTTACTCTCAAAGGTCTTAAAGACATGTCCTTGCGTCATGGTCGCACGCTAGGGCCAAGATTGGGGGTCTTTGTCAAGCGCTTTCCCACGAGGAACAAACTTGTTCGCATACGTCAGCAGTAATGGTGCTTGAAACCTGCGGCGGGCATGTGTATGTGGCCCGCTTCAACGGGACTCTTCTGGCCCGCTTTGAGAAAGGACCAACGTCCGGTGGGCCGGACACTGAGAAAAGGAGGCCTGGCATGGCCAAAGAGAAGTTTGAGCGTAATAAGCCGCACGTGAACATCGGCACGATTGGTCACGTGGACCATGGTAAGACGACGCTGACAGCGGCGATCACGATGGTGCTGGCAGATGTGACGGGTGCT
>Ga0256829_1003688_pt1 | contig 10442 bp, 9 predicted proteins | sample 131447metaG_FD_185979 | JGI IMG/M metagenome (GOLD analysis project Ga0256829, IMG submission 185979) | Hydrothermal vent microbial communities from Lau Basin, Pacific Ocean - 131-447 | ecosystem: Environmental > Aquatic > Marine > Hydrothermal vents | place: Pacific Ocean: Lau Basin | collected...
ATTCCCGGACATGCTCTGCCGGCATCCCTGCCGGTCGGGATTTGCAATCCCGACCGGTTTGCAACACAGGCTATCTTTGAGGCAGGTCAGAACTTGTACCGCAGGCATTGAAATCAACAAGAATAATCCCTTATTTTTGTCAGTCCGGAATTTTCCGGAGTTGTCGATAAAACATTAAATTATGGTTCACTTTTTTTCGCAAAGAAAAGCTTTCTTTTTTCATATTTCCGGACTTTTCACACTGCTGTTGTTCTTGCTGATGACGGGAAGCGGGGCTTCTGCCCAGACCGTATGGCTCAAACCGTCCCACCCGGGGCCCGACGACAGCGTCACACTCTTTTTTGACGCCTCCAAAGGGAACAAGGCGCTGGAAAACTTCAACGGCGAGGTTTACCTGCATACAGGCGTCATCACCAACAAAAGCCTGGATGCGCACAGTTGGAAAAATGTAGTGGGCAACTGGGGCAAAGCCGATCCCCGTGTACACATGCAGCGTGTGGGCAAAAACCTGTATGCTTTTCATTTCATCATTCAGAAATTTTACAACCTGCACAAAGGGGAAGTAGTACAGCAACTTGCTTTCGTTTTCCGTAACACCAAGGGTTCCAAAGTGGCCAAAGACAAGAATGGCCAGGATTTCCTCATTCCTGTTTTCGGGTACAAACCACCGGTGAAAAAGAAAGCGGTTTACCTTTTCCAAAAAAGGAAAGTGTTGGGCTATTCCGTGAAAAACGGTATCCTGACCGTGAAAACCGACCATGGAACCATACAGGTAGATTTTTATACCCCTAAAATTGCCGAGATCAAAAATTTCAAACAGTCAGCCGGTGTACCCGATTCTTCCGTAGCCATCATTTTACATCCGGAAATGAACATGGCTTCGCTTAAAGAATCAGAAAAATACCTGATCTTCAACACAGACAGCATTCAGGTCGTTATTCATAAAAATCCCGTACAGATACAATTTGTTTATCATGGTGACACTTTGCTGAGCGAGGCAAGGGGCTATTTTCAACGTTCAGACAATGACGGACTGCAATTCAAAATGACACCCAAAGAGCACTTTTACGGACTGGGCGAACGTGCCATTGACAACCTGAGGGGGAAACATTTTGAATTGTTCAACCAGGCACATTACGGTTACGAAATAGGAGCGCCCAATTTGAACTTTTCGATACCCATGTTACTTTCTTCCAAAAAATACCTGCTTTTTTTTGACAACCACGAAAAGGGCTATGCCGATATAGGAAAAAAAGAAAAGAATATTCTGGAGTTCGGGGCTATCGGCGGCCTTATGAAATACGTTTTTATAGCAGGATACAGCTTTACCGATCTTTATCATTCTTATGGGGAACTAACGGGAACACAGCCGCTGCCACCACGTTGGGCACTGGGCAACCTGCAATCACGCATGGCTTATCGCACTCAAAAAGAAACCGATTCCATTGTTCACCTGATGCATGTCAAACACTTTCCCATTGATGCCATTATCCTCGATTTTTACTGGTTTGGCGACAGCATTAAAGGCACTATGGGACGACTGGCCTGGTACAAACCCCAATGGCCGCATCCAAAAGAAATGATTGCAAAGTTCAGGAAAGAAGGAGTAAAAACCATTTTGATTACCGAGCCTTACATTCTGGATACGTTAAAAAACTTTTACATAGCTGACAGCCTGCATATTCTGGCAACCGACAGTCTGGGAAAAACCTACATCAACCATGAATTTTATTTTGGTCCGGGTGCCCTGATCGATATTTTCAATCCCAAAGCACAACAATGGTTCTGGAAACAGTACCAAAAACAGATCAAAATAGGGGTAGCCGGCTGGTGGGGTGACCTGGGCGAACCGGAGAGTCATCCTTTTGACGAATATTGTGTTAACGGCAGTGCCTGGCAAATCCACAATGTATATGCTTTTTACTGGGAAAAAATGCTCTTTGACAATTATCGAAAAGATTATCCGCAAACGCGGCTTTTCGACTTAAACCGTGCAGGATATGCAGGCTCGCAACGATTCTCGGTTTTTCCCTGGTCGGGTGATGTGGCACGAAGCTGGGGAGGGCTCCAGGCCCAACTCCCCATTATGATTCACATGAGCCTGAGCGGTATGCCTTTTATTCATGCCGATGCCGGCGGTTTTGCACAAGGCGTGAAAGATGACACACTCTATACCCGCTGGCTGCAGTTTGCCTGTTTTTCTCCCATTTTGCGGCCCCATGGCTCAGGCATTCCTTCCGAACCGGTATTTTTTGATGATACCACACAGCGCATTGTCCGTTATTTCATGGATGAACGTTACCGGTTGCTGCCTTATCTCTATACCACCGCCTGGCAGGCTCACAAAAACGGAACACCTATCATAAGGCCGTTGTTCTTTGCCTTCCCGAACGACACGGCAACCTACTCCGTTATGAACGAATATCTCTGGGGGGATGATTTTCTGGTGGCACCCATCCTGCACCAAAGAGTACAACAACGACAGTTGTATTTACCGGAGGGTATCTGGTACGACTGGTGGAACAACAAAAAATATACCGGCAGCCGATGGATCACTCTTCCGGTACGGTTGCAAACCATTCCTGTTTTTGTGAGGGCCGGCGCATTTATACCCATGGTGAAAGCAGTAGAGAGTACTGATAATTATTCTTCCAAAAACCTCACCGTGCGATTTTATCCTGCAACTGTAAGTAAAAGCAGCAGAGGCCAAATGTATGAGGATGATGGAAAAACTTTTGGTGCTTACGAAAAGGGGCAGTATGAACTGCTGCGTTTTCAGAATGTTGCCGGAAAAAGATTTCTTTTTACCCGCACGGGAGGCCGATATAAAGGCATGCCCCTGTCACGACAGGTGAAACTGAAGATTATGGCCACAAAAATACCTGGCTCCCCTCATTTCATAATAACCGAAAACGGGCATTCGATGAAAATCAGGCACATAAACACACAACACAAACGAATGCTTAAACCATCTGCAGGAATAAAATATAAAACAGGATGGTATTACGACAAAAATAAAAAATGTGTTGTAATCGATTTTGTGTGGCAGGGAAAAACAGTGGAAATTAACATGAAACAGGGTATCTGACGTCTTTTATCTTTCAAAATGGCTTGAGCACATTTTGGAATTGTCAGCCATATTTTCCCCGGAATATCAATTGAGTTAAGATATTGATATCCTTAAATTACCAAATTCTCTGTCCGGTTGCCTGCAGAAGTTTCAAATGACTTAATGTTATTTTAAACAAATCTGTAATATATTTCATTTTTGCTGCTGAAACAGCTGTTTCATTGTCCAGCAAAGTAGTATTGGTTATGGAACCCGAACGGTATAATCCCTTGGCTTGTTTTAAAGCAGCTTTCGCCAGGTTCATTTCGGCCAGTGCACTTTTAATCTGAATCAGGTTATTTTCATAATCAAGCAACGAAGTATGTACCGAAGTCCGGATATTGTGTTTTAAAACATTATTTTCTTCATGCAGACTTTCTATTTGCATGTTAGCAGTTAGCAGTTTTGATCTCCTTAAATACCCGTTAAATATTGGAATAGTAGCTGTTATCCCGGCAGCAAAATTGGGCTTTAATTTGTTCAGGTTATCCGGATAACCATTTTTCAATCCTGCTTCGCCCTGAAATCGCAATATCGGTAACATGCTTTTGGAAATAATTTGTTTTTGAATGTTAAGAGTACGGTTTACCAGATGATTGAGTTTTAACTCTTCCCTCTGATGAAACGCTGTCTGCACTAAAGAATCAACTGAATATTTTGCAGGGATTACAGGAAAATTCCCTTTTATTTTAACCTTGGTTTTTGCCGGAATATTCATAAGTGATTTTAGCACAACTGCAGTTTTTTGCCACTGATTATAGAGGCTTTGTTTTTGGTTTTCAAGGGTGATAACCCTCACTTTTGTGTTCAGTGTATCAAGGCCGATAGCCGCTCCTGTAGCAACCATCTTTTTTGCCACTTCGAGATGGACTTTTAAATCTTTGATTTGCTTGTTTAGTACCCCAACACTTTTTTGAAGATAAACCAGCGTATAATAAATTTCAGCCGTTTGGTAAGCCAATTGATTTTTAATAACATTGATTTTTTCTTCTTCCGTTACTTCATTGGATTGCAAAAGTTTTACCAGGTCTTTTCGCCTTTTAAAATCGTAAATAAGATATTGAACCCCAAGGTTTCCGTTGTAATTATTTGCAGGGGCCATATGAAATTCACCCCCTCCCGGAAACGGTAATTTAATAAAAGGGACGGGCGAAATCCTGGTATAAACCAGATTAACTGCAGCAGTGGGATAAAAGGCACTGTTTTCCTCAGCAGTTTTAGCTTTGGCAATGGCAACAAGTGAACGCGCTTCTTTAATTAACGGATGATTGGTAACAGCCATTTTAATTGCCTGTTCCAGTGTTATGACTTTGGCCTGGTTTTGTGCAGTAACACATCCATCTGATATAAAAAGCAGCAATCCGGCTAATAATAAAACTTTTGTCATTATATTTTTCATCGGTTTAAGGATTTTTTTCCTGTTTTTAAAAAGAACAATGGAATAATCATAATAAAAGTCAGAACCGCACCAATATAAAAATCATTACTGATGCCTTGTACAAACGCCTGAGAAGTTATGTTTTTTAATAATAATATTTTTGCCTGGGAAATTGCTTCCACAGGAGAACTGCCTACAGCATGTATGGCATATTGTTTAAGATTTTCTATCACATGACCGAACAGGGGAGAATTAGGATTTAATTGCTCTCCGTATATTTGAGTGTGAAATATGACACGTTGGGTAAGGATTGTCCCCAAAGCAGCAATCCCAAAACTTCCCCCCACTTGCCGTATGGTATTGAACAGGCCCGAAGCCTGTGCCAATTGCTGATTCGGTATATTCAATAAAGCAATGGTAGACAACGGGGTAAACACCAAACCCATTCCTATACCCCTCAAATATAATGGAAAAAGTATTTGGGATTTTGTGGTTTGCAATGATAAAAAGCTAAGCAAAAACATGGTGATTCCCAGGATTGTTATTCCAATCAGGGCCGGAATCTTCGGGTTTAAACGATCGGTTAACTGGCCGGCGATAGGTGCAACAATTGCCTGTAAAATACCTACCGGGAAAAAAAGCAGTCCCGCCTGAAATGCGGTATACCCTAATGAATTTTGGACATAAATCGGCAACAGGAAGGCATTGCCAAAAAAAGCTATCCCGAATATAAACATGATGAGGGTAGATAACCCAAAATTACGGTTCAATAACAACCGTAAATTCAGGATAGGTTGCTTTATGTTGATTTCAATGATGATAAAAAGTATCAAACTGACCGCCGCCACAAAAAAATTGGTTAAAATAAAAGGGGAAGTCCAACCTCCCGTATTCCATTTTGAATTTCCTGTGGCAAATGCGAGAAGCAATGTGCCCAAACCAATGGTCATGGTGATAAAACCAGCAATATCAAATTTTTCCCTGACATGGCTTTTATACTCGTCCTGGATAACCATGACAGCAACAACACCCAGAATTCCTATGGGGACATTGATGTCAAAAATGGAATGCCATGAAAAATTATCCACCAGGTAACCTCCCACCATCGGCCCGAGCGACACGGAAGCAGCAGCGGCAATTCCCCAAAAGCCCAGAGCAACACCACGTTGTTTAGGCGGGAAGACCCGTGTTACGATAGCCATTCCCACCGGCATAAGAAATCCGGCCCCTGCTCCTTGAAAAATCCGAAACAAAATCAGAATATTTTCATTCCATGAGAAACTACAAGCCAGAGAACCCAATGTAAATAAAAACAAACCGGCAATATAAGTTCGTTTATAACCGAACCGGTCTGCTATCCAACCTGAGGAAGGTAATACTACCGCAAAAGCCAGCATATAAGCCGTCATGACCCATTCTATCTGATCAACGCTTACACTGAAAACAGCCATCATTTTAGGAAAGGCAACACTGACAATGGTAGCATCCAAAACGGACATGAAAGTTCCAATCATGACGCTTAACAATACCAACCATTTATTTGCAGTTCCCTCCTGAACAACAGCAGCAATTGCCGGTTTATTATCCTGCAAACTCATTATTTCTTTCTTTTCACAGTAATTTCAACTGACATGCCCGGTAATAATTTCTTATCCATTTTTTTTATCTTGCCAGTTTTGTCGATTTCAAAAATGGTTATTTTAATGGGTATACGCTGCGAAACCTTGGTAAAATTTCCTGAAGCATTGTTGGGAGGAATTAAAGAAAACTGGGAAGCTGTACTGTTGCCCAGCTGATAAATAACCCCTTTAAAAATTTTTGAAGGAAATGCATCCACGTGAATGGAAACAGTATCACCAAGGTAAATTTCGTGCAAATCGTTTTCAGGAAGCATGGCGGTAACCCAATGTTTTTTCGTGTTGAAAACAGTGAAGATTCCCTGTCCCGGAGCAACTACATCTCCGGCTAAGACCCATCGTTTGGCAGCAACGCCTTCCATCGGGGCATAAATTTTAGTATAGGAAAGAGTGGTTTTCAATGTTTTAATGGTGGATTTAATCACGGGTATTTTTGCTTTTGCCAGTGCCAACCCTACTTTTGCCGCTTCGTAAGCTTTCTGAAGGTTCTGAAAACTGGCTTTGGGAATAAGTTTGGAATAGTATTGCTTTTTGGCACGGTCATAATTTATTTTAGTCTGTTCCAATTTTACTTTTGCAAGCTGAATACCCAGCCTGGCCTCTTTTAAGCCTGCTGCAGCCTGGTGAATTCGTGCCACATAATCACTCGAATCCAAAACAGCAATCAACTGGCCTTTCTTAACATAATCATTTTCATGAATATAAAGCTTTTCAATTCTTCCCGGAATCTGGGAACTAATGGTCACCTTATAGGCTTCCACATAGGCATCATCGGTGGTTAAATATTCCGCATGATGAATATACCACCAGGTTCCGATGGCTAATACAATTAAAATCAATATACTACCAATGATAATGCTGCCCGTTTTTCGCTTTTTGGGTTGCTGTACTTCCTGCTTATTTTCCATTTCTTTGATTTTTAATGTTCAAAGTGATTGACTATTTTTTGTAAAATTGTTCCTAATTCCCGGTACTCCCTTTCGGTCAGCCCTTCAAATATAAAATTCTGAATCTCGACATAATAAGCTTCCAGTTTTGGTTTATAGGCAAAGGCTTTTTCTGTGGGTTGTAAAAAATAGGAACGTTTATCTTTAGGATTAACCTCCCTTTTTAAATATCCCAATTCTTCCAATCGTTTCACGCCCTTGCTAACAGTAGCTTTGTCGAGATAATTGTTTTTTGCCACCTCTTCCTGGCTGATACCCGGGTGAGTTACCACATATCTTAAAAAGAAAAATTGTCCGACGTCAATATCACATCCTTTCAACTTTTGCACCATGATTTGGTACGCTTTTTTGTGAATAATCGATATTAAACGTCCCGGGGTCTTTTCCATCTTCAAATAGTTTACCATGCAACTAATTTGCTGCAAAATAAAATCAAATTAGTTTACCATGCAACTATTTTTCAGAATTTAGAAAGAGTCTTGATCTATACAATTGCCTAAAAGGTTTAACCCCCATCCGTTTCGGGCATCCTTGTCCGAAGCGGTCTTGGCAATGGCCGAAGCAGACAGGTACAAAAGGGGACCCGGCATAATACCTTCCAAAACCAAAAAATATTTCAACAGAAAAAAATCAACAAGAAAATGTTTAAAACTTTGGCCAATTGGAAAATAGTTTCTATTTTTGCACCCCGATTTTCGGACGAAATAGTAAAAAGGCTTAAGAAACAAACAGATAGATGGATACATTAAGTTATAAGACAATCAGTGCCAACAAAGCAACCGCTAACAAAGAGTGGATTTTGATTGATGCAGAAAATCAGGTGCTGGGACGGCTGGCCTCGGTAGCTGCAAAATTCCTGAGAGGTAAATACAAAACCAACTTTACACCCCATGCAGATACCGGTGATTACGTGGTGATCATCAACGCCGACAAAATCCGGCTTACCGGAAATAAATGGGACCAGAAAGAATATATTCGTCATACCGGTTATCCGGGCGGGCAACGGGTAATCCCTGCCAAACAATTGATGGCAAAAAAGCCTGCAGCCATGGTGGAAAAAGCCATTAAAGGCATGTTGCCCAAAAACAAACTGGGTAGTCAGTTGTTCAGAAATCTTTATGTATATGCCGGCAGCGAACACCATCAGGAAGCACAAAAACCCAAGAAAATTAATTTAAATTCAATCAGATAACAGAATGGAAGTTTTAAATGCACTCGGTAGAAGAAAAACTGCTATTGCACGGATCTATGTAAAAGACGGTGACGGCAAAATTACAGTGAACGGTCGTGATTTTAAAGAATACTTTCCAACAGCCACTTTGCATTATGTTGTGGAACAACCGTTGATCCTGACGGAAAACACCGGTAAATTCGACATTAAAGTGAACCTGAAAGGCGGTGGTTTTAACGGACAGGCCGAAGCCCTTCGCCTGGCCATTTCCAGGGCATTGATAAAAATGAACGAAGAAGACTACCGTCCGGTATTAAAAGAAAACGGCCTGCTGAAAAGGGATCCCCGCATGGTGGAACGTAAAAAACCTGGACAACCCAAAGCTCGTAAAAAATTCCAGTTCTCAAAACGTTAGTATTTTTCAAGATATTGGAACGAGTTTAGTATCCAAATTGTTGAAACTCCATTTTATCGGACTATTCAACAATTGATTTTAGTGAATGTAAACAAATTAAACAGATTAACATGGTACAAGTAACCTTTGACGAAATGCTTGAGGCAGGTGTTCATTTTGGCCACCTCAAACGCAAATGGAACCCTAATATGGCTCCTTATATTTTTATGGAGCGCAACGGAATTCACATTATCGACCTGTATAAAACACAGGCCAAACTGGAAGAAGCTTCAAAAGCAATGAAACAAATTGCCAAGTCCGGACGCCGGATACTTTTTGTTTCCACCAAAAAACAGGCAAAAGATATTGTTGCCGAAATGGCTAAAAAGGTCAATATGCCTTACGTGACCGAACGCTGGCCCGGTGGTATGCTCACCAATTTTGCCACCATCCGCAAGGCTGTTCGCAAAATGTCCAACATCGACAAAATGATGACCACCAATTCCTGGAAAAACCTGTCGAAACGCGAACGCTTACAGGTTACCCGCGAACGTGCCAAACTGGAAAAAAACCTCGGTAGCATTGCCGACATGGCCCGTATTCCGGCTGCTTTGTTTGTGGTTGACATCAACAAAGAAAAAATTGCCGTCGCCGAGGCACGCAAACTGAACATCCCGATATTTGCCATGGTGGACACCAACACCGATCCCCATTTGGTCGATTTTCCCATTCCGGCTAATGATGATGCATCCAAAAGCATTGCTTTGATCCTGAAAGTAGTTGCCTCAGCCGTGGCCGAAGGCCTTGCCGAACGTAAACTAGCCAGGGAAAAAAGTGCTGCTGAGAAAAAAGCAAAAGAAGACGCCATTGCAGCCGCCAAAGAAGCTGACCTGAAAGCCAAATCGGAAACGCTAAAACAGGCTGAAGAAGAAGAGGACATGGCCATTGCAAAAGAAGGGAAAAAAACCAAAGTGGTGAAAAAATTGAAAAATTAACCATTAACACGAAAAAAGAAAATGAAAATAACTGCTCAACAAGTCAACGAATTGAGAAAAATCACCGGCGCCGGCATGATGGATTGCAAAAAAGCGCTGGTCGAAACCGATGGCGACCAGGAAAAAGCCATTGACTACCTGCGTAAAAAAGGACAAAAAGTTGCCGCCAAACGGGCCGACCGCGAAGCTGCAGAAGGCGTTGTCCTGGCCAAAGTAAGCGATGACAAAAAATTCGCCGCAACCGTCATGATCAACTGTGAAACAGACTTTGTTGCCAAAAACCAGGACTTTATTGATTATGTAAAATCCGTCATGGACCTTGCCGTAGCCAACAGGGCAAAAAATATTGACGAACTGAAAGCCATGAAACTGGGCGACCGCACTGTGGAAGAATCCATAATTGAAAAAACCGGCATTATCGGTGAAAAAATTGAACTGGGCAAATACGAAATAGTAGAAGCAACCAGCGTTTACGCATACATTCACCCCGGTAACCGCATTGCCAGTATTGCCGGTTTGAACAAAGCCGGTGAAGAATTTGCCGAAGCCGGGCACGATGTGGTAATGCAGGTTGCTGCCATGGCCCCCGTAGCCGTTGATAAAGACCAGGTTCCGGAAGAAATCATCAACCGGGAAATAGAAATTGGCAAAGACCAGGCCCGCCAGGAAGGGAAACCGGAAGCCATGATTGAAAAGATAGCCATGGGAAAACTTAATAAGTTCTTTAAGGAAAATACATTGCTAAACCAGGCTTTCATTAAGGAATCAAAGAAAAGTGTTCAACAATACCTGCAAGGTTATGACATAGAAC
>Ga0256829_1003690_pt1 | contig 10436 bp, 10 predicted proteins | sample 131447metaG_FD_185979 | JGI IMG/M metagenome (GOLD analysis project Ga0256829, IMG submission 185979) | Hydrothermal vent microbial communities from Lau Basin, Pacific Ocean - 131-447 | ecosystem: Environmental > Aquatic > Marine > Hydrothermal vents | place: Pacific Ocean: Lau Basin | collected...
GGCAATCTCTTCGGGACGTACAAACTGGGGTCACAAACTGGGGTCATGCAAACCGGGGTCAGAACACGTTTTTCTCTAATATTAGAAACAATTGTGTTCTGACCCCGGTTTTCTGACCCCGGTTTTACGGTTTTCAGTCCTTACACACTCTGTCGAACAGGTTGCGCAACACATCCAGACCAAGTTCACGTGCATAGGCCACATTACGCTCCGGTATGCCTTCGGGGTCTGGATGTCCGGCAATGGTTTTTTCCAGGCTGGCCTCACGAAGGATATGCAGCACGGGGTACGGAGAACGGTTGGTGTAATTGGCGGGATCATCCACGGGCGCATCGGCAAACCGGTAGTCCGGGTGAAAGGTGGCTAACTGGTAGATCCCTTCGTAGCCCTGCTCACGCAGCAGGGCTTCCGCCAGGGCGACGAAATCGAGGTAGTCTTCGAAGACCTCGAATCCCTGCGGGTAAATCAATAACGTGGTTTCGATCCGGCTGTCACGGTCGAGCTTGAGGCACTCATCGATCAGCACTGCCAGCGCGTCAGCCACCCGTGATTCCTGACTGACCGCATAACGAATACGCTGCCGCTCGACCTCCCGCCTGGCGAAGGGACAAAAACTGTGCGCGACAATCACGTCCTCGACCCAACGACGCGTGCGGCGAACACAGGCTTCGTCGTCGACATTCACCGGGCGTAGCTTCAGGCGCTGGCGGCCTTGTCGGCCATTTCCTGGCTGCGCAGGTAATCCTCGTAGCTGCCCTGGTAATCGACCAGCCCCTGCGGGGTCAGTTCGATAATGCGCGTTGCCAGTGACGAAACGAACTCGCGATCGTGACTGACAAAAATCAGCGTACCGGGGTAGTGTTCCAGCGCGGTATTGAGCGACTCGATGGATTCCATGTCGAGGTGATTGGTTGGCTCGTCCATCATCAGGATATTGGGCTTTTGCTGCATGAGCTTGCCGAACAGCATACGGCCCTGCTCGCCACCGGAAATGACCTTGACGGACTTCTTGATTTCGTCCTGCGAGAACAGCATCCGGCCCAGGGTACCACGCACTGCCTGCTCGTCGTCGCCGGGCTGTTTCCACTGGTCCATCCAGTCGTAAAGCGACATATCCTCGGCAAAATCATCCGCGTGATCCTGGGCAAAGTAGCCCAGTTCAGCGTTTTCCGAAAGCTTCACGCAGCCGCTGTCCGGCTCGAGGTCACCGGCGAGGCAGCGCAGCAAGGTGGTCTTGCCGATACCATTGGGGCCGATGATGGCAATGCGCTCGCCGACTTCCACCAGCAGATTCAGACTGCTGAACAAGGGCTTGCCGGCTTCCCAGCCGCGTGACAGTTCCTCGACTTCCAACGCCAGGCGATACAGTTTCCTGTCCTGCTCGAAGCGGATGTAGGGATTAACACGGCTGGAAGGTTTGATGTCCTCGAGTTTGATTTTTTCGATCTGGCGCGCCCGCGAAGTGGCCTGTTTGGCCTTGGAGGCATTGGCGGAAAAGCGACTGACAAAGGTCTGCAATTCAGCGATCTTGGCCTTCTTGCGCGCATTATCCGCCTGCTGCTGTTCGCGCACCTGTGTGGCTGCCGTCATGTACTCATCGTAGTTACCGGGGTAGACACGCAACTCGCCGTAATCCAGGTCGGCCATATGCGTGCATACGCTGTTGAGGAAATGGCGATCATGCGAAATGATGACCATGGTGCTATTGCGCTCGTTGAGCACATCTTCCAGCCAGCGGATGGTGTTGATATCGAGGTTGTTGGTCGGCTCGTCGAGCAACATGATATCGGGGTCGGCAAACAGGGCCTGCGCCAACAGCACACGCAGTTTCCAGCCCGGCGCCACGGCGCTCATCAGGCCGGCGTGCTGTTCAATGGGAATTTCCAGCCCGAGCAGCAGTTCACCGGCGCGCGCTTCGGCGCTGTAACCGTCCATCTCGGCGAACTGCACTTCCAGATCGGCGACCTTCATGCCGTCTTCCTCGCTCATTTCCGGCAAGGCATAGATGCGATCACGTTCCTGTTTAACGGCCCACAGTTCGGTATGCCCCATGATGACTGTGTCCATCACGGTGTGTTCCTCGAAGGCGAACTGGTCCTGGCGCAGCTTGCCGACGCGGATATTGGGTTCGGTCATGACCGTGCCGGAGGTGGCTTCAAGATCGCCACCGAGGATTTTCATCAGGGTGGACTTGCCGCAACCGTTGGCGCCGATCAGGCCGTAGCGGTTGCCGTTAGCGAATTTGACAGAGATATTCTCGAACAGGGGTTTGGCCCCGAACTGCATGGTGATATTGGCTGTAGAAATCAAGATACTGTACCGAAGAGGCTGATTTTGAAAGGCACGAGGCCGAAGCCGGACATTATCGCATAAAATCGGCCTGCTGGCCCGATCAGTCCGTTCGGCTGGCGGAAATCACCGTCCAGTGCATCGGCACGCGGCAATCCCGCTCGCCAAATGCCGCCCCCAGCCCGGCTGCGACACGATCCACCACCGCATCAATCGCCGCATCACCACGTTGCTCGATCTCGACCCGCAACGGTGAGCCCGTCACCATACCCAGGGCCGCGTGCCGCGGTTCGGCAAATACGCATTCACCGTCCAGCCGGGTGAAAACTACCTCGTCGAAACCGGCACTTGCCATATCCTCACGAATCAGGACCGGGTCGTGATACGAAAACGGCGCATACATAAACAGGGGGGCATCGCCGTCGAAAAATGCCGCAAGAATCTCATTGGTAGTACGCGGCAACGGGTTGTGCGCCAGGGCATCCCAGACACTGAACAACAGGCGGCCACCCGGCGCGAGTACGCGACGCGCTTCACGAAAGGCCTGAATCTTGTCCGGGCAGAACATGAAGCCGAACTGGCAGACCACCACGTCAAACTGCGCATCCTCGAACGGCAGTTGCATGGCATCCGCCACCTGGAAGTCGATGTTGTCCTGCGGTGAAAATTTCAGTTCTGCGTGCCTGAGCATATCGCCGTTCAGGTCGGTGGCGGTGATGTGCGTCTGCACCGGTAAATGCGTACGCATGACACGCGTTGCGATCCCTGTACCGGCTGCAATTTCCAATACCCGCTGCGCCGGCTGCGCGGCAACGCGTGCGGCAAGGTCCTCCGCACAACAATGGAAAAACATCGGGCCGAGGTAACGGTCATAGTTTTCCGGGATATTGCCGGTAAATGCGCTGTTGATGTCGGTCATCATCCGCCCCTTTATCCTGTATCGGTACAGCTTACCGGAATATCCCGTTCACGACCGCTGCGCAGGCGTCGTCAGACTGTATTCGGTAATCGCATCGAGAAAATCCCGTCCATACTTTTCCAGCTTGGCCTGCCCGACACCGGATACCGCCAGCAGCTGTTCCTCGTCCAGCGGACGAAGCGCTGCCATCTGGATCAGGGTGGCGTCGCCAAACACGATATAGGGCGGCACACCCTGTTCGTCCGACAGTCGTTTGCGCAATGCACGCAAATGATCGAACAGGGCCTCGTCGTAGGGTCCGGCCTCACGCGCCGCTTTGGGTTTTTTCTTCGTCTTTGCCTTGATACGCGGCAGGGCAAGTTCCAGTTCCACCTCGCCACGCAGCAGCGGCCGTGCGGCATCGGTCAGTTTCAACACCGAATACGCAGCAATGTCCTGGATCAGGTAACCGTGGTGAATCAACTGGCGAATGATCGACATCCATTCCTGTTCGCTGTGATGGGCGCCGATGCCCCAGGTCGAGAGTTGCTGGTGACCCAGGCTGCGCAGGCGTTCGGTGTCGGCGCCGCGCAATACGTCGACAACATGCTTGACGCCGAAACGCTGGCCGACCCGGTACACGCAGGACAGCGCCTTGCGGGCATCTTCAGTAGCATCGAAACGCTCCGGCGGATTGAGACAGACATCGCAGTTACCACAGTCTTCCACCTGCCGTTCACCGAAATAGCCCAGCAGCACACGCCGCCGGCAGGTCAGGCTTTCGGCGAAACCGGTCATGGCATTGAGCTTGTGTATTTCGATACGCCGCTGTTCAGGATTGGCATTGCCCTCCACCAGGCGCCGTGCCGTCACGACATCCTGTGCACCGTAGAGCAGGAGGGCCTCCGAAGGCAGACCGTCACGGCCGGCACGGCCGGTCTCCTGGTAGTAGCCTTCGATGTGTTTCGGCATATCGTAATGCACGACAAAACGTACATTGGGCTTGTCGATACCCATACCAAAAGCCACCGTCGCCACGACCACCTGCAAGTCATCCCGCAGAAAACGTTCCTGGACATCAGCCCGGTGTGCGGGAGGCAAACCGGCGTGATAGGCATCGGCATTGATACCGGCTTCAAACAGTTTCTCCGCGACCTCTTCGACACGCTTGCGCGACAAGGCGTAGACAATACCGGACTCGTCACGACGGCCCTCCAGGAACTGCATCAACTGGTCAAAGGGTTTGTGCTTGTCCAGCACGGTGTAACGGATATTCGGGCGGTCAAAACTGGCCACGTAACGCTGTGCCCGCTTCAGACCAAGCTGCTGAACAATATCCTCACGCGTCTGCGGATCTGCGGTGGCGGTCAGGGCGACCAGCGGCACATCGGGGAAGCGGTGACGCAGTTGCCCGAGTTGCACATACTCCGGTCGGAAGTCATGCCCCCATTGCGACACGCAGTGGGCTTCATCAATGGCAAACAGGGCGATATCGATATCGGCCAGGCGTTGCAGGAAATCCCCGGATACCAGCCGTTCCGGCGCGATGTAGAGCAGGTCGAGTTCGTCGGCATGCATCCTGGCCAGTACCTGACGCGCATCGTCTGAAGCCAGTGAAGAATTGTAGAACGCCGCTGACACGCCATTGGCGCAGAGTGCGTCAACCTGGTCCTTCATGAGTGAAATCAGCGGTGAGACGACAATACCGACACCCTGTCGGCGCAGCGCCGGCAACTGGTAGCACAGCGATTTCCCCCCGCCGGTGGGCATCAGGACAAACGCATCCTCGCCGCGTATCAGCGCCTCGATAATGGCCTGCTGATCGGCGCGAAAACTGTCGTAACCGAACACCCGCCGCAATGTTTCCCGCAGCGTTTCCACCCCTTCCCCCTGTATTCCTTCCCCCATCCCCGGCCTCCCTGCCCGTGGTATGCGGCGTTTCATGCAATGGCCGCATTCAAGATCCGGAGGATTATAGTCCCTGGCGCCGGAAATGCGAAACTACCTTTTGAATCAATATGTTTTGATCTACAATGGACCGCGTGGAGCACACCGAGCTAAAAATCCAGGTGGGCGAGTCCCTGCAACTTCAGCCGCACGATGGCGAAGACACGCGTCGCTGGCACGTCAAACTGATTGGCTACCTGCCCGGCGCCAGTCTGCTGGTCACCACGCCAATGTCCGGGGACAAGGTGATGATCATCCGGGAGGGCCAGCGGTTTGTGGTGCGCATGATGGTTGGCAACCGCATCGTCGGCTTCACCACCAGCGTGTTACTCAACTGTTCCCGCCCCTTCCCCTACCTGCACCTCGCCTATCCCAAGGAGATGCAGCAGATTACCGTACGCAAGGCGCAACGGGTTGCTGTCAAGCTGTTTGCCTCGCTAAAAAATTCCAACCCGGATTTCCAGTTCGACAAGCCGCGATCCGGGACCATCATCGATATCAGCACCTCGGGCGCGCTGATGCGCTCCGGCGAACAACTGGGTGAAGTCGATGACGCGGTGACCCTCAACTGCGCCGTTAAAATTGCCGGCCGTGAAAAACTGCTGTCGCTGCCAGCCATTATCCGCAACGTACTGGTCGAACAGAATGACGTGAACGGCGAACGCAGTTTCCACTACGGCCTTGAGTTACTCCCCGAAAACCAGCAAGACACCTTTGCACTGCACGGCTTTGTTTATGAACAGATCGTGAAGGAACAGACCAAATAAGCGCTGTTCAGGTATCGCGAAGTGGCTGCTGCACAATACGGATGTAGGGTTTCACCAGGGTCCAGCCCTCGGGGAATTTGCGCCGCGCATGTGCATCGCTGAGTGTCGGCGAGATAATGACATCCCCGCCGGGGCGCCAGTTCACCGGGGTCGATACGTCAAAATCCTCGGTCAATTGCAGCGAATCGATCAGCCGAATCAACTCGTCGAAATTACGCCCGCTATTGACGGGGTAACTCATTGTTGCCTTGACGCGCTTGTCGGGACCGATAATAAACACGCTCCTCACCGTCAATGTATTGTCGATAGCGGGATGAATCATGTCGTAAAGTGTGGCAATTTCCGCCTCCGGGTCGGCAATCAACGGATAATTGAGTGCATAACCCTGGGTATCCTCGATATCCCTCGCCCAGCGGTCATGCGCCTCCAGCGTGTCCACGCTGAGGCTGATGACCTTGACGTGGCGGCGGTCAAATTCAGAGCGAATACTCGCCACGTAGCCGAGTTCCGTTGTACAGACCGGCGTGAAATCCGCCGGGTGCGACATGAGCATGACCCAGCCATCCCCGATCCAGTCGTGAAAATGAATCACGCCCTGCGTAGTTTGTGCGGTAAAATCCGGTGCGATATCACCCAGTCTGATTGACAAGCCGGCTTCCTCCTTTAACGATTCCCTGACATGGTACTACCCTGCCACCCCTGTACCCTGTAGACGCTTGTCCAATACCTGGCATTCCACCCGACTTGCCGATACACGACCTGCCCCCGGGACAAGCGTAGAACAAAACGCGCAAGTTTCCATCCCGGCTGACGCATTCTGCTATCATTCGCCGCCAGTCAGTCACATCACAAAGCCCTGAAAATGGAATACGATTACACTCTGATTGCTTCACGCCTGTTACTGGCCTTGCTGGCCGGCGGCATTATCGGGCTGGAACGCGCACTGCATGGTCGCGAAGCCGGTTTCCGCACCCACGCGCTGGTCTGCGTTTCATCCAGCCTGCTGATGGTACTGATGTTCTACCAGTGGCAGCTGATACCCGAGCAGTATATGGCGACGATACGCGCCGACCCGACCCGCCTGGCGCAGGGCATTATGACCGGTATCGGCTTCCTGGGCGCCGGGGTTATTATCAAGGAAGGCCTGTCCGTACGCGGGCTGACGACTGCCGCCTCCATCTGGATGACGGCCTCGATCGGCATTGTCATTGGCATGGGTTTCTACTACCCGGCATTTCTCGCCACTGGTCTGACCGTGGTCACACTGTCGATCTTCCGCTGGATTGAAAACATGCTGCCGTCGCAAACCTATGCGCGTTTCCGGGTACGTTTCATCCGTGAGATGAAAACCTATAACGAGACACAGCTACGGGAACTGATTGCCGAACACCGGATCAAATCGTTTGATGCCAGTTACACAATGGCCGGGGAAGGCAAATTCTTCCAGTATGAGATGACGGTGCGTTCAAGGAGTACGAAAAATTTCTTTAACCTGGCCGAAACCCTGACCAACATGGAACAGGTCAGCGAATTCAGCATTATCCCCACCTGATTCCCCATGAGATTGTTAATCCGCCTTTTTTTCAAGCTGGTGCGGGCTATTGTCGGCCCGATCCTGTTGCTATGGGAGTGGATCACGGCGCCAAAGGGGATGACGCGGCCTGCCCCGGCGCAGCAACGTGTCGATGAAGCCACCCGACAACTGGCGATCTACCAGTTCCGCACCTGCCCGTTCTGCATCAAGACCCGGCAGGCACTCAGGCGGCTGTCGCTGCATATCGAGTTGCGCGATGCGCAGAACGATCCACAACACCGGCAGGCCCTGCTGGAAGGCGGCGGTGAGATCAAGGTCCCCTGCCTGCGGATTACCGGTGACGACGGACAGGTTACCTGGATGTATGAATCCGAACGTATTATCGAATGGCTGAATGCACGCTTCGGCGAACCCCCTTCAGCGTGATCGCCCCGCCAGGGTCACGACTGTCATCACCAGGCCCAGAACCAGCAGCAGCCCGGACAATACGACCAGCGCCTCGGCCATGGTGATACCGAAAAACAGTTCCGGGGTGTAGCCGCAGGGTTCCTGCACCTGAAACACGGACGGGAACCATTTATCCAGTGCAAACCAGGCGGGCAGACCCGATTCCATGGCGCAACTGCCCTCATAGGTGCCGCGCTCGGTACCCAGCAGTTTCAGCGAACGTTCCAGCATGCCCGCCCCGACTATCGCTACCAGGCACTGCGCCAGTACCAGCAGACCACGCCAGCGCCGCGCCAGTAAACCCACCAATCCGGCAAACACAAGCCCCAGCAGCCAGACACGTACATGGATACACATGACACACGGCCCGTAATCGAGCCGGTATTGGTAGAACAGCGCCACGCCTTCCAGACTGAATGCCAGCAACACCAGCGCCATCCAGTAAGGAGCACCCGTTGCAATACGGTAGAGTCTGTCGCGCATGGGTCCTGTGCCTACTTGATAATCCGGTAGCAGGGGGTGTATTCCTTACCCGGCAGCTTCATGCGGTGTTGGGCGACAAAGGAAGACAGCAATTCATCCATCGGCTCCATGATTTCCGTATCACCACGGATCTCGAAGTGACCATGTTCCTCGATGGAACGTATGCCTTCATCCTTGACGTTCCCCGCTACCACACCGGAAAACGCGCGCCGCAGGTTGGCCGCCAGTTCGTGCCTGTCCTGGTCCTTGTGCAGCGCCAGGGCGCGCATATTTTCATGCGTCGGCAGGAACGGTTTCTGGAACGCCTCGTCGATCTTCAGCATCCAGTTGAAATAATAGGCATCGCCGTGCACCTTGCGGAATTCCCGCACCTGGCGAATACCCTCGGCCATTTCCCTCGCCACCCGTTCCGGGTTGTCGATCACAATTTTATAGCGTTGCTGCGCCTCGATGCCCAGCGTATCGACAATAAACTGGTTGATGCGTTTGAAATAGTCTTCGGCATGCTTGGGGCCGGTCAGTATCAACGGGAAAGGCATGCCGGCATTATCAGGGTGCAGTAAAATCCCCAACAGGTAGAGAATTTCCTCGGCCGTACCCGCGCCACCCGGGAACACCACAATGCCGTGGCCGGTGCGCACAAAAGCCTCAAGACGCTTCTCGATATCCGGCATGATCACCAGGTTATTGACGATGGGATTTGGCGATTCCGCGGCAATAATACCCGGCTCGGTAATCCCCAGGTAGACGCCGGGACTGATACGCTGCTTGGCATGACCGATATTGGCGCCTTTCATCGGCCCTTTCATGGCGCCCGGGCCACAGCCGGTACAGATATCCAGACCACGCAAGCCGAGCTGGTAACCCACCACCTTGGTGTAATCATATTCCTCCCGGCTGATGGAATGCCCGCCCCAGCACACCACCAGGTTCGGCTCGGCCCGGGGCACCAGCACGCGCGCGTTGCGCAATATCTGGAACACCGCATTGGTGACGCCCTCCGGCGTGCCGAGGTCAAACTTGGAATTGTTTTCGATCTCGTTGCTGACGTAGATCACATCGCGCAGCACCGCGAACAGGTGCTCGTTGATGCCCTTGATCATCACACCGTCGACAAAAGCATGCGCCGGCGCACCGATAACCTCCAGCTTGATACCGCGTTCCTGCTGCAGGACGCTGATCGAGAAGTCCGGGTAACGTTCCAGGAGCTCCTTGCCGTCGTCCAGCGAATTGCCGCAGTTGAGTACGGCCAGCGAACAATTACGGAGCAGGTTATACAGGCCGCCCTTGCTGCTATCGAGCAGGCGGTTGACTTCGGCTTGTGACAAGACATCCAGGCGTCCCTGCGGACTGATGCGGGCATCCACGACAGTGTAATCCATTAGTTTGTATTGTTATCCTGTTGTTACGGTACATCCAGTATAACGGCAATTTGCGGCAGGAATGTTGCCCTGCCGTAAAGGAACAGGCACAAAAATAACCCGCTTTTCCGCTTGACATCCGTATCCCCCGCGTTCCACACGCCGGTTCTTATACACAGGGCTTTGCAGGCAATCCGAAAATCACCGCCTGAAGCGGCATTCGCTTGATTTTCAGTCTACAAATACTCTATTACTCATTGTTTTATAACAATTATTACAAATTGATTAAAAAATGTACGATTTAACGCAGAACCGGGTTTTTCAGGCATTCGCTGCACTTCGATACGGGTAATCCACAGAGTTATCCACAGAATCTGTGGATAACCCACGTAACAAAAATCCTTTTTGCCAGGACTTGATTTATCCTCCAAGACACTCCATTTGTTACATCCCACACGGACAACAAGAACCCCGACCATGGATAATTCTGAAACGAACGATTACATCGACGAAGACAACCCCGACGCCAGTGGACTGGTGCGTGCGCAGGATGTCCTGCCGGGGACTATCCCCATCCTGCCGCAATCCGAGCGCCCGTTCTTTCCCGGCCAGGTCATCCCCTTGCTCCTTGACCCCGGCACCTGGGAATCCACCATCCGGCTGGCGCAGGAAAACGCGAACAGCGTCGTCGGCCTGTTACTGACGGATAC
>Ga0256829_1003691_pt1 | contig 10435 bp, 7 predicted proteins | sample 131447metaG_FD_185979 | JGI IMG/M metagenome (GOLD analysis project Ga0256829, IMG submission 185979) | Hydrothermal vent microbial communities from Lau Basin, Pacific Ocean - 131-447 | ecosystem: Environmental > Aquatic > Marine > Hydrothermal vents | place: Pacific Ocean: Lau Basin | collected...
TCTAGCAAATACTGTTATAGAAGATTACAAGATAGAGCTTCTCTAATGAAAGTAACAATTTTACAGTTTCCTGGAACTAACTGTGAGTATGACACTCAACATGCTTTTGAGACACTCGGTGCAGAGACTGAGATAATTTGGCATAAATCAGAAAATATTCCATCAGATACAAATCTTCTCGTTGTTGCGGGTGGTTTCTCTTATGGTGATTATCTTAGAAGTGGTGCTATTGCAAAATTTTCTCCTGTTATGGAAGCAGTGAGTGCGTATGCAAACAATGGTGGTAAAGTTCTTGGTATTTGTAATGGTTTTCAAGTACTCACAGAAGCTGGTCTCCTCCCTGGTGCACTCAAACGCAATGATGGTTTACATTTTATATCTAAACACCACCATCTCAAAGTAGAAAACAGTGACAATACTTTCTTGGAAAAACTAGAGAATGGTACTATTGTAAATATTCCTATTGCACACCATGATGGTAACTATTTTATAGATGATCTAGGACTTCAAGAGTTAAAAGAAAACAATCAAATTCTTCTTCGTTATACAGATGCAAAAGGTGAAATCCTAAATCCAAATGGAAGTGTACATTCTATTGCGGGTGTTTGTAACAAAGAAAAAAATGTTTTTGGTTTGATGCCACACCCTGAACGTGCAATGGAGTCTCTTCTTGGAAGTGATGATGGTGTTGCCATGCTCAAAGGATTTGTAGAGTCGTGAAAAAATTCCTTCTTGTTAGTCTCTTTTTTGTATTTTCTCTTTTTGCAGATAAGGTTATCTACATTAATTACGATAAAATACCCACAAGAGTCATTCAAGGAGAACTCTCCTCTTTTACTATAAAATCTCTCTCAACAGTGAGGGAGTATCCTGAAATTAGATATCGTTTATCAAACTATAGTGGTATAAAACTTCTCGATAGAAATACTACAGCACAAATAATTGGAAAATATAGCTATAACACATTTCCTTTTTTAGTCACAAGTCGATACCCTCGCCTTCCAGATATTACAGCGTCCCTCAAAAATACACAAGAGTACGACAGTACGAGACTTCGAGGGATGAAACTCACGGCAATTAAACTCAATCCAAGAAAAGATTTTTCAAACATTCTTGCAAATTCACTCGCACTCAGTGATTATAAGACAACAAGCTATGATAATCAGAACAATATTTTAGTCTTTCGCCTCCAAGCCCAACACTCTTACCTCAAAGCAACACATTTTCAAAATGTTTTCAAACAAGGTATAGAATCCCTCAATAACTCTTATGAGAATGCAAAACTGACATACTATGTCATTATTTCTAAAGAGATTGAAAATTTTTCTTTTTCATACTTTAATCTCCTTGAAAACAAATTTCAATCACTCTCTATTCCTATTATTGTAGATGATGATAGTGTTGTAACACAAAGTGACTTAAAACCAAAAGATCAATCTCATGAACTTTTAAAAGTTGAGATTGCAGCAGGTTTTGCATTTATTGCTTTTTTATTTATTTTGTGGAGAAAAAAATATATTTATCTTATTTTTATTCTTATTCCTCTTGCATATATTGCTTGGATGGAAGTCCCAGCCAAAGAAGTTTGCATTCAAGCAGGCGCAAAACTGCATCTTTTACCTGTAGATAATGGAACAATCTTTGAGACAACAAGCACACAGCTCACACTCACAAAAGAAGGCACAGCAAAAGGCTATACAAAAGTAAAATTACACAATGATAAAATAGGATGGGTCAGCAATGAAGATATTTGCGCATATTAGTTGGTTCTTAGCGACTACTATAATCTTTACTTCGCTTACTCTTTCTATACTTCTCTACTACCTTCTCCCTCGCCCCTATGCGCGAAAGATATCGGCATGGATTATTCGACTTACGACATTTTTTACTACAACAAAAAAAGGTGTTGAAGATCCTGATGCACAAATGTTTCTTATCAATCATCAAAGTGATTTAGATATTGGAGTAATGGAAACTGTAACAAGAAAAGATTTAGCATGGGTTGCAAAAAAAGCACTTTTTGATGTCCCATTTTTTGGTCTAGCTATGAGTCTTCCAGAGGATATAGAAGTAGAGAGGGAGAGTAAAACATCACTTATAAAACTTCTCCGTGCAGCTAAAGATAGATTAGGTAAAAAAAGAGTCATTACTATGTTTCCAGAGGGAACACGCTCACGAACAGGAAGAATGCTCCCTTTTAAATCAGGTGCTAAAGTGATTGCTGATAAATACGCCCTGAAAGTGCAACCTGTTGTGCTCATTGAAACAGCAAGTTGTTATGACATTAAACATTTTTTTTACAAACCAAAAGATATAACAGTAGTTTTTATGGAACCTTTTATAGCCGATAAAAATGATAAAGATTGGCTTAAAAATTTAAGAATAGAGATGCAAAAGGTATATGATGATGAGTTGGCAAACACTCTTAGCGATAGGTAGCGGCGGTTTTTTAGGTGCTATTTCAAGAGCCTATCTCAATGGACTAATTTCCTCAAAAGTACCACATGAACTCCCTTTTGGAACACTTGGAGTCAATCTCATTGGAAGTTTTATTATGGGATTACTTGTCTCCTACTTTATGTACTCCACCCTTTTTTCAGTCCATATGAAATCTTTACTCACCACAGGCTTTTTAGGGGCATTAACAACCTACTCAACTTTTGCAATAGAGAGTTTTTTGATGCTACAAGCAGGTAGTATTACATTAGCATTCCTCAATATGTCACTCAATCTTTTTGGAACTATTTTTATGGCGGGAAGTGGTTTTTATCTTGTTAAAAGTATTATGGAGTAAAAGAAAGGCAAAAAAAAAGCTCAAAGTGAAAAAATCACTTTGAGCTTCTGAAAAAGGGGAAAAGTTAAAAACTAAAAATTAGTCAGTAATTTTCTTGTAAACACCTTTTGCAGCACCTGCCATAACTACCATTGGAACAGAACCAACAGCCATACCAGCACCAGCTGCTTCACCCATGTAACCAGCTAATTTTTCGATTAACTCAGCCATTTTAGTTTCACCACCAAAACCACTTACGATTACTTTTGCTTTGTCTGAACCAATTTCACGAGCTGAAGAGATGTGACCATCTAATGCAGTCAATGCATTTACTACTGTTGCTTCTGTTGCGTCCATTTGTGATTCTGCGATATCTACTAATCTATTTGTTGCCATATTAAATCCTTTAAGTTATTATAAAATATATTATGCAGTTTAGTAACTGCTTGATGAAATTATAAGGTATAATAGTTTAAATATAACTTAAATCTATATTTACTATTTAATTTATCTATATTAAAAAATGCAATGTTACATTTGTTACACATCTGTGACATTATTTTTATTAATACCTTAATTTTAAGAGTATTTTAATATTAGTTCTACTATAGTTGTGACATATTTGTGACTTTAGTTATTTTATTTATAAAAAAATATTTTAACTTAAATCTTAAAAGTCATAATGTTAAGGAGTCAAGATGTTAAATGTTAAAACAAAATTGATGGCTGTAGGAGCACTTTCAACGCTTCTTACAAGTAGTTTATTTGGTGGTGTTCCTACGGATTTACCCTATCCAAAGGGAGAGTTGAAAGATGCAAATAAAATTATGCAAAATGTGTACTATGTCAATCACTTTTACTCTTTTAAAAACTACTCTATTGAAAAAAAGAGACGAACTATTACTGTTTTGGTAAAAAAATCTGAGGGGAAAAAGCCACTCACAGATACAGTTGAGCGTTATCTCAACAATGATTATCCCAAAGATGGTACAGTAAAAGCAAAAGACCTTGCAATTTTCCGTTCTGGAAAGATGAAAGGAACAGGAATGCTCATTACTGATTATGTAGATGACAAACGTTCTCAAGAGTATCTTGTTTGGTTACCAGCTCTACGTAAGATTCGTCGTTTTGCACAACCTGCTCATGATGATGCTTGGGGTGGAACAGACTTTACATTTGGTGATGTAACACTTCGTAAACCGATGCATGAAAAACATGAACTTTTAGGGACAGAAACTTTTGGAAAACGTGTTCATGTACTTATGATTCCTAAAGAGTTACAAACAAGTACCACGAAAAAACTTCCTAGTGGAACAGATGACTATAAAAACAACAAAGTGTACAAGGTAAAAAGTACAACAAAATTTTCTGGTTGGTGGTATGACTACCGCATTACTTATATAGATACAAAGAACTTTTCTGATTACCTCACAGAATACTATAAAGGTGGCAAACTAGTCAAAACTTTAGAGAAAAACTGGAAACCTATAGAAGGTCAAAAAGACCCTCGTGCGCTTCGTTGGTTTACTTGGTATGCAAAAACAATGGAAACAGGACATGAAACAATGGCTTACATTCCTAAAAAAGTTACAAAATACAACACACACTTAAAAAGTAAGTTATGGTCTAAAAAGACACTTACAAAGATTAAAAAGTAAGGATTTAGAAAATGAAAATGAAAAAAATAGCACTCTCACTCGCTTCTGTTGCTCTTTTAGCACTTCCATCATTCGCATTAGCAGATGATGTGGATGCAGATGAAGAGTATGAATTTCCAATTGATGTCTCTGGTGAGCTTATAGGAAACTATGGTGCTTACATGAAAGCAGGTGAAACACATAATCCAATCAGAAATGCTGATGGAAGTAACCAAAGACATAACATCGGAACAAAAAGTTTAGCGGAAGTCAAAGCAAAATTGTATCTCAACCAAGAACTCTCCGATGATGTCAGTTGGCATGGTGAGCTTGATTTTAACAGAGATTGGGCAGCGATAAAAGGGTATGACAAAACACGTATAAACTCTCAGTATGACTGGTTACGTGAACTCTACATGGACATTGCAGTTGATGATTTCTCATTTAGAATTGGTAAGCAACAAGTGGTATGGGGAAAAGCAGATGGTGTAAAATTTCTTGACATCATCAACCCAACTGACTTCCGTCATTGGGGTCAAGACTCTATGGAAGACAGTCGTATAGCATTATGGATGTTAAACGCAGAGTATGCCATAGATGATGACACATCATTTCAAATGATTTATGTACCACAAGTCAATGTAACAAACCAAATTCCTGGACTTTATAACCCTCAAACTGGTGACCAAGGACAACAATTTGTTCCACTTGGGACTGATACTTTATTTGGTCAGTACAATGGATTTTATAATATAGGGCCAGAACTGGGTAATGTTGCTAAAGCATTTGACTCTGTATTTACTAATGGTAATCCACTTGGAACGGGAAGCGGGGATGCATTATTACCATTTAGTAATGCTACTGTTTCAGAATTTGCTGCAGGAACTTCTGTTATCGGTGGAAGTAATACACAATTAGCAGGTGTTGTAGGTGCTACGAATCCTACAACAAATCTTTTTAGTGGCACACTAAATACTAATAACCCAACAACTATGTTTGATTATATGGGTGACACTACCTTTGCAACTTTTGATGCATTTATTGGGTTAAAAACTAAATATGTAAAAAAACATGCTAATAATGATTTTAAAAATGGAAATATAGGTTTCAAGTATGCAGGAACTAACGATGACATTGGACTTAACTATACTTTTAACTATTATTACCATTATGATAATAACCCTGTATTTGATATTTCATGGGAAGGTACTAATGGTCAAGCACTAACAACAGCTATTGCAGACAATGGTATTTATAGAACTTTAAGTCTTGTTGATGCAACAACTGGTGCAGCATATAACCCAACAGGTGCTGGAGCACAAGGTGCTGCAACAATGGTTTTTACAGAAAAACAGAACCGAGTCAATACATTTGGTACTTCATTTGATTATGCAATTGACAATGATTTCGCTCCTATTATTGTACGTAGTGAAATCGTATATGATAAAGGAACATTAACTCCTATTGTTGACTTAGGAAAACTTGCATATGGTGATTTAGCTGGTGCATTTACAAATAGAAAAGCAGATTTTTTAAACTATGTTATTGGGCTTGACATGACTGTTATGACTAACTTATTTATGAGTTTCCAATTTATGGACAAATGGAACTTAGATTATGTTGATGAGGGTGTTAGCTATCAAGGAAATAATGGACAAACATATAGTAAACACACTGCAAATGCAGCAACAATGAGTCTTGCAAATGGTTTCAAAAAAGCAGAACAGCACCAAATCATGTACACATTTTTCCTCTCTCGTCCTTTCTTAGAGGGTGATGCACTTCGTCTAAACAACATCATTCTTTTAGAAAATGACAATGGCGGGTACTGGGATAGACTTGACTTTGAGTACTCTTACTCAGATGATGTAGTTCTCACTGGTGCACTCAATGTCTATGGTGGCGATCAATTTGGTGTCTTTGGACAAATGGCAAACTCTTCAAATATGCAACTTGGATTTAAATATATCTTTTAATCCACTACTTAACACTTCTGTAGAGTTTTAAACTCTACAGATACATAGGAAAACACAATGAAACAAAAAACAAGTTTCTCATTTAAATATGCTTCATTTGCTATAAAAAACAGATGGCTACTCTTTATCTCCTCTTTGATTATCACTGCGTTTACTGCATGGTATATACAGTATGTAGATATACGTAATGACCCTGACACACTCCTTCCTCAAACAAATCGTTATGTTGCAACCAATGCGTTCGCTGATAGCACATTTGGGATGGGAAATCTTTTTGTTGTCGGAGTCGAAGTCAAAGAAGGCTCTATCTACCAACCTTGGTTTGTCAATATTGTCCGTGAAATCCATAAAAAACTTGAAAATATGGAAGGTGCGAATAAAGCAAACTTCATCTCTATTGCAGCAAATAAAGTGAAAAATATGGGTGTTGATGACGAGGGAAGCCTCGCCTTTAAACGCCTTATTCCAAACAACGGTATCTCTACAACCGATACTGTTGCTGCAAAACAAGAACTTGACTTTATGAAAGCTGGTTTAGATTCTAATCCTGTACTCAAACCGATGATTATTCATGAAGTTGATCCAAAAACTGGTGAAAAATGTCGTAATAATGAAACAGGTTGTGTGGCAAAAGCAACATTTGTGATTGCGGATTACTCCGATGACATTAAACCACACTATGTGGCATGGGTAAGACAAGTGGTTGCTGATTTAGCTCCTTACTATGATGATGACAGAATCAACATTACCATTGCAGGAGAGCCTTACTTCTTATCTTGGATGATGGTTGAACTTTTAAACCACTGGTACCTTTTTGTTCTCTCTATTATCATTGCATTTATCATTCTCTTTATAGAAACGCGCTCACTCAAAGGTGCTCTGTTCCCACTCACAGGTGTTGGAATGAGCATCGTGTGGACCTTAGGGATTATGGGACTTTCAGGATTTAAACTCACAACTATGGTTGTCTTAACCCCTATGCTTATACTCGCCGTTGGTATGGGTCATGCCATACAGATAACACGCCGCTACATGAAATCTATCCGTGATGGAGAGAGTGTTGAAGAGGCGAGTCATAATGCACTTGGCTACACTATAGTTCCTGCAACTCTCTCTATTGTGACAGATGCTATCGGTTTTGCGACTCTCGCTTCTGTTGACATCTCATTTTATAAGGCATATGCATACTTTGGTATGTTTGGAATGTTCTCTTTACTCTTAACGACAACAACAATGATTCCCCTCATGATGTTAATGTTTAAAGATAAAGAACAAAAAACAGCACCAGATGGCTATAAATGGGAAGAGAAATTTGGACATATGGTAGCAACAATGCTCACAGGGTATGGAAAAGTTATTCCTATTGCTGTTGTGGGTGCTATTATTGCTATTTCTGTTCACTATACGAAGATTGATGAGGGTATCAGTAACATTGCCAACTCAACAAAATATAGTGGCATGGAAAAAGTACAAAAAGTGCTGCGTGGTGATGAACTTGACTTGATGCCAGGTGTTGAAAAAGGAATTGACTATGCACAGGCTGCGTTTAAGGTCTATTCACAACCCGTACAAGATATTTTCAAACTCAATACCATGATGCCTGGTGTTATCTCTTTTAACATCCCTATCCGTGGAAAAGCAGCACCTTTGGCAGAATGTGATGATGATTACTATGATGCCCTTGATGCTGCTGATGAAGCAGGAACACCACTTCCTCCTAAACACTGTTTTGACCCTGAAGAAGATGACCCACAAGGTATCTTAAACAATGCAACAGTGCTTAAAGCTATGGATAAAATGGAAGATGATTTACGTAAAAACAAATTTATCGGTTTTACGGCTTCGTATGCGCAGTATATTAAAATCGCCAATATGATTTTAATGACAGAGACTGGAGACCAACCAAGTCTCAAAGACTTTCAAGTACCAACAACACAGTTTTTACATGCAAAAGATGCTAATGATGATCGTTCCCCTGATGAAATCGTGCAACTTTATAATGGACTCCTTGATGCTGCGTCAAGTCCAGGTGATTTAAGTTCTATGACAACACAAGATTACAACACTGGTGTTATTATGGGATTCATTAACACTATGCACCCTAAAGAGACACATGCGGCTATGTTGTTTATTCAAGATTATATTGAAAAACATAAAAATGATGAAGGATTAAATCTTCTCGAATTTGGTTTTAGAAATGCCGATAAATCGGGTGATAAAGGTGCTATAGCAGATGACACAAAGCCAACATATGTAAAACCTGGTGTGGGTGGTTTCTTAGGTGCTACAGAAGCAACACGTGAAGTTACTTTTGACAACTGGCTCTACAATCCACTAGGAACTGCTCTTGCAATTTTCATTGTAGTTACTTTAATCTTCCGTTCATTTATTATCTCTGGAGCACTGAGTGTGCTATTATTTATCACTCTTTTTGCACAGTATGGAATGGCTGGATACTATACATCCTTGCAATTTTGGAGTGGAAACTTACACTTTGCAAACCTCATCGCACTCTCGATTTCAATGGGGCTAGGTGTTGATTATAGTATCTATATGATCGCTCGTCTTCGTGAAGAGTTAGATGAGCATGGTGACTGGTTTACAGCACTCAAAAATACAATAGCAACAACAGGTTCTTCTGTTCTTATTTCAGTTGTTATTTTAGTAGGTGCGTTTATACCACTTATGGCAACAACACTTGGAAATACATGGGGTGTTTCAGCATATATCACAGAAGCGATTCTTATTGATGTATTTACCTCCCTTACTATTCTTCCTATTATTATATTTTGGCTCAAACCAAAATATGTCTTTGGCAAAAACTAATCCTTTTATAAGGGTTAGTTTTTAAAAACATTCGTTATAATTATGTCATGAATAACCTAGCCTACATTTATAAACTATGGCTTGAAATTGCACAAGTGAGTGGAACTTTAACGACAAGTGATGTTCTTTTAGCAGCAAAACGCCTTGTAGAGGGACATAGTGACACAGATATAAGTATGTCTATCGAAGAGTTCGATGAATTTGCTAAAGATATTTCTTTAGCAGATGTTATTGAGTATCTTCGTGAGCTTACACCCTCTAAAAAATACATCATACTTATCAACCTTTTTATGGTTATCATGCTCAAAAATATCCATAAAGAAAAAACGGATAAAAAACAGATAGCCGCACTCAAAGAAATTTATAGTAACCTTGACCTGCCTTATTTGTATGAAATTTTGTATCTTCTGATGAGTAAAAAGTATGCTAAGGCGCATAGTGTCATTGAAAAGCACACACAAAACATAGACTTTATCTGTTTTGACCAAGCGGCAAAGAGTGAACTCAATCAATCTTTTGAAGCCTATAAAGTCAGTTTTATTATTTTACATATAGACGATTTTTTTCTGCTTTTAAACAATCAAAGTGATGCATTACATATATACAGTTATACAAATGAAAAGCAACTCTCACTCTATGAAAAATGCCAAGAGTTTAAAGAAGAGCCCTTCTCTTTTGCAAATCATCCCATCCGAAATCATTCTATCTATTATATTAATGAAGAGAGTTTTATACGTATAAGCAATGAAAAAGAGGTTATTTATCTCGATATGGATGTACTTATAAAACTCTTTTCAAAAGAGACGCCAACACAATTTTTAGTTTCTGAAATTATTTACAAAGAGAGAGATAATTTCAACTGTTCTATTGTCAAAGATCATATTTACAATATAAGAGCAAAAGATTTATCTGCTGGATACTCTAAACGCAAGGCAATCATTAAAAATGTAAACTTTGACATCCACGAAGGTGAACTCGTAGCAATTATGGGTCCTTCTGGTTCAGGGAAAACGACACTACTAAGAACATTTGTAGACCAAGCAAAAAAGTTACAAGGAGAACTCCTTATCAACAATGAAAAAATATCGCAAAACTACTTTCATCGTATGGGTTATGTTCCTCAAGATGATGTTCTCATCAAAGATTTAAATGTGTATGACAATATGTACTACTACTATCGTCTCCATTTTGGAAACCAAGAGAGTGATGCAGATGTTGACAAA
>Ga0256829_1003692_pt1 | contig 10435 bp, 12 predicted proteins | sample 131447metaG_FD_185979 | JGI IMG/M metagenome (GOLD analysis project Ga0256829, IMG submission 185979) | Hydrothermal vent microbial communities from Lau Basin, Pacific Ocean - 131-447 | ecosystem: Environmental > Aquatic > Marine > Hydrothermal vents | place: Pacific Ocean: Lau Basin | collected...
CGTTGAGGTTCACCATCGCCGGCATATCGTCTTTCTCATTGAGCATACCGCTCAATCTGTCTTTCAAATGATCAGCCATTACCGGCGAAATACCAAGCATACAGACTGCGCCAAGCGCGATGATCGATCGTTTCATTTCTCCTCCCCCTCAAATACTATACGTTACTTCGCGCCCGCGTCTTTTTCCATATCGACAATTTTTGCTTTGCTTCTGAGCTCTTTTGCCATTTCGGCAATTTTCTTCGCAAACTCCTGCTGCTTCAGCGATGCGATAATTCTATCTTTAACAGTGTCATAAGGAACTGTCTTGGGCGCATCTTTGCTCTCAAGATAGATTACATGGTAACCAAACTGTGTCTTCACCGGCTTGGTTGTAATCTCACCCGGCTTGAGTGCCCAAACCGCTTTTGAGAACTCCGGTACCATCTGTCCCTTTTTGAACTTGCCGAGATCTCCGCCTTTTGGTGCGGAAGGTCCTGTCGATTTTGCTTTTGCCAGTTCAATGAACTTCGCTTTAAGCTTGTCGCCCTTAAGCCCTTTAAGCTGCTTGATAATATCGTTGGCAGTTTTTTCGTCTTTCACGAGAATATGTCTTGCATGAACCAGTTCAGGCATCTTGAACTTCTCTTTGTTCTTGTCGTAGAAAGCTTTTGCTTCGCTGTCACTGACAACGGCATTGTCCATCTGCTTTTTCATCCACATGTTTACAGCAAGCTCGTTACCGATCTTTTCCATATTGCGCTTGAATTCAGGAGTCTTGTCGATCCCTTCTTTTTTTGCTACTTCGGCAAAAAGTGCTTTTTCTACCAGTGTCTTCTTGACCAGCGCTTTCTGCTGTGGCGTTAGTTTCTCATAGTGCGCATTTGGCGCTGTTGCACTCACAAATGCCTCGGCATCTTTTTTGGTGATGTTGTGTCCGTTGACGGTAACCAGAATATCCGAAGCGACAACTGATGTCGCCATAACCGCGACTGCGATCAGTGAAGTTTTTGCAAGTTTTAACATGTACTTGTATCCTTTTTAATTGAAAATTATAAGTGTGGATAGTATATCTGTTATAGTTAAACAATTCATTAACAATTACGCGTTATGCTAAGATTTTTTTAAGGAGTTGAGTCACTATGGCTAAAAAGGTAAAAAAAGCGACGAAAAAAGAGATCGAAGCGATCAAAACGCTCTTTCTTGAACACTATCCCGATTCGGTTACGGAGCTGAACTACCGCAACATCTACGAACTGCTCGTTGCCGTCATGCTCTCAGCCCAGTGTACCGACAAACGGGTCAACATCATCACCCCCGCACTCTTCGAACGCTACCCCGACCCGGTTTCTCTGGCCAATGCCGACCTTGACGAAGTGAAATCCTACATCAACACCTGCTCATTTTTCAACAACAAGGCCAAAAACCTCATCAAGATGGCACAGAGTGTTGTGGAAAACTATGGCGAGGAGATACCTCTTGAGAGGGACGAGCTTGTCAAACTTGCAGGCGTAGGGCAAAAGACAGCCAATGTGGTAATGATAGAGTACACCGGTGCCAACCTGATGGCTGTCGATACCCATGTCTACCGCGTCGCACACCGCCTGGGACTCTGCGATGCCCCCACGGCCATCAAGTGTGAAGAGGAGCTTACGAAGAAGTTCAAAACCGACCTGCACCTCCTCCACCAGGCGATGGTACTCTTCGGCCGCTACCGCTGCAAAGCGGTCAAACCCGAATGTGTCGACTGCTTCATGAAGCCCTACTGCAAAACGACGGAGAGCTTCAAGGTCTAATTCTCGCTGTGTGACCGTCGGTGGTAGCGTTCGACCACTTCTGGGTCATGGTGCAGGTTGATCTTTGCGTCATGTTTGCCGTCGTAATCGATCGAGGAGAGCACAAAACGGATCGACTCGAGCCTGGCACTTTTTTTGTCGTTACTGTCGACAATGATCCATGGTGCAAATCCGGTATGGGTACGACTGAACATCTCCTCTTTGTAGTAGGTAACCTTGTCCCACATCTCCTGAGCCTTCTCATCTACCGGGCTGAGTTTCCATCGTTTGAGCGGATTTGTTTTGCGTTCCTCAAAACGTTTATGCTGTGTCTCTTTTTTAATAGAGAACCAAAATTTGATCAGAATGATCCCGTCATCTACCAGTGCATGTTCAATTTCGGGGACCTCTTTCATGAACTTCTCATACTGCTCAGGCGTACAGAAATCAAAGACAGGCTCGACAATCGCACGGTTGTACCAGCTTCTGTCAAAAAAGGTGATCTCTCCGGGGTTGGGCAGGTGCTGAAAGTAGCGCTGAAAGTAGAACTGTCCAGTCTCAACCTCTGTCGGTTTCTGCAGGGCGACAACCCTGAATTTCCGCGGATTGAGATACTGGGTGAAGCGTTTGATCGCCCCGCCCTTTCCGGCAGCATCACGCCCCTCGAAGATAATCATGACACGCTTGTTGTTCTCGAATACCCAGTTTTGCAGTTTGATCAGCTCCACCTGCAGCGCCTTTAGCTCCTCTTCGTACTCCACGTTTCGGATGATCTTCGCAACTTTCTTTTTCTTCATCAGCTGCGAAAGTCCCTCTTTGGTTTTAAGCAGATGAAGGTTCTTTTCAAGCTCTTTAGCTGCTTTGAACGTCTCTTTGTCGTCTGCTACTCTTTTTTTAATGTATTCGACATCTTCGAACAGGGTCATTTGGTCTCCTTGGGAATAAGTATATCCCTTTATTTTACTCCTCTTTATCTTAAGCAGTTTTGATAAGAGTCATCATTTATATTGATTCTATAATGCGGTTGAGGACATCGAACGTCTTCTCTACAGAATCAAGCTTGACCATCTCACGTGTAGAGTGCGGATATCGGATGGTAGGACCTATTGATGCGAATTTCATCTGCGGATACTTCTCGGCGATCACACCGCACTCAAGCCCGGCGTGAATCGCCATAAGTCTGCTTTCTCCAAACACTTCACGCATCTTGGTATCGACCAGTTTGGTAAAGTCGGTCACGTCAGGCTTCCATGCGGGGTACTTGTCTTCCACTTTAGTCTTGAAATCATACGCGTCAAACAGTTCAACCGTCTCCTGTGTCAAACTCTCCAGTGCCTCCATATCCATTGCTCTGGCACTTGTTTCTATCTGTAAGCCGCCCTTTTCATCTGCGGTGATGATGGCAAGGTTGATACTGGTATGCGGAATGCCGAGTTCCTCGTTCATCTCATGCACACCGTGTTTGAAGGCATCAATGAGTTCAATGACCTTTGCCCCCTCTTTGAGAATATCTGGAGATTCGTTCAGCACCCGTACCGTTACATCCCCTTTGGCTGCCAATGGTGTTTCACTTCTCACTATGGCAACCGCATTGGCAGGAATGGCATTGCGCCGCTCACCGGCATACATACTCACAAGCTGTGTCACCCCCGCTTCTTTCAGGTAGCTGCCAAGTACCTTGATGGCAGAGGGAATGTTTTTATCGATATCCACCCCCGAATGTCCGCCCGGCAGCCCGTTGACGGCAACCTCGTAACAGGTGCCGCTTCCTTCAACATACATATCCTGCTTGAATGCCGTAATGTCCGCTCCCCCGGCACACCCGATGTAGACCTCCGCTTCATCTTCGCTGTCGAGGTTGAGCATATACTCCGCTTTCAGATCGAACGCCAGTGCGTTGGCACCGATAAGCCCTATCTCCTCGTCAGAGGTAAAGAGGAACTCCAGCACCTTCCCCTCCTCCATCAGCTGCATCATCATCGCCACCGCCATACCGTTGTCCGCCCCCAGGGAGGAGTCTTTGGCTCTCATCCACCCTTCTTCGACGTATGTCTCTATCTGCGGTGCCTTTCCCATACAGACCATATCGTAGTGCGCCTGCAGGCAGAGTCTCGGTATACCCTTGCAGGCATAGATATTCTTCGCCTCATCCACCTCCACCTCGTACCCTCTCTCCTTCGCAAACGCCACCAGAAAATCACACAATTCCTCCGCCTCTTTCGAACAGTGCGGTATCTGCGTCAGCGTTTCAAAATACTCAATAATCTTCGACATCATCTATCCTTCTTAGCAGCTTCTCTTGTTTTTGTGTCACTTTTGCACTTTTTGTGCAGGTGCACAAGCGCCCATATGTGCGAAGCACGGTGCTGGAGTCACCGTCCGCACAATTGCAAAAGTGACGCTTTTTTGCCTACTTTTTTCTAAAAAAAGTAGAGAGAAAATACAAATATGCAACAAAAGCTTGTTTAATCAAAAGAAGTATAATACAATCACATAAAAATCAGGACCCACCATGTGCCTCATCATCACCATCCTCTTCCTCGTCATGGGCATTCAGAACCTCATAGAAGGCTACTATAATATGGCTGCTTTGCAGCTTCTCATCGCTGCCGGCTTTGCTTTCATGCTCTGGCGCAACATCCAGATGACACGGTGTGAACGTACCGGCAACTGCAGCGGATGTACCTTGCCGGGGTGGCTAACGAAATGGTTTCGCAAAGAGCGAAAATAATATATAAGGGGGATCACACTTTCCCAATTTTTCGGAACCGGAGGCTTTAGCCCCGTCAGACGTTTTTCTCCATTCTACGTTAAGACGAAGCTAAAGCTTTCGATTCCAAGAGGCGTGTTCTCATTCCACAATAGATACTGAATCTTGACATTTGCTGAATAATTCACACACAGATTCCTGCTCAAGCCAGGAATGACAAAACTTTAAAGGAGATTTTTCAATGGAACACTTTTTTACCTGCCCCTACTGCTGGGAGACCATCTCGATGGTACTTGACCCAAGCGAGGAGGAGAGTGACTATATCGAAGATTGCGAAGTCTGCTGCCGGCCTATTGAGATATCGTTCCGTTTTTCGGAGGAGAGGCTGGTGCGTTTTGAGGCACGGAGGATGGAGGGGATATAGGATATAAGAGTACTGACGTTCCGTTATCCCGGACTTGATCCGGGACCTTGACGTATGTCGTTATTGGTGTATTGGTTATTGGTTACCGACTTGGAACCGGGAATTAATTCCCGGCCAAACCTGAAGGAAAGCGTAAAGTTCGTTCTCAGTAACATACGTCTCCAGTCGAAAGGGCAAAAATGCACCTAAAGGTATACACTTCGTTAAATTTTCGCTTCCGAGACTCACCATTTCTCAGTTTGGCGATTAATCCTCGCTTCCGAAATGCATAAGAGTACGCGCTTACGCATACAAAAACGCAAACCGATCCACCAGCTCTCCGTTTACTTCCACTTTTTCGATAAACATCTCGTAGGGCCGTACCCATACGCCGTAATCACCGTACAGCGCGCGGTAGACCACCATCGGCTCCTCCGTTTCGGAGTGGCGTGCGACCATCAGTACTTCATACTCATTGCCCTTGTAGTGTTTGTATATCCCTTTTTGTATCTCCATGCTCCACCCGCTTTTTTAGCCCATTTTAGCATAAAACCCATTCAGTCGTTCCCAAAGGCTTTTGGAGTACAATTATTGCTATCAGCACATTAAAGGAGTGACAATGGCACACAATATCTTCGACTGTCCACTGCCCGATGAGAAGGGCTTTTTCGGTGAATATGGCGGATCATTCATCCCGCCCGAACTGCAGACCATTATGGATGAGATCAGCGTATCGTATGATGAGATACGCAAAGACCCGGAGTTTCTGAACGAACTTGCTGACCTCTACCAGCACTATGTAGGACGCCCAAGCCCCGTTTTCCACGCCAAGCATCTTTCAAAGAAGTACGGTACCGAAATTTATCTCAAGCGTGAGGACCTCAACCACACCGGCGCGCACAAGATCAACCACTGTCTTGGTGAAGCGCTGCTTGCAAAGAAGATGGGCAAGAAGAAGCTCATCGCCGAAACGGGTGCGGGACAGCACGGTGTGGCACTGGCGACAGCGGCAGCCCTGGTGGGACTGGAGTGTGACATCTATATGGGTGAGGTGGATATGCAAAAGGAGAAACCCAATGTCGTACGCATGCACATTCTGGGTGCGAATGTCATCCCCGCCACGCACGGAAGACGTACCCTCAAAGAGGCGGTCGATACCGCTTTTGAGAACTACCTCAAGGACCCGGTAAACCAGTTCTACGCCATCGGTTCGGTCGTGGGGCCGCACCCCTTCCCGAAAATGGTACGCGACTTCCAGTCCATCGTCGGTGTCGAAGCCAAGGAGCAGTTTCAGGCAATGACAGGCAAGCTGCCTGACAACCTCGTTGCCAGCGTGGGCGGCGGCTCGAACGCGATGGGGCTCTTTACCGCATTCATCGACGATGCCGATGTTGCCATGCACGGTGTAGAGCCCGCAGGTAGGAGCCTTGAAAACCCCGGTGAGAATGCCGCAACCATCACCCTTGGAAAGCCCGGCGTCATGCACGGCTTCAAATCCTATATGCTTCAGGATGAGCAGGGTGAACCCCAGGAGGTCTACTCCGTTGCCAGCGGACTGGACTACCCCTCCGTCGGACCGCAGCACGCCTACCTCAAGGATATCGGACGCGTCAACTACCACTACATCTACGACCATGAAGCCATCGATGCCTTCTTCGAACTCTCCAGAGAGGAGGGGATCATCCCCGCCATCGAATCGGCCCATGCTGTCGCCTACGCGCTCAAACTGGCAAAAGAGCCCGATGTCGGCACTATTCTGGTCAACCTCTCAGGACGCGGAGACAAAGACATCGACTTTGTCGTCGAGAACTACGGAGAGAAGTACGGTATCCCCTCATGAAGTGGTCGGCAGCCTTCAGGGCCTGGCACTGGCTGCACGCAGCGGTGATTCTGGGGCTGCTTGGCACGGTTTTCCTGCGCAAAACCTTTCTAAGCTGGCGGACCAACAGTGAAATTCTGATGCAGAAGCTCTCCGGCTTCGGCATCGACATCACAGCCGAACAGGCCAAGGCACTTGCCAAAGCCATTCGTGCTCCGATGTGGGAGTGGCACATCTGGCTGGGGTATGCACTGGCAGCTCTTCTACTCTGGCGGGTGCTGCTCTTTTTCACCCAAAGCGGCAGACGAAACTACACTGCACTGAAAGGGGAGAGTCTGCACAAAAAAGCGGTCAAATCAGGCTACCTTGTACTCTATGCTGTCATCGCCTTTATGGCCGTAAGTGGGCTTGTTATCCATTTTTACGATCTGCTGGGTCTTGCCAAGGAGACCGCACACGACATCAAAGAGGTGCATGAGCTTATGTATAACGTCATTCTCATCTTCGTACCGCTGCACATTGCAGGTGTCGTCATCGCCGATATGACAAACGAGAAATGCATCGTCTCCGATATGATCAACGGTGGAGAGAAGTAGAAGCGTATCGGACGCCTCTTTCCTCTACCCTTTCACTGACTGAAGCACAAAGGCCAGAAGGTAGAGAAAGAGAATGCCCGAAACCGTCCAGACAAATGCCTGTTTGACATTCATGGAGGGGTTGTGCGTCCCGCAGTAGGGACAGCGGCGTATCCCCTTTTCCACTTCGTGTTTGCAGTAGCGGCAGGGAACCGTTTTTGATTCTTTTTCCGTCATTAGCTTTTTAGTTTATCCATTAAAATAGAGATATTCTCTTCGAGCTCATTCAGCTTCTCATCACATATCATAAAAATAGTTTCAGCATCAATATCTATATAGTGATGGGTAATAATCTCTCTGGTTTTGATAATATTACTCCAGTATCTTCTGTCGGCAACTTCAAGCAACAATGCTCTAGCGCGTTTATCAATATTTTTTAAAGCTTCACCGATTGACTGCAGCCTCATAGAGATGGCATCGAGTTGCGTCAACCCATATTCTGTATCTAAAAAATCATCACTGCATGTTATACCCTCAAACCTCTTCCTTATCAGGGCTATACTCTCCAGTACAAACTTCAACAGCTCTGTATTGCCTGACTTATCCATAAATCACATCTTTTTGTATATTGGACATAATCACTTTGTTGTTGTTTTTATGTTTGTGGTACAGGTCGACCTTTTTATGGTAAAGTGACTCAAGATAATTCCAAAGACCTGCCAGATTGTCAAAGGTTTTATGTCGAAATTCTACATAGATATCAATATCACTCTCTTGGGTCTGCTTCCCCTTGGCATAGCTGCCAAACAATCCTATTTTGTCAACTTCAAACTCTTGTTCTATATAAGGCTTATGCTCTTTAAGTATCGTTAAAACTTGATGTTTGGTCATAATAAATTTCCTTTTCCGGTTTTATTATAACAAATTTGTTACGCTCACTTCCAACATAACACTCTTGACTCTATTGTAGCAAAAAATACTTTTTATGCATAATTCAAATCGCTCTATACAGCATAATAGGTCGCCTTTGGATGGTGAACTACCAGTGCTGTGGTACTCTGCTCAGGGTGGATCTGGAACGTTTCACTCAGTTCTATGCCAAACTCTTCAGGCTTCAACAGGTCAAAGATGATACGGCTCTGCTCCAGGTCCGGACAGGCGGGGTAGCCAAAGGAGTATCTTGCACCCGGATAACGGTTCATCCGCACATCGCGCAGGTTGGGTTTTTCATCCTTGCCAAGTCGGTCAAGGTCGATACGGATCTGCTTGTGTGCCACCTCCGCCAGCGCTTCGGCCAACTCTACGGAGAAGCCGTGCACCATGTTGTACTCCAGGTACTTTCCGGCATCGTAGAGCTCCTTCTCGTAGGCCGAGAACTTCGAGCCCGCACTTACACAGGTGATTGCCAGCAGATCGTGCCTCTCATGTCTGAAGAAATCGCTGAGCGCTCGGTAGGGCTTTCTGCGCTGTCTCGGGAAACTGAACGCATACTCCGCACGTCCGACAACCTCCTTGAAAGGTTCACGGTTGGCATTGGCATCAACATTCCACCCCTCTACTTCGGGAAAGACAAGCAGCTCCTGGTCGTTGCTTCGTACCGGGTAGTAGCCGTAGATGATCGTCGGATCGAAGAGGTCCTTTTCGATGAATTCGCGTTTGAGCCGTTCGTAGGCGGGATAGACCTTCTCTTCGAGCATCTTTTCATACTCGGCTTTGTCCATTTTTCCTTTTTTGTAGCCCCAATGCATCTTGATGACCGTCTTTTTGTTGACCCATTCAAAGACTGTGTCAAGATCAAGGTCCGCTTTTTGCAGTACGCGGCGCCCCCAGAACGGCGGTGTGGGAATATCGACAGGCTCAGGCATCTGAATCTCTTCAAACGGCGGAATGACCACCTCTTTTTTCTCTCTCTTTGCAGCACGCTCTACCATATCGCCCGCAAGCCGTGTATCAAGCACCGCATCGGGATTGGTTTTGATCTCTTCATTGTACTTTTCGATACGGCTCATCGCCACCACCCCGTCAAAGGCATCACGGCAGTAGAAGATAGGCCCCTTGTATATCGGCCGGCAGAAGTCATCCACAAAGGAGCGTGTCAGTGCCGCACCCCCAAGGAGTACCGGAATGGTCAGCCCCATTTCCGCCATTGTCTCAAGGTTATCTTTCATAACTGCCGTCGATTTGACCAGCAGACCACTCATACCGATGGCCTGGATCTCCCTCTCTTTCATCACGTCCAGATAGGTCTCAAGCTCGGTTTTGATACCGACGTTGATGACTTTGTAGCCGTTGTTACTGAGGATGATATCGACAAGGTTCTTACCCACATCGTGCACATCCCCCTTGACCGTACCGATGACAAGCGTCGTGTCGGTCTCCTTCTCCTGTTTGGTCAGGTAAGGGTTGAGGTAATCGACTGTCGCTTTCATCGTCTCCGCACTCTGAAGCACGAAAGGCAGCTGCATCTGTCCGCTTCCAAAAAGCTCACCGACCACCTTCATCGCATCGATGAGTATCTCGTTGACAATACGGTCGGGGTGTATCTCTTTTCGCGCCTCTTCGACCAGGGGGATCATCCGCTCCTTGTCACCATCCATCAGAAGCCGTGCGATCTTCTCTTCGGTGTTCATCGCTTCGTACGCTTCGTCATTCGCTTCGGTATCGACCACCTTGTCGGAGAAGTGTTCTATGAACTTGAAGAGCGACTGGTCATCGGGATGGAAAAGCAGCTCTTCACACACATCGATATCCTCTTTGCTCATCTTGTTTAGCGGAATGATATGCTTGACGTTGATGATGACCGAAGTCAGCCCTGCTTCGATACAGTGATGCAGGAATACTGAGTTGAGATACATACGGGCATTCTTGTCCAGACCGAACGAGATGTTGCTAAGCCCCAGCGTCGAACCCACTTCGGGGTGGCGCTTGTGCAGTTCGCGTATCGCTTCAAGTGTATGGATGGCTGCATCACGGTACTCTTCATCACCCGAGCCCACCGTAAAGGTGAGCACATCGAAAATGAGGTTGTGCGGCGCAATACCGTGACGGTTGACACACAGATCGTAAAGCCGTTCGGCAACGGCAAGCTTCTCCTCTTTGGTCTTCGCCATTCCCTTCTCGTCGATGGTCAGGCAGACCAGCGCCGTACCGTACATTTTCGCCAGACCACAGATG
>Ga0256829_1003693_pt1 | contig 10432 bp, 12 predicted proteins | sample 131447metaG_FD_185979 | JGI IMG/M metagenome (GOLD analysis project Ga0256829, IMG submission 185979) | Hydrothermal vent microbial communities from Lau Basin, Pacific Ocean - 131-447 | ecosystem: Environmental > Aquatic > Marine > Hydrothermal vents | place: Pacific Ocean: Lau Basin | collected...
CTTTTCTCGGATCATGTGCAAACCTTTTGGCAATAAATGCATGCTTTATATGCACTTTAGGATACATTAAACCATCTTTTCTATCAATATATCAATGACTTAAGTGTTTCTGAGGGGAATCTAAATAACATTAATCTTTAACTGTTTCTAACAGAAAGACAAAGGGGAGGCTTCACTCTCACCCCATTACTTCATTGAATAAACGGGGCGTTTTCACGCCCCTTTTATCTGCACAACTATTTGAATAATTTTACAAACTCAGGAAACCCCTGTTTTTCAAGCTCATTCACAGGCACAAAGCGCAATGATGCGGAGTTGATACAATAGCGTAAGCCTGTTGGTTTAGGCCCATCATTAAACACATGCCCCAAATGAGAGTCACCTCTTTTACTGCGCACCTCTGTACGTGTATAAAAAAGCCCATCATCCGTTTTTTCTACAATATTGGCGGACTCCAACGGTCGAACAAAACTTGGCCAGCCTGTACCCGATTTAAACTTATCTGTGGAGCTAAACAATGGTTCACCCGATACAACATCCACATATATTCCCGCTTCTTTATTATCCCAATAGGCATTTTTAAATGGTGGTTCTGTCCCTTCTTCTTGCGTTACTTTGTATTGCAAGGGCGTGAGTTTCTCTTTTAAATTACTCTTGGACATTTCCTCATGACGATTCTTTCCCCACACACTATCCAAATAATCATCACGTCCTGAACCACGGCGATAATACCAATAACGTACAGGATTCTTTTTGTAATAATCTTGATGGTAATCCTCAGCTGCATAAAAGGTTTGTGCTGGTTTAATCGGAGTCACTATAGCTTTATCAAACTTTTTGCTTTTCATTAACGCCGCTTTGGAAGCCGCTGCCAAACGTTTTTGCTCGTCATTGAAGTAAAAGATACCTGTTGTATAAGCGTAACCACGATCAACAAACTGACCGCCATCATCGGTGGGGTTAATTTGATGCCAAAATACATCCAATAATTTTTCATAACTTACCAAGCTGGGATTGAATGTAACTTCCACGGCTTCCAAGTGCCCACCTGCCATATAATTCTGATACGTCGGATTGCTTGATGTGCCTGTGGTATAGCCTGACACCGCAGATAACACACCAGGCATATGCTCAAAGGGCTTTTCCATGCACCAAAAACATCCACCTGCAAATATCGCCTTTGACGTTGTTTGTGACATGTTTTTATCCTCCTGCATATTCATTTGTGCATGCTCTTCTGCTTGAGTTTGTAATGGTATAAACAGTAATGGCATAAACAGTAGTGCCATCACAATCAATGAGCCTGTCACCCATGTGTATTGTATCTTTTTCAACATATTTACTTACCTCTTACCTTCTAAGAATAGAAGTCAGAATACAGCATAGTATTCACACAATAATCTCAAATTTATTACAATTATATCACAAGTAAGAAAATACTTACAAAATAGCCAGTTTAAAAGTAAAGCGTGTGCCTTCACCTTCAACACTGCTCACTTCAATACTACTCTGGTGTAACTCAATAATGCGTTTCACAATTGCCAAACCCAGTCCTGCATGCTCACCTCCGCGATGTGTATTATTCACTTGATACAAAGGGTCAAAAATCTTATCCAATGCATCATTTGCAATGCCACAGCCTGTATCAACAATGGATACAGAGACAGAATTTTCACCTTCTTGCAGCAACACACTGATGCTATCGCCTTGTTTTACATGGCGCAGGGCATTGCCAATAAGATTTTCAAACACACGCTGAATCAAGGCAATATCAGCTTGGACGAAAGGAATGTGAGTATCCCCTTGCATGTTTAGCATGATGTTCAACTGCTCGGCATTGGGTTCAAATTGTTGTAGAATATCTTGTACCAATTCAGGCAAAGAAAAAGGCTCCATATGAGGTGCCACATCCAAAGTATCCAACTTTGCCATTTCAAACAATTCATCCACCAAATCTTTCAAACGATTGCTAAACTGTATGGCTCTGGCTGTATATTCATCGCGCTTTTCTTTATCCAAATCATCAGCTTTGATTTGCAATGTTTCCAAATAACCATGCAATGCAGCCAGTGGTGTACGTAAATCATGGGAAAGGCTGGCAAACAAATCTCTACGTTTACTATCTTGCTCAGAAATCTGCTGAAATTGTTGCACCGTTTGCTCTGCCATCAAAGCTACATTTTTCTCCAACTGACTTAATTCATCCGAGCCTTGCATCACTTCAAAATCAGGCAATGATTTAAACTCACTCTGGCGAAACATATCCACTTGCTTGGATAGTTTACGCAAGCGTCTGGTAATGGGATAAAAAACCAACAAACCAACCAGCAAACCAATCAATAAGGCAACACCGACCACCCATGCACCAAGATAAAGCAGCTCTTTATCACGTGCCAACTGTTCCACCTCATCATATTGCACACCCCTTAAAATCACATACAAATAACCACTAGGTTTTTTTATCATGGGAATCGGGGTGACAGAAAACACCTTTTCTCTATTTTCCGCCCTTGGATCATCACCAAGCAAAGGGAACATGGCATCACCTTTTAAAAAGGTCTGAATAGGCTTGAGTGAAACATGCGTGCGATGTACCTGCCCTGGATCGGCTGAATAGGATAAAATCTTGCCATCCAAATCCAGTAAATAAATTTCAATGCTGGGATTCACATTCATATACGCCATAAACATGTCTTTCAATGCTTGTTTATTAAGCGCATTTTCTTGCACAAGATTGCGCTCTGCCACCAAAGCTTTGGCTAAATCGCGATTTAACGTTTGTTCCGTATATTGCGTGTTTTTTTGTACTGTTGTCAGCATAAAAATAGCATAAATCAAACCGACCAAGCTCAATGCAAGCGTTAGCGTCAGTGCAAGCCTTGCATACAGGCTTTGTATCATGATTGACCACCAAATTTATAACCCACACCCCACACAGTAAGAATATAAAATGGTTTCCTGGGGTCTTGTTCAATTTTAATGCGTAAGCGATTGATATGAGTGTTCACGGTATGATCATAGCCTTCAAACTGATAACCCCACACATGATCCAGCAACTGTGTGCGGTTAAATACCTGCCCTGGATGTTTTGCAAAATAAACCAGTAAATCAAACTCCTTGGCTGTCAATTCAATATTCTTGCCTGCAATACTGACTTGTCGTTTGCCCAAACAAATAGACATATCACCCATGCTCATATCATCCGTTTCATCCATCACCTTGGCTTGCCCCAATGCTTCAATGCTACGAAACTGCGCTTTAATACGTGCCAATAACTCAGGAATACTAAAAGGCTTGGTGATATAATCATCTGCACCCACTTCAAGCCCTACAACCCTATCAAGTTCAGAGGATTTGGATGTCAGCATCATAATAGGAACATAACGCCCTTGTTCACGCATACGTTTACAAACTTCAATACCATCCATCACAGGCAACATAATATCCAAAATCACAAGCTCATATGTGTTCTTTTTATAAAGGCTTAAGGCTTGAGCACCATCATGCGCCACATCAGCATCGCAATGAATATCGCTCACATGCAACACAAGCAAGTCCGCTAAATCTGTATTGTCTTCAACAATCAATATTTTCTTTTTGCTCATATCAACTAACACTGCCTTATATTTATCATATTGTCCTACTCTTCCTGAGCTAGCTCTATCATAGATATATCACATATTTATCACGTTATAAAAATGTTATAAACATGTGAAATTTGTGTACTTAGTTTATGCAAAGCTTGCATCGGGAAATCAATACACCCAAAAATATATAGCTTCAAACATGGAGAGAATCATGAAAAAGCAAATCATCGTAGCAGCATCCGTATGCTTACTAACAGGCACATTGGCAAGCACAGCTTATGCAGGACATCATATGGAAAAAGAAGGCATGATAAAAAGTGAACATAGCATGATGAAAAAAGATAAGATGATGCATGGTGATAAAATGTCCGAAGACAAACACGGCATGATGAAAAAGAAAGAAATGTCAGGGGATAAAATGATGCATGACAACAAAATGTCCAAAGACAAGCATGGCATGATAAAGAAAGAAAAGATGATGCACAGCGATAAAATGATGTAACCTATATCATCTGTTATGTGAAAAGCGTCGGGTGTCCACTCGGCGTTTTTTTATGTACCCTTGTTTATTTCAGCTAAATTCTGCCAAAATCCGCCGCAAACTTACCAATCCATTCAATGGCAGCCTCTTCCTGTGATAAAGACCTACCTTCTTCTATGGCTTTTCGACGGTAGTTTTCAATATAACAAACCTGCTCAACCATACGTGCTCGAAATAGGCTGTTTTCATCAATAAAACGAACACCAACCTCAAACTTGTTACCTTTTTCTCTTTGCCAACAAACCACACATAATGCTTCAAAAGGCGGTTGAACATACGGTATTTTAATGCTTAGTGCACTGCCTTTCTCAAAGATAACATTGGTATAAAAGCATATCCCGCCCTCACCAACATCTGACATAGAAACATCTTCTAAAACATCATCCGACTGAGGAGCGATATGAATCGCCACATTCACAGGATGCCGAATAAACTTTCTGCGTTCATTCATGTTTTAAATCTACCTTAACATTTCCAGCATACGTTGCCCTAACAATGTTGGGTTGTGTTCAATAGCCACACCCGCAGCCTCTAATGCTGTATATTTGGCTTCGGCTGTACCTTTTCCACCAGAAATAATCGCGCCAGCATGCCCCATACGCTTGCCACTGGGCGCAGTTGCACCTGCAATAAAGGCAGTCACAGGTTTGGAGATATGTTCTTTGATAAACTCAGCAGCATGTTCTTCATCGGAGCCACCAATTTCACCAATCATCACCACACCTTCGGTTTGATCATCGGCTTCAAAGAGTTTTAATGCATCAATAAAATCCATACCATGAATCGGATCACCGCCCATGCCAATACAGGTAGATTGCCCTAGCCCTGTGCGCGTGAGTTGATCCACTGCCTCATAGGTGAGTGTTCCAGAACGAGAAATCACCCCTACACGTCCAGGCTTATGAATATGCGCAGGCATAATGCCAATTTTTGCTTCGCCTGGCGTAATAATACCAGGGCAGTTTGGTCCAATAAGTACAGAGTCACTATTTTTTAGTTTTTCTTTCACCTTAAGCATATCCAATACGGGAATGCCTTCGGTAATACATACAATCAACCCCAAGCCAGCATCCGCAGCTTCTACAATCGCATCGGCAGCAAAACGTGGTGGTACAAAAATCACTGTCGCTTCAGCCCCTTCTTCTTTGACTGCATCGGCAACCGTATCAAACACAGGTTTGCCAAGATGGATTTGCCCACCTTTCTTGGGAGTTACGCCACCCACAAATGTTGTGCCATAAGCCATCATTTGTTCGGAATGAAAGGATCCTTGTTTACCCGTAAATCCTTGGCAAATCACACGCGTGTTTTTATTGAGTAATACACTCACTCTCTATTCCCCATCAGGACATCCGCCTTCATATAAACTACTTTACCATGCTCGAATACTACAATTTCATTATTTGTTTGTTTTGCTTTCTCAATGGCTTTTAAACGCGCTCGTTTCATGGCAATACGAGCATTTTGAAAGTCCACGTCATGCGGTAATTTTTTATTTGCCAACTTCATCATAGCCCCCTTCATCCAATAGCTGAATATCAGTGCTGGATGTATCGTAAACAGCCCACTCATCAACAATGGCTGGTACAATGCATAAAAATTTTCTTACTCACTAATCACCTTCACAGCAATACTCGCCGCTTCATCCAAATCATCTGCCCAATACACATCCAAACCAGCATCTTTCACCAAAGCTTGCCCTGCTTGTTCATTGGTTCCTACCAAACGCATCACCACAGGTACATTCATTGGGTGAGTTTTAATCGCTTCAAGTAAGCCCAGTGCAATAATATCACAGCGCACAATGCCGCCAAAAATATTCACCAATACTGCTTTCACATGTTTATCTGAAAATAATAGCTTAAACGCTTCTGTCACCGCAGGTACCGTTACTCCGCCGCCCACATCTAAAAAATTCGCAGGCTCTTCACCTTTCATATGAATCATATCCATCGTCGCCATGGCAAGCCCTGCACCATTCACCATACAACCAATATTGCCATCGAGTTGAATATAATTCAGCCCAAACTGTGCAGCCTCAATCTCACGCGGATCTTCTTCAGATAAATCACGCATCGCCACAATCGCTTCCTGTCGATACAAAGCATTATCATCGGCCACAAACTTAGCATCCAATGCCACCAAATCGCCTGCTCCAGTAAGCACCAAAGGATTCAACTCAAGCATCGCCGCATCGTTTGTAATAAACACCTGATACAACTGCCTAGCCAAAGCATCACATTGCACCACTGCATCACCACTTAATCCTAAAAATGCCGCCAACTCCGAAAAGTCAGCTGTTTTAATATCCCGAACAGGAAATGTTTTAATCTTTTCAGGTTGTGTAGCCGCCACTTCCTCAATATCCATGCCGCCAGCAGGACTCACCACAAACGATACACATTCCGCTTCCCTATCCACCAATAAAGAAAGGTAAAATTCACTGGCAATATCCAAGCCTTCTTCGACATAAACCTTACCGACTTCTTTGCCTGCATCACCTGTTTGTTTGGTCACTAATACACTGCCCAGCAAAGCCTCCGCAGCAGCTTTCACTTCGTCGAGCGATTTGCAAATACGCACACCCCCCGCCTTCCCACGTCCGCCTGCATGGATTTGCGCTTTTACCACCCAAACATCGCCACCCAAAGACTGAGCTTCCTCTACAGCCTCATCTGCCGCCAATGCTAGTTTCCCGCGCGGAACTTTTACACCTGCATCCCGCAGGATTTCTTTAGCCTGATATTCATGGATATTCATGATTTTATATCTCCAAAAAGCATATCATTCTTATTCATAATGCGTCCAACAACGCAGCACATGCACAGCATATTTTTTCTCATCCACAGCATAGACCAAACGATGCTTGATATTAATTCTGCGAGAATAAAAGCCTTGTAAATTCCCCATCAAAGACTCATACCTTGGCGGAACAGTAAAAGGATTACTTTCCAATAACACAAACAAGGCTTTTAACTTCGCAGATAGCCCTGCTTGTTTGATTTTCTTCACATCTTTCACCGCTTGCTTGGAAAGCAATACCTTCCACGTCAAAGCTCAATATCCTTGAATGATATTGCTTCAGATAAGGGAGCCTTTGCCGCTTGATGAATCGAATCCACAAGCCCTGCAAACTGATTCAAATATAATGTCTCTTCAATCGCGCGCCAATCCCCTTCACCCAACACGACAAAATTCTCACCGTTTCTACGTTTAACACGAAGCACATCATGATTACTCACACATGCATCCACTTTTTCTTTTAAGGTTTGACGAAATTCATTGGCTGTTGTTTCAATCATGGTTACCTCCACAGGAAAAACAAACAGTACCGAAATACCGTACTGTTAACAACTAAAATACGCCCAAGCCATCAACTTGTTTCACCAATTCTTTCACAGAGTCTAATGAGGTATGCATCGCAGCCTTTTCATCCTTGGTTAAATCCAATTCCACCACCGATTGCAAACCACCACCACCCAAACGACATGGCACACCCATATAATATCCATCCACACCATATTCACCATCAAGATATGCTGCACAGGGTAATACGCGCCCTTTATCCTTTAAAATAGCTTCTGCCATTTCCACCACAGCCGCACCGGGTGCATAAAAAGCAGAACCAGTTTTTAAAAGCTGCACAATCTCGGCTCCGCCTTGTGCGGTGCGTTCACAAATCGCCGCAATATCCTCTTTCGACATCATTTCGGTAATGGAGATTCCTGCAACCGTGGCATATCGAGGCAATGGAACCATGGTATCGCCATGTCCACCCAGCACAAATGCCGACACATCAGAAATCGAGACTTTTAATTTCTCCGCAATAAATGAGCGCATACGTGCTGAATCAAGTACGCCAGCCATACCAATCACACGCTCTCTAGGAAAACCTGATACCTGTTTGGCAGTATAAACCATGGCATCCAAGGGATTGGTAACGACTAAAATCACACACTCTGGTGAATACGCGACAATCTTACGTGTTACATCAGCCACTATTTTTACATTCGTTGCCAATAAATCATCGCGTGACATGCCTGGTTTCCGTGCAATACCCGCAGTAATAATCACCAAGTCCGATTCGGCTGTATCTTGGTAGTTCTGCGTACCTGTCACCTGTGCATCATAACCCAAAATCGGCGATGCCTCATACATATCCAAGGCTTTACCTTGCGGCACACCATCGATTACATCGAGCAACACCACATCACCCAATTCACGTTGCGCTGCAAGAAATGCCGCCGTAGCCCCAACATTGCCTGAGCCAACCACAGTAAGCTTTTTACGTTTAAAATACTTTGCTCTATGAATACCACTTGCCCAACGCATAAACTCCTCCTCATTAAACGATCCACAAGATTAGATGCGACCTTAACCCACATGATTCACAAATACTATCGCGCCCTTACTTGCTGCTTTATTCGCAATCATCACGACGATTTATGAATCATGCGGGTTAAGCTTGCTTTTACCGCTTGTCGAATATGAAATAGCGGCATGATGCAAACTTCCTTTCAAAAGCCTCAATGGACAGAAAAACTTCCGTCTATTGTGTTGAAACTCTGCCAAACTATCGCGCAACAAGGCGGCAAAGCATGGCTGGTGGGTGGCAGTGTTCGGGATTTGTGTCGGCAGCAAGATGCCAAAGATATTGATTTAGAAATATATGGTTTAGAAGCCACCACTCTTTTGCAACTGGCACAAACATTTGGGCATACAGAAGAAGTTGGCAAACACTTTGGTGTCATCAAGCTATGGACACAAGGCATTGAAATTGATTTGGCACTGCCACGCACTGAAACGAAAGTAGCCACAGGTCATCGCGGCTTTGATATTACAAGCAATCCCCATTTATCAACAAAAATCGCCTCTTCACGCCGTGATTTCACCATCAATGCTATGATGTTTGACCCACTTAATAGCGAGCTTTTAGACTTTCATCATGGGCAAGATGATTTAGAAAATAATACCTTACGCCATGTTTCGGCTGCATTTTCAGAAGACCCTTTGCGCGTACTTCGAGCCATGCAATTCGCGGCTCGTTTCAAGCTTACATTAGCACCTGAAACAGCCCAATTATGTGCCAGCTTGAGCACTGAAATCACAACCCTTCCTGATTCGCGCATTTGGTGCGAATGGCAAAAATGGGCGCATGCGCCCTACCCCTCTTTTGGGCTGCAAGCTCTTAAAGATAGTGCTTGTTTATCACTGCTTTATCCCGAGCTACAGGCATTAACCACATGCCCACAAGACCCACGTTGGCATCCAGAGGGTGATGCTTGGATTCATACCCTACAAGTCTGCGATCAAGCTGCTCTTGTTAGTGAGCGTGAATCTCTAAACCACGAAACTTGCGAGCATCTTATGTTTGCAGCTTTATGCCATGATTTGGGCAAGCCCAGCACGAGCTTTACCGATGAGCATGGCAATATTCGCTCTCCCAACCACAGCGAAGCAGGTTTTGAGCCGACCGCATCCTTTTTATCCCACATTGCCGCTCCCAAACGTATCGCACAATATATACATCCTTTGGTACACGACCATATTACCCATTTATGCGGTGAACCGACAAGCCGCGCCATTCGACGACTTGCGCACAGATTAGAACCAGCATCCATTGAACTATGGGAAATGTTGGTCGAAGCCGATGCTTCGGGGCGCGCTCCATCACCGCCTTCTCGCCCTGCTCTAAACTGGCTTAAAAAAGCCCAAGAGCTTTCCAATCAAAAGAAAAAAACACCTGCTATTGTGAATGGTCAAATGCTCATGAGAATAGGCATGGATGCAGGAAAAAATATGGGTGTTTGCATCAAAGCTGCTTATGAAGCGCAACTTGATGGCGCATTTGAAGATGAAATATCTGCAAACCAATGGCTTAAAAACTATTTTGAAACACAAGAAAATACCTGATAAAAACACTCAACTAACTGCTTTCATTTGATTTTTCATAACATGAAGCAGACGCTTCGCACCCATGACTGCAATTGAATCAACATCCAACCTTTTCAACATCAAAATGATTACCAAATATGACAAGGCAGGCCCTCGTTATACATCATACCCGACAGCCCCTATGTTTCACACCGCAATCAATGCTGATGTCTATGCGAAGACGCTGAAAGATGTTGCAAATTCAGATAGCCCCCTATCTTTATACATTCATATCCCATTTTGTAATACGGTTTGTTATTACTGCGGTTGCAACAAAATTGTAACCAAGAAATATGACCGTGCGCAGCCTTATGTTGATTTGCTTATCAAAGAAATTGATATGGTTGCCGATGCAATGGGTGATACCAAG
>Ga0256829_1003694_pt1 | contig 10432 bp, 14 predicted proteins | sample 131447metaG_FD_185979 | JGI IMG/M metagenome (GOLD analysis project Ga0256829, IMG submission 185979) | Hydrothermal vent microbial communities from Lau Basin, Pacific Ocean - 131-447 | ecosystem: Environmental > Aquatic > Marine > Hydrothermal vents | place: Pacific Ocean: Lau Basin | collected...
AACTTAGTTCATCCGCTGTGAGTGTACGGGCATCATTTTAGCTTCATACTCGTCTGAAGATAAACTGGTGCATCTCAGTCACGGCTGTAGGTGAAGTCAGTTTGCGTCCAAAGCTATACCACTTGTGTGAGCGGAGCGAGTTAAGCCCAATGGCGTTTGAATAGTGTCATAGATAGTGAAGAGAGGAACGAATGGAGCTTACATATATAAGAAAGACAAAGAGGCAAATAGGAAATGACCCACTATCTCGGTAACATATGACAGTCCCTATATGATACCGAAGAGATGGGTCACTATTATACAGACCACATTAGAAAATACAATAACAACAGAAAATACAGATAGCAGACCTTAGGCTGATATTCTTATGAAGTAAACTCAGTAAGAGTGACTAAATGTCACTTATGCGGAGGTTACGGAGTATTGTAAACGCAACCGTGTGCGTTTATTAACGGAGTGAGACCGTGGCTCACGAAGTGGTAAAAGTTTATGCTGCCGATAAATCTTTAGATTTTTGTCTGCGTTTCATCTCCGCTTCAAGCATCTCTGCTTTGCTGCGTTTAGAGTCATTCTTAGGTTTGGATGATGATGTAAGAAGTGCCTTGAGCAGATGCGTTTTATCAGCCTTGTGAGCATCTTTTTTAGTGCTATCCGTAGTTTTTACTTGGACTGCGTTTAACGGGCTTAGTAGGTGCTTCTACAGGCTCTTCCTGAGCTGTTTGTGTAGTAGATGTTTTAGTATGTTTGGCAATGTATTCTTCAAGGTCAGATTGGCGTAAGTATCTCTTCTTACCGAGCCATGTCACTGGCATTGAATCATCATTTACTATGGTTCTGATTGTGTGCAGGTTGAGTTTGTATGCACTCTGTACTGCTTTTAGGTCTAGTAGTGGGTCTGCGTGTATCTCTTGTGTCTTCATGGGTGCTTCCTTTTGATATATATTTATATGAAAGTATAGCATAAATGGTAATAATTATCAATACTATTTAAAACACACGCATTGTTACATGTAGAGGGGGTGTATCCTTTTTTACTATTTATTATGTAAAACAGTATGGCTTTCCCACCACGCAGAAAAAATTGTATAAAGGTTTTTAGACTTGAAGTTGGGTTGAAGGTGCTGAAGAGTTTGTTATTGAAGTATAGATGATAACTATTATCAGTGATACATCTTCTTTTATGAGGTCTAAAATATCACACTTTTACACATTTATATTTATTAATGATGTTATTTAAGCTGTGAAGTTGTATTATTCAAATAATTTGCATTATAGGATTTAATAACATGTTTGGAGCAAAATATAGTAGGTCAAAGTTTTGGATTATATCAATCATCTTATTTATAGTTGATGTTTTTTTAGGGATATTTATAAGAGTTTTTGAACATAGCAATGAATACCAAAGTCAGGCAATGAGTCTTTCCATAATTACACTTGTAATTGCTATAGTATGGATGAACACTTTAGCTAACAGAATAAGAGATTATGGTAGTAATCCCTATATCGCACTTTGGGCAATCATACCGCTTGTAAATATAATCCTAGCGTTTTACTATGGCTCTGTTAAATCTAAAAAGAAAGAAGATATGACACAAGATAGCAAGAGTAATACCAACTCTTCTCTAGTCAAAGCAGTCAAGAACCACGCCCAAGATATAGCTGAAGATGCGAAAGAAAACCTTGAAGAGTATAAAGATGAACATCAAACTCGAAAAAACCAGACCATAGAAACTACCCCAGCTCCTGTACAATCAACAACTATAAAAGAAAATATAGATGAAGATGCACTCTATGAACACTCTATGAGCGAAATAGAAAACGATACACAAATTAAATCTTTATGGGCAAAGGCTTTTGCAAATAGTGAGGGTAATGAGGAAAAAACCAAAGCATTATATATTCAGTATAGAGTTGAAAATTTAAAAAAGATACATGAAGAAACTCGACAAAATAGAATGCGAGAAGAAAAAGAAAGAAGCAATAAAGAAGCAAATGAAACTATTGATGTATTCCTAAAAGAAAATAATTTAAAAGTAATTCGTTCTCTATCAGATACAAAATATGAAGTGAGTTCTTATAATTCCCCCATGAATGCGATTGTTGAATATCGCAATGGTATTTGGAGTGTCGTCAAGTGGTCATAAAAGAAAAAAGTATGAAAAAATTCAATAAGAGGATCTCATGTTTAACTTTATAAGAAAATCTATTATTGAGAATAGAGAAAATGATGATATGCTTTATGAATATGTATTATCTGAAATAGAAGATAAAATCATCATAAAGAGTTTATGGGCTAAAGCTATCGCTAAGGCTGAAGGGAATGATAAAAAAATTGAACCATTGTATATGCAATACAGAGTACAAAATATCAAAGATCAATTTAGTAAATTAAATATAGCATACAGTGATATGAGAAAAGAAGTTTTATTTAATAAAATTAAATCAATATTTTTTTCCACAGAATCTCAGTATCCAACTGAAGGAAAAATAATCGAAACGAGACAAGAGAAGATTCCTAAAATAGATACTTCCGAAAATGATGCAATGGATTTATTAGTAAAAAAAGGTTATAAAGTCAATAAAACTTATAGCGGAAAATGGAAAATCAAAGAGCCTTTAGGTGGAAAAACGACAATCGATACACTTCAAGAATTAATTGTATATGCGCAATCCAGAAGCTATCATTAAAGACTGGAAAACAGTAAAAATGAGTAATATACTTATACATAATAATTTCACAATAACAGCAAAGACAAATACAAATAGCTTTAAAATAGTTGTAGTGGATGTTCATTGTGGCAGCCTATGAATACAGAACAACCAAATAGCTACCCTTGTGGCGGTATTGAACACAACCTCTTTAGATTCCGTGAAGTCTCAATGTATATGCTTCACAATGTTAAAACATTCCCAAGACTCGTAGCACTGATAAATATCATTAATGAACAGCAATTTAATATCAACACTCCTACAGCATTACGACGCATAAAGTATGGTGTCTCCAAGATTCCACCCAAAGCTAAAAGAGTAAAGATTGCTAACAAAGTTTTTAACATAACTTTAGTTGAGTTGTTTAGAGATAATTCGATAGAACAGATTTATAAACTGCTCCACATCTCTCGTTATAAATCTGCATACACCAAGCAAGAACTCCTCTGTTTTCTTGATGATATAGTCGAAACTTATTGTTATGGAATGAGCTGTGAACCATACGGAGAGAAAGACCCTGAAGAGGATATTTGGGAAGAGTACCAGCAAGAACTTGAAGAGCAGGAGTGCAAAAAGCTTTTAACTGAGATAGTACAAGAGCAGGAACTTACGCATTTGCAAGATGAGCTTGGATTGTGGGATATTGAAGAGGATAGAAAGACTACCCCTTATACAGGAATGTAATAAATTATTCTTATGTATTTATTCAGACATACATTTAAAGAAAGGGAATGCTGCCGATTAGTTCTCCACTTTTATGAGGTCTGCAACATCGCACTCCAGTATGTACGCAATTTTATAAAGATGCTCAATATTAAAGTGCTGTTTCTTGAGGTAGAGTTCTGCCTGTGATACTAACCCAACTGACTTATGACCTAATGCTTGCGAGAGTTGCAGTTGTGTGTAACCTCTTAGTTCGCGATACTTTTTTACATTTATACCGATTTGTTTATAGAAGTCGTCAATAGCTTCACTTGGTAACTCATCAGCATTTTTCAAATAACTGCACCTCTTTATAGTAGTTGGTGCATTTTAGGATGATGGAGCAATTAGTTCAAATAGTAATAGCTAGTTACACTTTTACACGGTTGTATTGGTTATGTTGATTTATATTGATTAATAATATAATTTAAGGTAGGAAGTAGTATTATCGAAGCAGTTATATAATGGAGAGCAGAGATATGAGATTAAAACAATCAAAAAATATTATGATTTTTAGCCTATTACTAGGGTTAATGTTAACAGGATGTGCATTTACTGATTTAATAGCAGTACAACAAAACCCAGAAAAAATTAAAGATATCAAAAACCCAAGTGAAGAAATTCAATTGGCAGCTGTAAAAGCTCAACCTAAAAGTATTCAATATATAAAAAATCCAAGTGAAGAAGTTCAATTAGCAGCAATACAACAAGATGGAAGTTTAATCCAATATATCAATGAGCCTAGTAAAAAAGTTCAGCTGACTGCAGTAGAAAAAGACGCTAATGCAATTCAATATATAAAAAATCCTAGTGAAGAAGTTCAATTAGCAGCAATACAACAAGATGGAAGTTTAATCCAATATATCAATGAGCCTAGTAAAAAAGTTCAGCTGACTGCAGTAAGACAATATCCAGAGGCTATCCAATATATAAAAAACCCAACTAAAGAAGTACAGTTAGAAGCAGTTAAGCAAAATGGTAATATGATATATTATATAAAAAATCTCACTAAAAAAGCTCAATTAGCTGCAGTACAAGAAGATGGTAATGCAATTCAATATATTGACAACCCTAGTAAAAAAATTCAGATGGCTGCAGTACAGCAAGATGGTAATGCAATAGCATACATAGAAAACCCTAGTAAAATACTTCAATTGAAAGCAATAACGCAAGCCATTGATAATATTCAATATATAAAAAATCCAAGTGAAGAAGTTCAATTAGCAGCAATACAACAAGATGGAAGTTTAATCCAATATATCAATGAGCCTAGTAAAAAAGTTCAGATGGTTGCAGTAAGACAAGATATTAATGCAATTAAGTATATAAAAAATCCAAGTGAAGAAGTTCAATTAGCAGCAATACAACAAGATGGAAGTTTAATCCAATATATCAATGAGCCTAGTAAAAAAGTTCAGATGGTTGCAGTAGAAAAAGACGCTAATGCAATTCAATATATAAAAAATCCAAGTGAAGAAGTTCAATTAGCAGCAATACAACAAGATGGAAGTTTAATCCAATATATCAATGAGCCTAGTAAAAAAGTTCAGCTGACTGCAGTAAGACAAGATATTAATGCAATTAAGTATATAAAAAATCCAAGTGCTGCTCTCGTAGGAACATCGTTTTATAGAAACTATCAAGATAAATTATATAAAGAAAAAATGTTAGAACTACAGCGTCAACAGTTTCAAACTCAACAAGAGCAACAAGAGCAGTACAGAGGAGAGCAAGAGCAGTACAGGCAACAACAACTTGCCATCGAGAAACAAAAACTAGAACAACAGAAAAGACAAGCAGATGCTACTGATGAAGGGAATAGTCAAAGGAAATGGGATAGTTTAAATAAATCAATACAAAATACAAATAATCAAATAATACTACAAAATCACCTATACTAGCAAGCATAAAAAATCTACTGGAGCCTGCACGAAGCCTATACAATAGTAGTAGGCTTCAAAAAAAAGCAAGTTGAATTTTGTTTAAAATCCTAGAGATGAAAGAAAAGGTTGTGTTGCATTTCCTAATTATACAAATCTCCAAGTTTACAAATATTGCACTTTTTTAACAATGATAATTCAAAGAACATATCGCCATAACGGGCGATGATAGCCTGATAGCTACATTTTAGTGAGAGATTTTCACCTCTAATCCTGTAACATTAAACACTGCCTGCTCAAGCACTTGTATATCCACCTCCTCCTTGCTATATACAGCGTCATGCACCTGATGGCAGGCTTCAGGAACACTAAAACAGTTCATCATAGCCTCTCGTATCTCTCGCTCATATTGTGTCCATATAAAGAAGAATAGGCTACTCTCTTTCACCCCATCAATGATATACTCAGGCTCTTTTTTATCTTTGACCCACTTTGTACGCCATTTAGGTTTTGCAAATGCTTCAGCTCTCTCAAGTACAGTAGATTCTGCACTTTGTATTACCTCCTCACGCAACAATACAGCCTCTTTATAGTACGCTTGGAGTGTTTGGTACTGTTTGTATCTCTTTGGCATATTATCAAGGTTATTCGCCTTACTGAGTTCTTTTTTAGACCATTTTAAATTATTGCCAGTTTCAAGCATCACTTTCTGTCTGAAAGCATTTTTATCATCCATGAGTTCCTGATGTAGCGGATAGCGTGAGGGATTATCCACGAGTTGTAAGCAAATCGTTTGCAGTGCCGAACCTATGTCATAATTTGTAAAACCTAAGAGTTTTCTTGTGTCACTGCTGATGCTTGTAAATACGCTGTACACTCGTGAATATTGATCATCTGTTATCTCTGGTCGAATGATAAATCCATCATTGTAACCTGTACAACAACTAAGTAAGAGCATCACATCACGCAGGCGTATCTGATGCAGTTGTTCTTTTGTCACTTTGAAATCTAAGGGCTGTAGAACAACATCATTGCGTTTAAACACGATAGTATCAAGGAACTCAAACACTTTTTGCATAAGTGCTTCTGTTAACGCTGTCGGTGTGTACTCCATCGATTTTACACCTGCCTGATAGTTTGAAGTAGTAAAAAGTTTAGCTTTTAGCTGTTTTGTATCTTCTTCGTTCAAGAATCTAATATGCCTGTTTCTCGCTTTTATTGTACCACTGCCAGTAACCGCAAGTAGATAAGATTCAAACACATGTTCTCCATAACGCTGTTGTTTACTCTGAGTAAAACTTCCAGAGATTAATTTCATATCTTTAAGTGCCATTGTCGTTAAAATGTGCAGAATAGATTTAAAATCCGTATCTACAGCATCTAAGTCAAACACAGTATCATCTTTAGTGAAAGAGAATCCAAGACCTAGCCATAATCGCTCTATTGGTGTGATAGTGCAGTGTGTTAGCAGTTCTATTGACAATCCATTGTAAAGAAGTTGATTACAATTGAGAGTAAAAGAGTGTGTACCAACACGGTACTGCCCTTCTTTTATCTCTTTATAAACTAAATCTCCGTCTTTATCTATAAGTATGACGGGAGGTATATGTTTTGAACCACCTTTCTGGGAACATATGTCAGGTGTCATATGTAACCGAAATATGGGTTCACTTTGATTATCACTGTACTCCATCACATTCCTCCATCACATAGAGTGCCGTGTCAATTACCTTCACTAGCTCTTTGTTGCGTTTTATTGTGGCTGTTGAAACCCCACATGTATCAGCTAAATGCTGATTTGTATAGTAATGACATTCGTCAAGGTGGAGCAAATGAAGTCCATCTGCAAGTTTATTTGCCATTTCAATTTTCTTCATATGCTATCCTTTGAGATGGTTACTTTTAGCCCATTTAAAGTTACAGCAGAAACTTCCACCGATGAATAGTCTTCATTTTCCATTAGAGTGGAAAAGTTCTCATATATAGCGATGTAAGCTTCTCTATTGCCGTTTTGTGCTATACTTTCATCAGATTCTGTGTTGATAGTTTCTGATGTAATTGTAGGTGCTTGAACTGTTGTAGCAGTTTTTAGTTCGCCTACTATTGTAGCTTCCTCATTAGTTGTAAATTCAGTTTTCTTTTTATGCTGTCTTCGTGGCACGCCTTTATGAAACTTCCTTGTTTTATCAGAGCCTCTGTAATCCAAGCTTAGCCTTTTGTTTCTTGCTCGAGTTCTGACTGCTCCAAGTGTCTTTGATGTAGAATTAACTTTAGCTGCAGCTTGAACGGCTTGTAAAACAGTATTCATGGGAACACCGTTACCTATTGTGTTTATAAGTGCAGTATCTTCTGCTTGAGCCCATCGAGCTGCCATCTATGCAACCTTTGCATCAGCTATCATCTGACTGATTTCATCTGCATCGTAAAACACAAAACTATTGATTTTGTGGTATGGAAGTACTCCATCGCATCTTAGGCGACTTTGCCTGCTGAGCGATATTGACAACTGTTCTTGTAAATCCTTTGGTCGTAACCATTTGGCTTTTAAGTCTGCCATATTTGACTCCTTGTACCGCATAAATACGGTTTAATACACAAGAATACCAATAACTCGAAATGGCTATTGATAAACTCGATTTAGTATTATCGCATAAGGGGCAATTCATAAAGGGGGTCAAGAAAGGTTATTTGTTCCCCATAAGTAGCAAGGATTTTTTATAATTATTTAGAGAGCGTTTTACAAAATTTACATATTCTGGAATTAGCAACAAATACTGCTCAGGATGAATCCATTCTTGCACAAATTCAATATCTTTTTTTATTTGTTTTTTATTATCTCTATAGCCACTTATTATGTTGATATTTTCATTGCACTCAATATATTGGTCATAGTGGTCAAAGATTTTTCTACTCATAATGTAGTTTAACCTTCCCCCTCTATTGGGTATCAGCTCATTTATGTTTGCGATCTCATCTTCTATTGGTTCTGGTGCAAAAAATATTTTTTTAGAGTCAGGATGAACAATCTTTTTTTGTCCACCCCCATACTTTCTTATGGAGTCAGGTAGGTGCTCGTAGTTAAGATATAGATTTTCAAGCGTATATGTTATCACTTTTTCTCCATCAGAAGTGTGGAAGCTATCTTCCGTGAAAAGCCCAAAAGTTAAAAGCTCTTTAGCGGTCTCTTTCGTTAATTCTCCCTGCAAAAGTTCAATAACTCTTGGGTTTCTTATAGCAAAATCATAAGCGAGTTCATTATAGTCTTGTAAAGTATATTTACTCATCCCAATAACCTTTTACTAGCTTCAAGCGTATGCTCTGATGACTTCTCACGCTGGAGTGATAGATACTGCTTCACTGTATTTGTGTCTGTATGCCCTAACATTGCTGAGAGGTGTATCGCTTCTACTCCCATGGAAGAGAGTGCCGATACTGCAAGATTACGCATCCAGTGGAAGTTATACTCAGGGTATGTCACTGCCCTTACCTTTGCTACATGTTCTCGTATCTCTGAAATAGGTTTTGAAGGGTCACGGTTACTGGCAAATATGTAATCGCTAAAACGCTTACACTGTAAGAGTGCGTCTTTTACCTCTGGAGGGAGTTTGAAGGTCATATCGGTGTTAATCTTGCTGTTCTCTCCTCGGATGGTATAGCTGTCGTTTGTGAAGTCAATATCACTCCATTTAAGCTGTAAAGCCTCTGTCTTTCTTCTGCCATTAAAGCCAAGCAGGAACAATGCCCGTATTTTGTGATTATCTGCAAACACTGTATTAATGGCATCATGAACCTTTTTATACTTTGTCTCTGCATCTGTTACAATTTTCTTCTCTTCTATCTGTTTGCGTTTAACTTTATGAATAGATTTGATAGGCGAAAATTGTATTAGTTCTTCATCTATGGCAAGTTTGAAAATAGGTACGAGGATAGCTATTGCCTTTTGGCGTGATGAGTTCGATAGATTTCTAACTGAGGTCATAATCGTTGTAATATGTGTCGGTGCTACATTTACAATCTTCATTTTACCTATGACTGGCTGTATGTATTTTTTATAGTAAAGTTCATATGCCTTTCTTGTGTCCTCGTTTCTCCCTGTCATTGCCTGCAACTTATCAAAATATTCATCTATAGTTGCGTTTAGATTTCCACCTGACTTATTGACTCTATCTTTTACACCCTTGAGCTCTTCTAGTTTAGCGTATGCCTTCTTGAGTTTATCAGCCTTGCCATGTGTAGGGTTTGCGTGAAATATCTTTCTCGTAGTCTTCCCATTCAATCTAAAGTTAAAGAGGAATTTATTTGAATCTTGCTTGTGGATATACAAGCCTTTGTGTTTTGTTACAGTATAATCTTTCAGTGAAATTGCCATAGGGTCACACCTTGTTTTCATTTGTATCTATGGGGTCATACATAAGGGTAACACTTTTAAAATCATTGTATGACATTCATAGATATTGTTTGATATAACAAATTATACAATACAGGGGCTTAGATACCAATAAATACTTTAAGATATGGTATCTATTGGAGTTCAATTCTCCTTGGGGTCACCAAATTTTTTCTCAAAATTTCATAAAAAAACTTCATAAAATTAAAAATCTAAACAAATTTATTTTTCACAACTCTTCTTTACAAACTTCATTATAAAATGCTTACAAAGGAGTTGTCATGAAAAAATATAAGTGTCTATTTTGCGGTCATGTTTATGACCCTGAGCTTGGCGATGAGAAATCAGGTATTCCTGCAGGAACTGCTTTTGAAGATTTGCCAGATAACTGGAAATGCCCGGGATGTGGTGCAGAAAAAGAGTATTTTGAAGCTATTGAATAGCCTCTAATGCAATGAGTAGGAGATAGGGACAGTCAAGGTCAAAGCCTCATCTGGTTTTGGAAATTCACCTGATAGGTTTTGTAAAGTTTTTCGAGCGCCGCGTGAGAGAATATCACTCTGTGAAGAGAGTATTTTTATCTCTGTTACCTCTGCATCTTTTTGCAGTGTAAATTTCACAATAACTTCTCCCTCTATGCCTCTTTTACGCGCACGCCTTGGATAGTAAAGATTTTCCTGCAAGAGCTGTGCTATAGTTGCGAGATGCATATTGACATATTGTGACTGCAGAGACTCTTTTTGTCTGTTTTTCT
>Ga0256829_1003695_pt1 | contig 10431 bp, 6 predicted proteins | sample 131447metaG_FD_185979 | JGI IMG/M metagenome (GOLD analysis project Ga0256829, IMG submission 185979) | Hydrothermal vent microbial communities from Lau Basin, Pacific Ocean - 131-447 | ecosystem: Environmental > Aquatic > Marine > Hydrothermal vents | place: Pacific Ocean: Lau Basin | collected...
GCGCATGGCACACGGTGCAAAAGCAAATGTCGCGCTACAGCTAAAACGGCGTTCACAATGATGCAGGATAGCATAATTGTACGCCTTAGCACCCTGTAAGGGTGGCACACACGGACGTGCGTCATAAAGGCAAGCCATTTACTTGGCGAAGAAGACTCCTTGTTCAAAAAAAATCCCCCTATCCGTTACCAGATAAGGGGATTTTATCATCAGAGCCTTATTCCAACTCGCCGGTTTGCCTCGAAGGACTCCTTTCTTTTTACCTTGTAAAACAAGGTCTTGCATGGTGGGCCGTGTTGGGCTCGAACCAACGGCCCGCTGATTAAGAGTCAGCTGCTCTACCAACTGAGCTAACGGCCCATGCAGGATGCAAATCCTAGCAAATCATCGCATCCATGCAACTGGGGTGGACGAGGGGACTCGAACCCCCAACCACCGGCATCACAAGCCGGGGCTCTACCATTGAGCTACGTCCACCAGACTCTGGTACGCCTGGCAGGAATCGAACCTGCAACCTACGGCTTAGAAGGCCGTTGCTCTATCCGGTTGAGCTACAGGCGCTCGCCAGTCGCGTCAAAATCGACAACCACTTCCACAAAAGTTCTAAATGGTCGGGGCGGGGTGATTCGAACACCCGACCCTCTGGTCCCAAACCAGATGCGCTACCAGGCTGCGCTACGCCCCGCTTATTTAGCCCTTCATGCGAAGGCGGCGGACATTAGGCATCCTTGAGCCGTTCGTCAATCCCTGAATTCATCCAGAATTAAAATAGACCACTTCAGCTACTGACGAGGCCTGCTTTCATAGCTAGCATTGTCTGCTGTAGTCGAACATGAGAGGTAAAGTATGGCTAGAATTTCCATGCGTGGCACAACTATTTGCTGTGTACGCAAGAATCATGAAGTCGCTATCGGCGGTGACGGTCAGGTCACGCTGGGTGATACCGTTGTGAAACATGGCGGCCGCAAGGTTCGTTCCATTCGCGACGGCGCTATCCTGACCGGCTTTGCCGGCTCAACAGCCGATGCGATGAATTTATTCGAGCGTTTTGAGGCAAAGCTGGATGAACATGGCGGCAGCTTGATGCGTGCGGCTGTGGGACTGGCAAAAGACTGGCGTACAGATAAATATCTGCGCCAACTCGAAGCCATGATGATTGTAGCTGATGCCGACAATACGCTGATAATTTCCGGCAATGGTGATGTACTGGAACCGGATGACGGTATAGCAGCCATTGGCTCCGGCGGTGCCTATGCCAAGGCGGCTGCCACAGCTCTGGTTCATCACAGCAAGCTCAGGGCCAGCGTCATTGCTCGCGAGGCCATGCTGATTGCCGCTAATATCTGTATCTATACCAATAATAATATCACCATTAAATCTATTCCCGAGGAGAATCAGGCTTGAGCCAGACGATGACACCACGCGAAATCATTTCTGAACTGGACCGATATATCATCGGCCAGCACGATGCCAAACGGGCAGTGGCCATTGCCCTGCGCAACCGTTGGCGGCGTCAGCAGGTTCTCTCACCGATGCGAGAGGAAATCACGCCGAAGAATATCCTGTTGATAGGCCCTACCGGCGTCGGCAAAACGGAAATTGCGCGCCGGCTGGCACGTCTTGCCAATGCGCCGTTTATCAAGGTAGAAGCTACCAAGTTCACCGAAGTGGGTTATGTCGGCCGCGATGTCGAAACTATCGTACGCGATCTCGTAGATACCTCTATCAAGATTGTCCGCGAGGAACACCTGGCACGCGTACAAACTCGGGCGGAGAAAATGGCGGAAGAGCGGTTGCTTGATATCCTGATCCCGCACCCGGTGAACCCGCACGGGCCAGTAGCCAGTAGCCCGGTCGCCAACAGCGACTCCCGAGAGAAAATGCGTCACAAACTGTGCTTGGGCGAACTGAACAATCGTCAGGTCGAAATCGAGGTGGAACAGGCGCCGAACATGCCGATGATGCAGGTCTTCCCGAATCAGGGCGGTGACGGCGGCATGGACTTACAGGACATGCTGGGCAATATTATAGGCAAGCAGAGCAAGCCCAAACGCATGAGCGTGGCCGATGCCATGAAGATCATCCAGCAGCAGGAAGCTGATCGCCTGCTGGATGAGGAAACCATCAAGGATGAAGCAATCAGACGAGCTGAAAATGACGGCATCGTCTTTCTTGATGAAATGGACAAGATCACCCACCGCAGCGGCACTGGTGCCGATGTGTCGCGTGAAGGCGTACAACGCGACCTCTTACCGCTGGTCGAAGGCACAACCGTCAACACGCGCTATGGACATATCAAGACCGATCATGTGCTGTTTATCGCCTCCGGTGCTTTCCATCTGGCCAAGCCTTCCGACCTGATTCCTGAATTGCAGGGCCGTTTTCCAATCAGGGTCAACCTGAGCGCACTGGGAGCAGTAGAATTCCGACGTATTCTGGTCGAACCGGAATCATCGCTGACGCGCCAGTATGCCGCCCTCTTGCAAGCGGAAAATGTCAGCATCAGTTTTACCAGTGATGGTATTGCCGAACTGGCTCGTATTGCCGTGCTGGTGAATGAAAAAACCGAGAATATCGGCGCCCGGCGTCTACATACGCTGCTAGAGCGCGTGCTGGAAGAAATCAGCTTTGAGGCCTCCGACCGCAGTGGCGAATCCATCGAAGTCGATGCGGCTTATGTACTGGCTCAACTGGGTGAAATCAGCGCTGACGAAGACTTGTCCCGCTATATACTGTAAAAACGACTCACCGCAGAGGAGCAAGCGCCGGTGCTCTCGACGTTTGCTCCTCTGCGGTGAAAAGATTCTGAATAGTTACGTTGTTCCTTGGCGTCCTTTGCTGTAGATGCCTATAAATATTTTGCCACAGGGGCGAAGGAACGGCGGTGGATCGGGCACGGGCCATACTCGCGCAGGGCATCCATGTGGATTTTCGTGCCGTAACCTTTGTGTTTGGCGAACTGGTAAGCGGGGAACCGCGCATCCAGCATACCCATCAGGCGGTCGCGCACTACCTTGGCAAGGATGGATGCCGCCGCAATCTCCTGCACCTTGTCATCACCGCCGACAATCGCCTCGGCAGCTACGCTCATATCTGGAATGCGGTTGCCATCCACCAGCACTCTCACAGGGCAAACAGCCAGCCCTTCCACTGAACGGCGCATCGACAGCATCGTCGCATGCAATATATTCAGCTGATCAATTTCCTCCACCGTCGCCATCGACACCGAATATGCCACGGCGTGCTTGCGGATATGGTGATACAATCGTTGCCGTTTCTTCTTGCTCACCCGCTTGGAATCACGATATTGGCCCAGATACGGATCATCCGGCGACAGAATCACCGCCGCCGTCACCACAGGCCCGGCCAACGGCCCGCGCCCTACTTCATCAACCCCTGCGAGCATTGAATGATTCTCCTGATATCAGTCTAAGCTGACATTCCATGGTTCGCTCACCGTTATGCCAACCCACAGCATTGTTAATCAACATTCAGAGATTTCTCAATGGCAATACGACGCCAGTGTAGATACAGCGCAGGGAGTAAATTTGTGCTGCGCACGACGCTCCAGATAATGCCACCGAGGATGACGACTGCCAGGCCTTGTTCCGGTGCCGCACCTTGTCCCCAACCCAAAGCTGTTGGCAACATGCCGAGCACAGCCGTCAATCCAGTCAGCATAATAGGACGAAAGCGCACATGAATGGCTTCGCGCACGGCTTCCTCGACAGGCATGCCGGCAGCTTCATTGCGGCGGGCGCGATCGAGCAGCACGATACCATGGCTAAGACCGATGCCTATCAAGGTGAGAAAACCCACCATGCCGATTGCATTCAAGCCCACGCCACTGACGATCAGCGCGATAGCACCGCCCATCAACGCCAAAGGAATTTCCAGCAGCAGCAACCCCGGCACAAGCAGACCGTCGAATTGCAAAATCAATATCCCTACCATCAAGACAAAAGCCGCAAGCGCCGCCATACCGAGTCCGAAGGCCGCTTGTTCCAGTTCCGGAAACAAGCCGCCGAAACCGATACGGTAACCGGGTGGGAGCTTTAATCCCGTCAGCGCACGTTGCGCAGCCGCGATAGTGCTGCCTAACGGCTCGGTGGGCGTAGCTGTAATGTCCAGCGAGCGCGCCCCGTTAAGGTGCCTGATTTGATTCGGCGTCGTTACCATATTGAGTTTAACCAGTGCAGCGAGAGGCGCCCAGCCGCTTGCACGGACCGGCAATGCGGGCTGAGCCGAAAGCGAACTGAGCGGTGGTCCTGTATGGATGCGAACAGGCAATCGGCGCAAAGCTGGAATCGACATTTGGGATACATCGCTCAGGCGCACATAAATGTCCAGCGGCACATTGCCTTCCGGCACTTGCGCCACTACTTTGCCATTCAACAAAGGATTGATCTGAGCATTCAGTTGCGCCGGCGTCAGGTGATACGCAGCCAGCGCCCGCACTTTGGGCTGTAATTGTAATTGCGTAACAGGATAACCATCATTATTGAAAACATCCGCTAGTGCTGGAATCGGGTGCAAGCGCGCAGCCACTTCGTTGGCAAGCGCGCGCATCCTGGCGATACTGCTGCCGAACAGGTGAATAACAAACGGTTGCGGCAAGCCGGATAAACTCTCGCCAACACGTTCCACGGTTGGCGTGTCTATTGAGACCTGAATTCCGGTCAGATGCGTTTCCTTGAGTACGCGCTTACCTATGCTGTCAAGACTGTTCACATCGACGCCCGCTCTAAGCGCAATCTGGATCTCACCAGCGTAAGCCGGTTCGTTATAAGCTGTGTTCGCCGATGAACCGATGCGCGCGAACACATGCGCTACGGCCGGATCGACCTGCAAACGTTGCGTGATAGTCTTGACCGCCATCTGCGTATCCGTCAACGAACTGCCCGGCGGCAGCGAGAAGGACTCCAGCAACACGCCTTCATTGGGCAATGGCAGAAAATTAACCGGTACCAGCGCCAGGCCGCCTAGACTTATCAATAACAACAGGAACGTAATACTCAGGCTCAGACGCGGGCGTTGCGAAACCATATTAAACAAACGTTCGTTTAGCTGCCGCAAGCGCTCCAGCATACTTTTCCCAGCGCTTGTCTGAGCACTGGGCCGTGCTTTCATAAAACCCAGACAGAGCGGAATGAAGCTGAGCGAGACCAGCAGGGAAGCAAGCAGCGCCAGCGTCATAGCCAGCGCAAATGGAATAAAAAAGAGACCTGCCAGTCCGCCCACAAACAGTAGCGGTACAAACACCGCGACAGCAGTAAGCGTGCCGGTGATATCAGGAACAGCAATGGCTTTTAACCCGCTCCAGACACCGGGCCAGCGGGCATCGCCCTGCTCCCATCGATGATAGATGCTTTCCAACACAATAATGGCATCGTCGGCCAGCAGGCCTACAGCCACGGTCAAGGCACCGAGGGTCATTAAATTGAGACTTTGGCCTGTGACATAAAGTCCGGCAATACCGAGTAGCAGTGACAATGGAATGCTCAATGCCAGCACCCAGATGCCTCGGCCAGCACCCAGCACCCAGAATAACACAGCCATAGCAAGCACGCCGCCTATGATCAGGTTCCGTCCCAGGTCAACACCTACAATATGAACGAGATGCCCCTGATTATAGGTGCGCACCCAATGCGCGCCGGCCGGCAACAAATTCAATGTCTGGTCCAGTTCCGCCTGGACTGCTTCAGTAACAGGCACTGTGGAAGCGCCCGGTTGTTTGAAAAGAGTAAGTGCGACGCTAGGCTGACCGTCAAGCGAGACGGCGCTATGTGTTGGCGTTGGCGCTCGTATGATTTGTGCCAAAGAACGCAGCGGAACAGGGCCGTTCGGGCCGGGTACAGGGATTTTTTCCAGTTGCGAGATATGCGTTGGCAGATTGCGCGCTTCAATAAGCATGTCCTGATGACCTTGCGTCACATAACCGCTCGGACTTAACAGCACCTGCGCCTTAATCGCCTGGGTAATCGCGCTAACAGGTACCTGATAACGCCGCATAGCGGCGAGATTCGGCTGCACCCACAATGCTTCGTTGCCAGTGCCGTATATCTCCACCCGTTGTATGCCAGGCAGGGCACGCAGCGCGGGTGCCACATTGGCAAGCACTGCGCGCTGAACCGCCGCTGGCGCAACCCCGGCGGGAATCTGCAGTGTATAATCCGCCACCTCGTTAATGGCGTTGCCCATAATTTGGGCGAGCGGCTGGACACTGGCGGGAATCTGGCTGCGGGCACGGTCAATGGCGCTGTTGACCGCTAACAGGTCCAGTTGTGCATCGGTGCCCTCACGAAAGCGAACATTGATTTCGACCGTACCATGCCCCATCACCGAACGCACACTGACCAGATTTGGCAGACTCATGATCTGGCCTTCGAGCGGCCATGTAATCAGTGATTCCATTTCGCTTGCGGTAGCGCCCGGTTCGTGCGCGGTAACACTAATCTGGGGGAAATTAAAGCGCGGTAGCACTTCGACCGGGATGTTTAACAGTGCAAAAATGCCATAGGCGATAAGAGCGCCGAAAATGAGCGCCCACAACAAGGGGCGCAGCAATAAATGCTGTGTACGTTGCTCTTCGGACGTCATATCAATCCGGCGGCTGATAATGCTGAGAAATGCCGTGATGAAATTCCAGATAGGCGTTTTCCACTACCACTGCCGCGCCCGGTTCAAGGCCGTGTTCGATAAACGTCTGCCAGCCGCGCGTCAGCCCCGGCGTTACAAGCTGCGCATGATTACCGCTTGCCGTATGCACCAGAACCCACCATTTTCCCTGATCGAGAATGAGCGCACGCGTAGGAACGGCCACCAGCGAGCGCACCGGCCCGTTCAGCCTCACTGTGCCGAACCTGCCATTGAGCCAGGCGGGCGCTAGCGCGCTAGCTCGCAGACCAACGGATTCACCGCCATCCGGCGTAAGCGCACCAAAGACCGTACTGACTTTAACCGGAATCGACTCACCACCGCCGGCCGAGGAAAATTGTCCGCTCATACCAACGTGAATCGCGGCGGCATCGGCGCCGTAATATCTGGCCTTAAGCCACAGACTGTTAGTTGGTTGCAAGCTGAGGATAGGCTGCCCGACAGTGACAAACTCACCGTTGCCTGCATTGAGCGTAAGCACAAGGGCATCCGCAGGCGCTTTCAGGATGATCTTCTTTTGCAAATCCCGCAGTTGAGCATGGGTCGTGGCCAAGGCCGACTGCGCCTGCGCAACCGCAATTTCAGCCTGATAAACCGCCAGCCTGGTGGTGAGTTTTAATTTCCGTTGCAACTGTTGAAAGGCCAGCGCCTTCTTTGCAGATTTCAGCTGATCCTGTGCGCTTGTTAGTCCGACCTTCATTTGCGCAAGCAATGCCTGAATTTCCGAGCCACCGAGTGTACCAAATGTCTGCCCTGCCTTGAGCAAGTCGCCTGGCACGACGTTAATCCCAGTCACTATGCCTGCCCTCGCAGCACGGATATGTAATATCACGATAGGCTCAACTTGGGCATATGCTTCAAAATGAGCCGCGACGCTCTGTGATCGCACGATCACTGCGCCGTTTCCGGCATAAGCCGATCCGCTCATCAAAAGGAAGGTCGCGCAGAAAAACAAACAACACCTACTCAGTTGTCTTATCCGACTAACTTCCTCACTACACATAGACCGACACCTCCATTACCTTACCATGAGGTGTGATATCATAACACGCCTGATACGTAAGGGCCGCGGAAAATTTATCCACGCTCGTACCAGCTTTGGGCAGTTCACAGACAGAAAGTTCATTTACAGCCTACCTACCCTCGTAACATCGCCCCGAACCTCTTCTCCAGCGCCGCAACAATCGCTTGGCTCGCGGCATCGGAATCCGCCTGCGTCAGCGTGCGTTTCGCATCCTGCAGGGTGAAGCGAATACCGAGACTGACTTTACCCTCGGGCACGCCCTTGCCTGTATACAGATCGAAGATGCGGGCATCGGTCAGCAGCTTGCCACCTGTGCTGCGTACAGCATTTAAAATTGCATCGGAAGCATCCCCCCGCTCAAACAGGAAAACCAGATCGCGCTCTACGCCGGGGAATTCCGGCAGGGGGGTAAACTTCGTCTGTTTAGCAAGCGGCAGCGCATCCAGATTCACCTCCGCGACAAACACTGGCGCATCCATATCGAAACGTCTGGCAAGATCGCTATCCACGCGGCCGATACGGCCTGCCTCGCTACGTCCAACCATAATCTTTGCGCTTTGACCTGCCTGCAAACCTTGAATCAAATCATCGGCGATAAAACGCCCGCTCAAACCGCGCAGTGCCAGCCATGCTTCCAGCGCAGCTTTGAGGTCGAAAAAATCGGCTGAGCGCGCACTGCCATGCCATTCCTCCGACTCAACCTCGCCTGTCATCAGCCAGGCCAGCACATTGTTTTCATCATGGCCGGCATCCGTCCGCACATAGATGCGTCCCTGCTCTGCCAGCGCCACGCCCGGCTGCTGCCGGTTCAGGTTTCGCTTAGCTGTATTGAGTAATCCCGGCCATACTGAACGACGCATAACACTCATCGCATCGGAAATCGGATTGGCAAGCACAATATCCAGTCCATCATCCGCTACAAACAGGCGCTGCTCATCCGCCGCAATAAAGGCATAGGTCACCACCTGCAAAAATCCACCCGCCACGGCATCGTGAATCGAGCGATCAGGCTTGGCCGGAGCCGTTGTCGCCAGTGGCGGCAGCAGCGTGGGAATAGCATCAAAGCCAATTACACGTGCATATTCCTCGGATAAATCATCGGGAATCGACACATCATGACGGAACGACGGTACTTTCGCCGTCAGCGCATCACCGGCCCTCTGCATGCCAAAGCCCATACGGGCCAGCACGGCATCCACGCTCGACGAAATCGATACGCCCAGGCGCGACTCGATGCGGGACAACGAACACCTGACCGTGCGACCAGCATTGATGGTAGCCACATCACCACAGACAGTGATCTTGCCGGCAGCGCCACCGAACAGATCCAGAATCATCGCGCTCGCCTGCTCCATAGCTACCGCTACCATGGCCGGATCGACACCGCGCTCAAAACGCATCGACGCTTCCGATACCATGGTGTAACTACGGCGCGTTTCACTCACCCGCGCCGGTCGGAAAAACGCGGACTCCAGTACGATATTGGTCGTTTCATCGCTCACGCCGGATGGCTCTGAGCCCATGATACCGGCCAGCGCAATGACGTTCTCATTATCACAAACAAGCAGATCGCCGGCGTTTAATATCAGTTCGCGCCCGTCCAGCGCCGCGAAATCCTCGCCGCCTGCGGCAGAACGGATGCTGATAGCACCTGTCAGTTTATTGGCATCGAACGCATGCATGGGCTGGCCCAGTGTCAGCATTACATGATTCAATACATCGACAATACCATTGACCGGGCGCATGCCGGCCATGATCAGATCGGCCTGCATCCAGGCTGGTGATTCGGCCAGGCTCACGCCTTCGATACGTCTGGCCATATAGACAGGACAATCCTGTTCAGCACTAACCGATACCGCCGGCGCAACTACTGCTGCATCCAGGGTGATTTCTACGGAGTCCATTTCGGCAAACGGTAACCCGGCATCGGCTGCTAGATCACGGGCGATGCCGCGGGCATTCATGCAATCACCCCGATTCGGGGTAATGGAAAGATCGAACACAGCTTCTTCCAGTTCGAGGTATTCCCCCACTTCGGCGCCCACAGGCGCTTGGCCCGGCAAAATCAACAGTCCGGCCGATTCATCCGCCAGCCCCAGTTCGACTCCAGAACAGCACATGCCACAGCTGCTCTCGCCGCGAATCTTGCCTTGCTTGATCTTCAAGCCATTGGGCAGCAATGTGCCGATGGTTGCCACCGGAACCTTGTCGCCCTCAGCCATATTTGCCGCGCCGCATACAATATCCAGCGGGTGGGCTTCACCGATCCCTACTTTCAGCAGGCTGAGCTTATCGGCATCGGGGTGCGGCACTTTGGAGATAATCAGGCCAACACGTACGCCTTGCACAGCTGCACGCGGCAACTCGACGCCCTCAACCTCATGTCCCAGACGCACCAGATCATCGGCTATCTGTGCCGGGCTTGTTGTCAGTGGCACCCAGGCTTTCAGCCAGGAAAATAAAATTTTCATCGCGGGACCCCCATCCGACGCAGGAAGCGGACATCATTTTCAAAGAACAGGCGCAGGTCCGGGATACCCTGCTTGAGCATCACCAAGCGTTCTACGCCAAGCCCAAAGGCAAAACCAGAAAACTCGCCGGCATCTATACCAACCGAATGCAATACATTCGGATGAATCATGCCCGAGCCCAGCACCTCAATCCAACCGCTGCCCTTGCAGATGCGGCAACCCTTGCTTGCACAGAATACGCAGGAGATATCCACTTCAGCAGACGGCTCGGTGAACGGG
>Ga0256829_1003696_pt1 | contig 10430 bp, 11 predicted proteins | sample 131447metaG_FD_185979 | JGI IMG/M metagenome (GOLD analysis project Ga0256829, IMG submission 185979) | Hydrothermal vent microbial communities from Lau Basin, Pacific Ocean - 131-447 | ecosystem: Environmental > Aquatic > Marine > Hydrothermal vents | place: Pacific Ocean: Lau Basin | collected...
CTGAAAAATGGTTAAAACTGAGTCCAAGAATAGTGCCGTATCCCCGAAACTTTGGTGTAAGAATACAATAAAACCCATCACCTGTAGGAATATAGCCTAAAATAAGGTCATGTAAATCTATTTTTGCATTTTGTAACATTTTTTCAATAACTTTTTTGTAACTTTTTGTTAAAAAATTAATAATTTCAAGTTGTTGGCTCGTGCTCAGCAGCGAAAAATTTATAATGTCTATGAGGACAATATCTGTGTTGATTTCTTTCTTTTTACGCATGAACATCATCCTTGTATATTGATATTTTAACATAAAGTTCTTTTAAATGAACTATATATTATAATTTCAAAATTAAATTTTTTAGGAAATGTTATGAGTAATGGTGTATTAGATATTGTTAAACCTGGAGTTCTTTTTGGTGATGATGTTGTTAAAGTTTATGAACATGCTAAAAAAGTCGGCTTTGCTATACCTGCTGTGAATGTGGTCAATACCGATTCTATAAACAGTGTGCTAGAAGCTGCTGCAAAAGCAAATTCTCCTGTTATTATACAATTTAGTAATGGCGGAGCATCATATTATGCAGGAAAAGGTTTGAGTAATGATGGTGAAAAAGCTGCTATAGTCGGTGCTGTTGCCGGTGCAATTCATACGCATATGATGGCTGAAGCCTATGGTGTGGCTGTCATTCTTCATACAGATCATGCCTCAAAAAAATTGCTTCCATGGATAAATGCACTTTTAGAAGCGGGTGAGGGTTATTTCAAGACACAAGGAAAGCCTCTTTTTTCATCACATATGCTTGACCTTTCAGAGGAACCTTTGGCTGAAAATATCGGTACATGTAAAGCCTATTTAGAGCGAATGAACAAAATTGGTATGAGCATAGAAATAGAACTTGGCTGTACAGGCGGTGAAGAAGATGGTGTTGATAATACTAACATTGATAATGCACTTCTTTATACTCAGCCAGAAGAAGTGGCTCTTGCATATAAAGAATTGAAAGAAATTTCTCCAAATTTTACAATAGCAGCTTCTTTTGGAAATGTGCATGGTGTTTATAAACCTGGAAATGTACAGCTGACTCCAAAAATTTTAGACAATTCTCAAAAATATATAGCAGATAAATTTACGACACAAGAAAAACCTGTAAATTTTGTTTTTCATGGTGGTTCAGGTTCACTTCCTTCAGAAATTAGCGAAGCTATCGGTTATGGTGTTGTGAAAATGAATATTGACACAGACACTCAGTGGGCAACATGGGATGGTGTTAGAAAATATGTCGCAAAATACCATGATTATCTTCAAGCTCAAATCGGAAATCCTGAAGGTGAAGAAAAACCAAATAAAAAATATTATGACCCTAGAAAATGGCTGCGTGCAGGTCAGCAAAGTTTGGTAGAACGTGTGCTTCAAGCCTATAAAGACTTAAATGCAATGGACAAAAACTAAGAATTTAATTTTTTATGAATATCCTTGATACTGTTAGTATCAGGATTTTTTACATAATGTAGATGTAAAAGCTGTTTGAGTCTGTTTTCATTAAATCTCCAAAAATGTTGGGCATCAAAACTTTCATGTTCTTTTACCATACTGTGCAACTCTTTTTCACTAAGCTCCCCATTACTTCCTTTAATTATTTCTAAAATGAGATGAATAAGTTCATTTTGTGATTCAGGCGTTGTATCATCATCTTTTAATTGCTTGCTTGGCATAAAGTGGTAAAGTTTCCATCCACTGAGTATAAGAGAGATGACAAAGGCTATCATCATCCATGTAGAGAGACTAATCTGCATATAAATCCTTTTTAGTTGATTGTAGCGTATAAATATTGAAGTTTTACTTGTATTTAAGTGAAGCTTTTTGAGCCTAAGTCGCGTTATTTAATATTAAATTATTATTAAGTTTATTAGGGATATACTTTCTTTAGGATGTATTTAAAAAAATGCATTTATTTTTACTCAAAAGGGAGAAAAGATGTTACGTTATTTAGTTGCAACATTTACAATGTTAACTGTAATGGTTTCAAATGCTTATGCGATTCCTGCATTTGCAAGGCAAATGGGTGTTTCTTGTAGTGCTTGTCACTCTGCAAATGGTTATGATACATTAAATAGATTTGGTAGAGACTTTAAAGCCAGTGGTTATACAATGGTTGGAGGTGAAAAAACTATTGGTGGGGGAGAATCTTTAGGTGATGGACTTGCATCTATACCAAGTGCATTAAATATGTCTGTGGTAGCAGGAACAAATATAGACAGTGGCACAGGTTCAACTGGCACAACAGTGGCGACCAATACTTTTGGAATGTTCCTTGGCGGTCGTATTAGCAACAATGTGGGTGCATTTGTAGAATTGGGATACAATTCAGGAAGTGCTGTCTCTGATACCAATCAATCTGATCATTTTTCACTTGCTAATCTTGTAATACCAATTACTTATAAAATGGGTGATAATACATATGGAGTAGTTCCATATAGCACTGATGGTCACACTGCTACTGCTAGTGAATTTTATGATAATGGTGGAACTGGAGCTATTAGTCATGTGGGTGCTCGTGATGCGTATGGTGCAAAGGGTTTAAGTTTTTATGTTTATAACCAAGATTACTTTGTAAACTATGTCACTTGGTCAAATGGAAACAAAAGTGGTAGTGAAGTGAAACTTGCAAACTACTTTAGAGTTGCTTATACTCCGCAAATTGGTAACTGGGATCTTGAAATAGGTGCACAGTATATGACAGGCAATACTAATGATGCTGATGGTAATGGCTTCATTATTCCAAACACTACAAAGACAACAGATGCTTATGTAATAGATGCACAAGCATTAGGTACTTTGGGTAAATTCCCAGTTGATTTAGGCATGAGTTATGCACGTGCAAAATATGATGCAAATTCTTTGTTTACAACAAATACTGATGGGCAAGATGGGACATCTCTTGTACTTGACGCTAAATTAGGAGTCATTCCTAAAGTATTAATAGCTATGATTAATTTTTCACATGATGATCATGCACAAGCCAGTAATGACAAAGTCAATACTACACATTTAGCTTGCAGATATTTTATTGCTGAAAATGTTAAATTTGAACCTTATTATGATATTATTAGTGGGCATGCTGCTAGTGCTGATAATGTTGATACATATGGTCTAGCTTTTGAAGTTGCATTCTAAAATAGAATCAATTATATTTTACAAATTTCATGTATTCTCCATGTTGGGGGATACAAATACCAATCCAGCAACGGATTGGTATCATCTTTTTAATGCTGGTTATTTAAAATCTTTTTCTTTTCTACGTTGAATTCTTCTTGTGTTAAAATTTTATTATCAAGTAATTTTTTCAACATAATTAAATCATTATATTTATTAGTGATATCTGTAGAAGATTTTACTTTTTTCACAACTTTTTTATTTATTTGCTTAGATTTATTACTTTGGCAAACGAATGTTAGTGTTACATTGGGATAATGATTAATCATAAAGGGAGGGTTTGTTATATGCTCCGATACAGGAATCATCTTTTTATTTGATTTATTACAAAAGCTATTTGCCCTTTGCATCATAATTTTTTCAGAATCAGATCTTGAACCAAATGTAGAGATACTTTCTCGAACTTTATATCGCTTTTCATTTTCACCTACATTTTTCGGATGAAAATCCTTGTTTTCTTCAAGTTGATTAAGATGCGACGTATTATTAGCACTCTGAGAGGCACTAGAAGACATTTGTGAGCAGCCTGTTACCGCAAATGATAAAATCATCACAGCCGGGATAGATAATTTTTTTAGCATAAATAATCCTTATGGTACTTTTAAAATATTATAGACTTAAAAAACTTTATACTGTCTTAATGTTTTTATTAGCCTTTGAACTAGAATTATGTTGCTAATTGTGCGTAATTTTAGCTAAAATAGCATACTATGAATGATAAAGTATTTACAAAACCGATAAAAAAGCAATTTGAATTTGATGAAGAAGTGGCTGCTGTTTTTGATGATATGCTCGAGCGAAGTGTTCCTTTTTATAAAGAGTCACAGAAAATTACAGAGTTTTTTACCTTAAGAAATTTGGCCCAAAAGGGCATTGTATATGATTTGGGTTGCTCTACTGCAGCGACACTTTTAGGGATACATAGAAATCTACATGTAAAAGCAACGCTGATAGGTCTTGATAATTCTGAAGCAATGCTTCAACGTGCAAAACGAAAATGTGAAGCCTATGGTGCAAATATAGAAATATATAATGCCGATATACTTGAATACGATTACAAGGAGGCAGATGTTTTCATTAGTAATTATACATTGCAGTTTATTCGTCCCCTTGTACGGGAGGAGTTGGTGAAAAAAATTGCAGCTTCTCTAAAAAAAGAGGGTATTTTTATCTTCAGTGAAAAAATAATTTCTCATCATCCAAAACTCAATAAAGAATTGATTGAATGTTATTATGATTTTAAAAAAGAGCAGGGATATTCGGAGTATGAAATTGTGCAAAAGCGTGAAGCTTTAGAAAATGTTCTTGTTCCTTATAGTGAAGAAGAAAATATAAAAATGGCACTAGGTGCCGGTTTTTCACACTGCGAAGTATTGCTTAGATGGGCAAATTTTGCTACTTTTATAGCTGTGAAGTAGAAAATCACCAAACATTTCTTTGTACTTTTGGTTTTTCTTTTACAAAAAGGCTTTTGACCTTTTTGGCTCCTTTTTTTATCTCTTTGCCCATAGTGTCGTATGTGATTATGTCATCTTTACCACACTTTTTGTGGTAGTATCCTTGAAAATCATAATACTCGTCACAGTCACTGTAGACTTTTGCAGAAATTCCATGCTTATTTACACAGCCTGTAAAGAGTAGACTGAATAAAATTAGTAAATATATTTTTATCATAATAATCTCTTAAGCACTTCGCATACCTAAACTTTAAAACTTGCTTTACTCTTACAAAATTCTGTTAAAAAACACTCATCACATTTAGGGTTTTTGGCTGTGCATATATATCTTCCAAATAAGACCATTGCCTGATGCAGTACATGTAAGTCTGTTTTAAATTTTTTTACCAATGTTGCTTCTGTTGCTTTTGCTGTTTTATCATCACTCAAACCGAGCCTATGTGCTACTCGAAAAACATGTGTATCTACTGCCATTAAATTTGCACCCATATATTCTATCATTACGACATGTGCTGTTTTTTGTCCTACGCCTGCAAGTGTTTGTAAATCTTTTTCATTCATAGGAATTTCTCCATCATACACCTGCGTAACTCTTTGTGCCATAGCAACAATGTTTTTTGCTTTATTGTTAAAAAATGAACAACTGTTAAGGAACTTTTTAACATCTTCAAGCTCGGCTTTTGCTAAATCTTGGACAGTTGGATACTTTTCAAATAGAGCAGGCGTGATAATATTGACTCTTTTGTCTGTACACTGGGCCGAGAGAGCGACTGCAATGACTAACTCATAGGCATTTTTATATTGAAGTTCACTCACAGCATCGCTATATCTTTGAACAAATTGCTTTTGTATCTCTAAAATCTCTTTTTTCGTCGCTTTTTTCATAAAAGTATTTTAGCAAGTTATACTTATGTTATAATCAATGCAAAATTTTAAAAAAGGATTTCAAATGGGGCTTTTTTCATTCTTCTGGAAACAAAAAAATATTGCAGTATATGATACAAAAGAAGAGGGGAAAAATTATCTCTCTTTTTTAGATAAAGATTTTTTTGCAGATATTTCTAATCATAGTGATAGTATGCTCTTATACTTTTTGCAGGGTGAGGGATGGATTGGTTCTAATACAACTTTTTTAAAAAACATGAATTATCATGATATGAAAGATTTTAAAAGGGAAAATGAAAGTATACGAGATCTTTTTCTTAATGAAAGTGAAGAGATTTTTACTGAATCAGATAAAAGTTGGCTTGATTATATAAAAAAGTATAAACATGATGGTTATAGAGTAAGTATGGCAGATAAGAATGGAGATATCCTGGTTATAGAAGCAAAATGCCATAAATATACAAAAAATAATAAACTTTATATTTTGGAATTAAAAGATGTTACCCAATTAAATAAAGCAAATTTACAAACACAAGAAGTAGAAAAATTAAAAACAAAATTTTTGGCTAATATTGGACATGAATTTAGAACACCTATGAATGGGATTCTCGGTTTTGTGGAGTTACTAAAGTCAACAGATTTAACTCAGAATCAGCTTGAATATCTGGATATGATAGATTACTCTTCAAAAAATTTAATGAACAATATAGAAACGCTGCTTGACCTTTCTCAACTGCAAAGTGGTCGTTTAAGTTTAGACCTTGAACCTTTTAACCTTCTTGTTGCAATGGAAAAACTTATATATAGTTGCTTTGATAAAGCAAATAACAATGGCGTGAAAGTTATGAGCTTTATTGACCCAAAACTGCCTCAAGAACTCCAAGGGGATTCAAAAAAAATCTTGCAGGTTATGCGTTCTGTTATTCAAAATGCCATTAAGTTTACACCAAATGGTGGGAAAGTAGTTATAGAAGTAAAACTGCTCAAACGTTTACAAAATGGTGAATGTACTATAGGGTTTGGGGTAAAAGACAATGGAGAAGGGATTTCTGAGGAGCAAATTGCTCTTATAGATGAGCCATTTACTGCCGGTAGTCATGCAGATGAAAGATTGGGCATAGGTTTGAGTCTTTCAAGCGGTTTAGTGAAATTGATGGGTTCAGAACTGCGAATAAATAGTGAAAAAGGGAATGGAACTTATGTGAATTTTGTACTTAATTTTAAAGTTTCACGTGGACAAAATTATAAAATGATGCCGAAGAAAAAAGCAAAAGTTTTATTGCTTGATAAAGAAAGACTTGATGATGCAAATTTCTTAACTATTTATTTACGCTCTTTTGCTGTTGATGTTGTTAAAGCAACAGAACTCAATGGACATGTATATGAAGATATTGATGAATTATATATTGTTGCCAACCAAAATGATTCTTTATGGATGCTTGAACTTGCCACATATACGAAAAAAGCTTCTGTTATTATGCTTTTAGATGAAAATGTAAAACTGCAGACCAAATTGGGACATATTGTTGATCAGGTTATTCATAAGCCACTTTTGGCAAGTTCTATCGCAAATCATCTTTATTCGGCAAATAGTTTTGAATATACGCAAAGGTCTGAAAAAAAGGTAAAAATAAAGGATGAAATTGATGCTTTGGTTGTAGAAGATAATCTTATTAATCAACGACTTATAAAAATTTTGCTGCAAGAATATAATATAAATGTGCAAACAGCTTCTAATGGACTTGAAGCAATTGCCATGTATAAAAAGAAAAAGTATGATATTATTTTTATGGATATAGATATGCCTTATATGAATGGTATCGTTGCAACGAAAGAGATTAAAGATCTTATGTTGGTAAACTCAAAAGCTCCTATTGTAGCACTTACCGCAATGGCAATGCAAGGAGATAAAGAGATGCTTTTAAAAGAAGGACTTGATGATTACCTCTCAAAACCTTTAACACGGGAAAAGTTAGAATATATTTTAGATAAATATCTTAAAATTGCATATGAAAAGCAATCTGTTTAATAACTATTAATATATTACTATTAAACTTCTTTTATATTTAAAACATAAGGAACTATAATGAATAAAGTTACAATGTTACTTTCTGCTTTGTTATTAACAAGCACAATGGTATCTGCTAAAACATTAGTTACAGTAAATGGAAAGGCAATTACACAAAAAGATGTTGATACAGAGCTGATGACTGCTACTCAGGGAAGATTTAATCAAGTGCCGGCAGCACGTCAAGCTGCTTTTAGACAGCAGGTTTTAAAACAACTTATAGGTAAAGAGTTAATTTATGATGATGCTAAAAAATCAGGAATAACAAAATCTAAGGCCTATGCTACTGAGTACAAAAAACTTGAAAAGCGAATTAAAAAAGAACTTGCAATCCAAGTTTGGCAGAAAAAAGTTCTTGATGGAATTAAAATTTCAGACAAAGAGTTGAAAAATTATTATAAAAAGAACAAAGAAGAGTTTAATGAAAAAGAGAGTGTTCATGCTCGTCATATATTAGTAAAATCAGAAGCAAAAGCAGAAAAAATTATTTCTGAGCTTAAAGGACTTAGCGGTGAAAAACTTAAAGAAAAGTTTATAGCACTCGCAAAAAAAGAATCAACAGGACCTAGTGGACCAAAAGGTGGAGATTTAGGTTATTTTGCGAAGGGACAAATGGTACCTGCATTTAACAAGAAAGTATTTTCAATGAAAAAAGGTACAGTAACTCTTAAACCAGTAAAAACACAATTTGGCTACCATGTTATTTATGTGGAAGACAAAAAACCATCTATGACAAGAAGCTTTAAAGAAGTAAAAGCATTTATAGAACAACGTCTAAAAATGGAAAAATTTAAAGCAGTTATGAAGAAAAAAATGGATGAATTACAGAAAAAAGCGTCTATTAAGTAGTTTATGCAAAACTCGCCGATTTCTAAAATCATTTTAGAAGGGCGGGAGTTTTTTGTCAAGAGAGATGATTTAATCGATCCCTTTCTTGCCGGAAATAAATACAGAAAACTTTATACCCTTTTAAAAACCCCAAACAATACATACAATACAATCATATCTTATGGTGGCACACAGTCTAACGCAATGTTGGCAATTGCTGCAATGTGTGAGAAAAAAAACTGGCAATTTATATATTATACAAAAAAACTCTCTGCCACACAAAAAAATACACTAGATGGGAATTATGCACAAGCACTTAGTTTAGGTATGAAGCATATTGAGATAGAAAATGAATACTACAGAAATTTTATAGCTTCCCTACATGTAGAGTTAGATACAAAAACTTTTTTGATAGATCAAGGTGGTGCAGTAGAAGCTGCAAAGCAAGGATTAGAAGTTTTGGCAAAAGAAATTCGCCAACAAAATAAAATTACAGATCTAAAGGCAGTAGCAACACCTTCAGGAACAGGAACAACAGCACTTTTTTTGGCACTTGCTCTGCCCGAGTACACGGTTTATACAACGCCCTGCGTCGGAAATGCCACTTATTTAAGAGAGCAAATGCAAGCTTTAGCAGAGATTCCTCAAAATCTTATAATTTTACAGCCAAAGAGAAAATATCATTTTGCTAAGCCTTATAAAGAATTTTATACAATATATAAAAATTTATATGCAACAGGTATTGAATTTGATCTACTCTACGCTCCAGCCATGTGGCAAACTCTTTTAGAGCAAACAAATGAAAAAATTATGTATATACATAGTGGAGGCGTGAGTGGGAACGGGAGTATGCTCACCCGTTATGCAAAAAAAGGTTTTATATAAAAGTTACGCTTTTTTCAAGTGCGTCTCTTTGTGGTTTATAGGTATTTATTTTCGCATCTTTATCAGCATAGCCTAACACGACACTATATAATAATGCGAGATTGTCAGGTACTTTTAAAACATCTGCAACTACTTTTCCAAACTCAGTGGTTGAACCTTGAGGGCAAGAATCCACACCAAATTCTTGAGCAGCAAGCATTATACTTTGCATATATGCACCACAATCAATAAGGGCTCCTTGTGCATTGTCAATATTTGCTTTATCTGTAAAAACAAAAAAGACAGTTTTTGCACCAAACCATCGAAAATTATCTTTCCACATCTGTATTCGTGTTTCATTGTCTTTTCTATCAACTTCCATGAGTTTATATAAGCCTGCACCTGTGACAATTCTACGTTTTTTGTAAGGGTTTACCCATTCAAGTGGATAATATTGTATAAATTGGTCATTTTCAATACCTTCATCCATTTTTGCAATAATTGCATCACCAATATTTTTAAGGACTTCTTCATTAGATACGGCATAAGTGACCCAAGGCTGCATATTAGCACCACTTGGTGTTTGTGCTGCAGCTTCAAGAATTTTTTCTTGAATATTTTTTGGAACAATTTTGTCCTCATATGCTCTTTTTGAAGAACGATTTTTTAAAGCTTGTGTTACACTTAGCATTAGAAGTCCTATTTTTTTAGTATTATAGTTTAAGAGTGGTTATAAACATATAAAAATATACCTGATTTGCAACTAAGGTAGCAAACTAAAAAGATAAAAAAGTATATACTTCCACTATCAATAAAGAAAAAAGGATTGAATTATGAATAATATTTTTGAGAAATTAACACACAATATGACAGAGGCGATAGAAAGTGCATTGTCTTTGGCTTTACACAATAAAAATCAAGAAGTGACGCCTGTACACTTTTTATGGGCACTTCTTACAAATTCAGATTCTGTGCTTAATCAAATGTTTAATAAGATGGGTGTAGATAAAGTCGCAATGGAACTTGATATTAAAAGCATGGCGGAAAAATTACCTAAATCTTCAAGTGTCAGCAAAGAAAATATTAAACTTTCACATGAATTTGTAAGAACCTTAGAAAG
>Ga0256829_1003697_pt1 | contig 10429 bp, 12 predicted proteins | sample 131447metaG_FD_185979 | JGI IMG/M metagenome (GOLD analysis project Ga0256829, IMG submission 185979) | Hydrothermal vent microbial communities from Lau Basin, Pacific Ocean - 131-447 | ecosystem: Environmental > Aquatic > Marine > Hydrothermal vents | place: Pacific Ocean: Lau Basin | collected...
GTATCCAAGAAGAAGCTCGCTTTTGTTGCTAGTCCCAAGTACTAAAGCTTGGCGTTCTAAAGAGATATCGTATAGTATGCACATTCTAGCTCTTGCACTAAAGTTTCCAACTCTTAAATTATCTGTTTCTTTATCTTGGAAATAAGCTTGTAGCATAGGTGCTATTGAGATTTTTTCATATTTTATATCAAATTTGTTACATAGTTTTAAGGCATCATCTAAGCTGTTTTGGCTGGAGTTAGATGAAGGCATCATAATTCCTAGCATATCATCCTTAAATGCTTTTTTTGCAAGTACCGCAACTACAGCAGAATCTATACCGCCACTAATGCCTAAAACTACACTCTTTAGACCAGTTTTATACACTTCATCTTGTAAAAATTTAATGAGGTAAGATTCGATTAGTTGGTATTTATCCAAAATATGCCTTATGTTTTTAAAATTATACTAAAGAAAATATTAATTAATTCTTTTAAGAGACTCTTAAAAATTAAACCACTTTGGAAGAGTTCTGCTGTTATATCGGCTAAATGTTAGCAACCAATAAAGTTGTATTGTTACATAATCCATTTATCAAGCACTAAAAGACCTATAACTGTTAAAGTATAAAGATTTAATTGCATAAATATTTTTCTACATAATCTTTTGTTTTTCCAAGTGTCTTTTGAGAGTAGAGCTAAAGATTTCCATAATAAAAATATTGAATGAGCCAATATAAGAGTGAGAATTAGAGAATTTTTTGGCATGAAGAATGGTACAACCATAAGAGCGCTGATAATAGTAAAAAGTATCCAAGTATAAGTTATTCTAGATAAACTACCCCCATTCATAACATCTATCATAGTTGGGAATCCAGCTTCTTTATAATCCTTGTTATACACTAAGACAAGTAGCCAAAAATGTGGCATTTGCCAGATAAAGTAAAACCAGGCAAGAGATAAAAATGCAGGCTGTATGAGACTTCCTCCTTGAGCTGAAAGCCACATGATAACTGGAGGTATCACACCAAGTATTGCTCCTGGGAATACAGCATAAGGACTCACTCTTTTCATGGGGGTATAAATACCATTATATAAAACAACAACTAAAGCAAATATTGCAACACCTGTAAAAGACAAAACAGTATATATGATTCCCATAGAAAGAGTTATTAAGCCTATTATGATAAATAAAGCTTGAAATTGACCAATAGTTTTTGTAACAAGTGGTCTTTTTTGGGTTCTAGTCATAAGAGCGTCAAAATGACGCTCTTGATATTGGTTTAAAGCACAAACACCTAGTGCTAAAGCAAAGATTGCAAAAAAACTTATCCAAAGAGAAGATGTTATATTATTAGTTGCTAATAAATAAACAAAAACTCCTGGAATCCCAACTGCAAAGGATAGAACCGTCTTTGTAAAAGAGATATAATCTAACACCGTTGCTCTTTGGGTTTGTGCACTTAAAATTTTCATTATAGACTTTTAAGGTATTTTATTAGGACTTTAATATCATCATCGCTAAGAACTCCCTTGTAAGAATTCATCATTCCACCAGAGAAACCATCTACAATTTTCTTGTTAGGCTCAACTATAGACTCTTTAAGATAGGCATCATCAACAAGAACTTCCTTGAGTGTTCCACCCTCTTTAACTTTTACTTTGTGTCCATAAATTCCTTTAAATCCAGGTCCTACCAATACATTAGTGCCTAAAGAGTGACAGGATGTACAGCCATTATTTTTGATTAGTGTAAGCCCAGGATGCTCTGTGAGTTTAGAGTTTGATTTTTTAGAAAATGGTGTTTTCTTGTCAGAATTGTACCAAGCATCAAAATCAGCTTGACTTAGCACATACACTTTTGCGAGCATGGCCGAATGACCTATGCCGCAGTATTCAGCACATTCGATATCATAAACACCTTTTTTTGTAGCATTAAACCATGCATAGTATGTATATCCTGGAACAACATCTTGCTTAAATCTAAATGCTGGAATATAATAACTGTGAATAACATCATTTTTGGGTGCAGTTAAATCAAGTTTTATATTTTTCCCTACAGGCACATAAAGATCTGTGGTTATTTTTCCATTTGGGTATTTATGTTTCCAAGACCACATTTGACCAGTTACTTGCACTTCCATATTATTCTTAGGTATAGTTCTTAATGCCTTCAGGCTTGAAAAACCATAATAGAACATAATCATAACAAGTATTAATGGTATGATAGTCCACACTACCTCAAGTGGCGTATTGTGTTCGATATTTTTTATCTTATTGCGTGGATATCTTTTATTGCTATATTTATAGGCAAAATAAAACATTGTACCGATAACAAGCGAGAAAACTCCAATACTTATTCCATATACAACATACATCGCTATGTTTACTGAGCCAGATGCTGTAGATACTCCTTCGATTCCGTTTAACATTCTTTTCCCTCCTCGTTAATTGCTAAAAAAGTCATTGTGCATTAATAGTCTGATATGCGTGTCATATATCGTGAAAGTAGCCAAGACTGCGACTAAAAGCATTGCAGCTAAAATCAATCTTTTATATATAGAAGATGCACCTTTTATATGCATATAATACATGACTACAAAAGTGATTTTTGTAAATGCAATCAACATTTGTACTGAAAGTGTTGGTAGATAGTTCATATGTATCAGTAATGGTTGCAGAATGGTTAATCCAGTAAGAATTGTTAATATAAAAAATACTTTGATATATATAGAACTACTAAACTTTTGTGTAATTTCATTTGTGTTTGACATAATAAATCCTCCTAGTATATTAGATAAAATATAGGGAATACAATAATCCAAACAATATGAACAAAATCCCAATATAAAGCTGTATTTTCTAAGACAACAAAATTTAAAGAAGATATCTCACCTTTTTTTATCTTACCAAGAATCCATAGCATTACACCAATTCCCACTATGATATGCACGCCATGTAATCCTGTAAGAGTAAAATATAGACCAAAAAATAGTTTTACACCATTTCCTAATGAATCTAAATAAGAAGAACTTGGATAGAATCCTTCTCCTATTTCCAGCATCCATTCATTGTACTTTATGATTAAAAATATTGTTGCGAATATAATGGTAATCCAAATATATTTTGTAGATTTCTTCACATCATTATTTTTTAAACTAATAACGGACAGACCCATAGTAAGTGTGCTTATAAGCAATACAAATGTATTTATGCCTCCTAGAAGTCTATCCATATGCTCTGATGCTTGAACAAAATCATTTGTGTTCTGATCAAAATAAAACGCATATACTAAAAATAGACTTGAAAAAATCATTATTTCTGTCAGTAAAAATATCCAAAAACCAAGTTTTGCACCCTCGTAGTCATTATTGAAATCAACTACTTCGTGAGCATTACCCTCTTTATCATAAACAATTTCAGGTTCAACTGTTGCATTAGCCATGCTGTTTTTCCTCCTTAATTGATAAGTCCATGTGGTGAACTGGTTCACCATCTTTATACTCATATGGATCAAAATCTATATAAGGTAGTTCCCCAAAATTTTCTGCCTGCGGTGGCGAAGGAATTTGCCATTCTAAAGTAGTTGCATTCCAAGGGTTTGGGCCAGCTTTTTCTCCATATTTTGCACCTTTGTAAAGCACGTAAAATATATATATTAAACTAGCTGCAAAAATCCATGAACCAACAGTTGCAATTCTATGATATACAGTAAATTCTGGTAAATAATCAAAATATCGTCTAGGCATTCCAAGGTTACCAGCTATAAACATTGGAAACCAAAGCACATTAAATCCTATAAAGAAAAGGTAAGCACCAATTTTTGCTTTTTTATCGTCATACATTCTACCTGTAATTTTTGGGAACCAGTAGTGTATGCCTGCAAACATAAATGATACAACACCACCTAAAATAGCATAATGAAAGTGTGCTACAACAAAGTATGTATCGTGCAAGAAAATATCTATTCCAACAGCTCCTAGGATGAGTCCTGTTACGCCACCGATGATAAATGTTATGAATGTTCCAAGTGCCCAAATCATTGGAGCCTTAAAGTCGATAGATGCTTTATACATAGTGGCAACCCAATCAAAAAACTTGATACCAGTTGGAATACCAACTAAAAATGTTAAGAAAGAAAATATTAATGCTATTGTATCAGATTGACCAGAAGTAAATAAGTGGTGTCCCCACACAAGGTAGCCGATACCAGCAATCATAGCGCTTGAAATAGCAATTGATCGATACCCAAAAACTGGTTTTCTGCAAAATGTTGGTATAATCTCCGATGCTATACCAAACGCTGGCAATATCATAAGATAGACAGCAGGGTGTGAATACATCCAAAATAGATTTTCTAATAAGACTGGATCTCCTCCTTTTGCAGGGTTAAAGATACCTATTCCAAATACACGCTCTAATATAACCAAAATCAATGTTATACCTACGATTGGAGTTGCAAGAAGTTGAATCCATGAAGTTGCATACAAACCCCAAACAAAAAGAGGCATCTTGAAAAATCCCATGCCAGGTGCTCTTAGTCTGTGAACAGTTGCTATAAAATTGATACCTGTGAGTATAGAAGCTAAACCCAATAGATATGCAGCAGTTAGTGCCATCACGACATTAGTACCTGTTTTTGTGCTGTATGGTGCATAAAATGTCCAACCAGTATCAGCCACACCATTTCCTGGAAATAGCGAAACAACAGCTATAACAACACCAAGAACATATACCCAAAATGAGAATAAGTTCAGTCTGGGAAATGAAACATCACGCGCACCAATTTGAAGTGGCAATACAAAGTTCCCTAAAGTTGCTGGAATTCCTGGAATGATAAATATAAATATCATTATGACTCCGTGAAGAGTAAATGCTTGATTATATTGCTCGGGACTCATTATCTGCTGACCTGGACTAAACAGTTCTAGCCTCATTAGTAAAGCTATAATTACTGCTATCGCAAAAAATGCAAACATTACGACAGCATACATTATGCCTATTCTTTTGTGATCTATACTAAAGATCCACTGTAAAAACTTATTTTTATGATGTCCAAAGACTGTGTGAGTTTCATCATAAAAATTTTTAGTTACACTACTCATCTATATTATCTCCTTTTTAGATTTTTTCTTTTTCTTTTCCCTGTTATATAAAAATACAAAAATACTATAATCAAAAACAGTGTCACAACAACACCAAATATCTTTTTGTACTGAATCACATATTTTCCACTTTTTGGCTGAAATGAGTAACAAAATGATAAAGCCCTTGTTATAGTTGGACGAACTTGCCCTTTAGCTGCCTCTAAAAGAGCCATCTTCAAATCAAATGGTAGATAATTTATACCATCAAGATAGCGTGTAATCTCTCCTTTTGGAGATAGTATAACAAGCCCAATTGGATGTATGTAGTCTGTAAAGCCAAGTTTGTTTTTTATCTTCTTATACTCATAACCAACAGATTTTGAAAATTTATCTATCGTTTTTTGATCGTTGCTAACTAAAAAATTCCATGCATTTGGGTTAAAAGCATCATTTAATACTCTAGTATGATTGTCCTTAAAATCTTTTGCATCTTTTGGTGTATCTGTGGCTACGAAACTGATTGTAAGAGCTTTGTACTCTTTTCCACCTATCATATCTAGTTTGTCAAGTGATTTTGTCAAACTATCTATTTGTGGACCACAAATTCCTGGACAATGAAAGTAGTTTACTGATATTACAGTTGGTTTCCCATCCATAAATTCGCCAAGTGTTTTTGTTCTATTAAATTCATCACTAAATTTTAAATCAAGCGGAACATATTTTCCTAGTCGTTCATATGTACCGACCTTGGTATTGCTAGCATATATATGAGACGAAAAAATTATCATTAATGTAGCTAATATTAAATTCCTCACCTAGCCTCCTAATAACCTTAATTAAAAATACTTATAACACATTTTTGTCACTCCAATTCTAACGAATATAACATAATAGTGAGCTTAATATTGATAGTTTTGAAAATTTTAAATAGGTACTTATCTATTTTGAAAGGCTTAATAAAACCTTATATATCTGATTTGAATCTTCTAGGTGAGGAAGTTTTTTAATGAGTAGTCCATCTGTGTCCATTATATATACAAACGAAGTGTGTGCAACAGAGTAGTCTAATTTTGAACCTTTTTGATACTCTTTTGCATAGTAGGTACCATAATTTGAAGTAACTTTTTTTAGGTATTTCTTATTTGAAGTCAAGCCAATGGCATTGGGGCTAAAAAATCTAACATACTCTTTGATGCCTTTTAATGTATCACGATCTGGATCCACACTTATAAATATAAGTTGAAATTTTTTTGCATCTCTCTTTTTTAGCCTATTTAATGCCTGTGATATAAAACTTAAAGTAGTTGGGCATATATCAGGACAAGACATATACCCGAAGTAGATGATGGCATATCTATTTTTTAAATCACTAAGTGAAAATTTGCCATCAGCCGAATCCATAGTAAACGCGTACCTTTGAATATTTTTATACTTCTCGTAGTATGGGATAAAACCGTATAATATAGCAACAAAAAGTAAAATAGGAACCGTCAACAGGATAATCTTTTTTTTCATGGTCAATCTATTTCATTTTCATTCCACCAATTACTGATTTAATTGGCACATTCTTTAAAACTATAGTCTCTTTATTTGAAAATGAGAGCGTGATGCTCTTAACAGATTCTCCAACTTTTAACTTTTTGTTTAGTTCGAATAACATCACATGGTAGCCACCAGGCTTAAGAGTAAAACTATGATTTGCAGGAATTTTTATACTTTTGACTTGTTGCATTCGCATCATGCCATTTTTGAGTTTTATATGCTCATGAAGTTCTGCATTTTTTGCTACACTACTATTTGCATATATAAGAAATAGATCTTTATTGCTCCTATTGACTATAGTCATGAAAGAGGCACTATTTCGGAGATTTGGCGGAACAGCTCTTACATAAGCATTCTTTACCTCTATATCACTTGCAGCTAGATTGAGTGAAATTATCACTAAAGCTAAAAGTAGTTTCTTTAGCATCTATTACTCCTTTTTTGTAAATTTGGCTTTAAAAGCTACAATTGTAACATGATATGAATTTAATTGCAAGAAAAATTTAAACAATATCATCTAAGTCCACCCCTTTGTTTCCAGCTGTATCTTTTATCATCTTTTAGCTTGCTAAAGTATAAATCGCCAGAATTTCTCCATGGATCAAGTAGCACTCCCTCACTAAATCTACACCCCTTACATGTGACTACCAAGACATTGTGTTCACTCCAGTAGTTGCCGATATTTGCACCGCCTATGTAGTAGTCAAAACTCTTGTAATTTTGTTTTTTTACAAAGTCAAGCATATCATAGGCAAACTGCCAACAAAGCCCCCTTTTTCTCAAACCTATATTTACTAAAAAATTTTGAAATAGAGGTGGTTTGACCAAATTATACTCAAGTGCCAGCTCTTTAGAGTGGATAATTGCCTTTTTTGCCAAATCTTTTGTCTCTTTTTTATATGCATGTAGCGTGTTTAGTAAAATTTCTAGTTTTTTGATATTATTGTCTGATTGTTTGGCAGGAGATGGATTGTTGGCACACCCTACAAACAAAAAAGAAAAAATCAGTAAATAGACATAGTGTTTCATGGTTGGCATGATAATTCATAAAAATTAATAGTTTTTAAATAGGCTTAAGTAAAATTAGAGTATAATCCGTACCTTAATTTAGAAAATTTGACTTCTTACTAAGACAATTTTGTGAGGCTCAGACCAAAGGGAGGATTTGTCCTCTAAGAAATAGTTTTATAAGAAGTCAAATTAAATAAAATTTTAAAAAGGGAAAGTATGAAAAGAACATTTCAACCACACAATACACCAAAGAAGAGAACTCACGGTTTTAGAACTAGAATGAAGACTAAAAATGGTAGAAAAATTATCAAAGCAAGAAGAGCAAAAGGCAGAAAAAGATTGGCTGCATAAGAGATTTTGAGGTTATTAAGAAAACCAAAGAGTTTTCTTATGTATATAAAAACAGTAAGAAATGGCACAGTGATTGTGCCGTGATCTTTTACAATGTAGGTTTGAAGAAAAAAGTTGGCTTTACTGCGAGTAAAAAAGTTGGAAACGCAGTTAAGAGAAATTTAGCCAAAAGAAGATTAAGAGCTCTTTTTTTTGAGCTTTGCGGTGAGATAGATAGCGGAAGTTATGTGTTTGTAGCAAAGAGCAAGATTGTAGATATGGATTATGAGTCTATAAGAAAAAATCTTATTTGGTCATTAAAAAGATTGAAGTGTATGAAAAATTGAAAAAATTTGCACTCTATTTGATAGCATTTTATCAAAAATTTTTGACTCTTTTTAGCTATGGGAGTTGTAGATATTACCCTACATGCTCTCAATATGTGAAAGAGCAGATAATCTTCAATAATCTCTTTAAGGCGCTTTTTTTTTCAATATTAAGGATTTTACGATGCAACCAACTATTTCGTGGTGGTATTGATTATCCTTTGGTAAAAAAAAGATTTACAAAAATTTCGTATATCAAAAGATTTTCACCATCTTTTGAAAGAGTATCTTTTTGGTTTTTTCCAAAAGAGAAAAATATTTTTTATATTGTAAAATCTTTCAAATAATTTTTTAAAGGGTTCCTTGTGTTAGATAAACTCAGTAATCAAAACAGAATCATACTGGCTTCTGTACTTTCATTTGCATTTTTCGCTACTTATGACTATTTTTTTATTCCGAAGAAAGTTGTAAATCCAAATGAGCAAAATAGCTCAAAGATTGAAAAAAGTGTAGCTTCACAGGCTCCAAAAGCAACAGAAGGTTTAAATTCAAAAGTTCCAAGCAAGATAGCTAAAACATCAAAAAACTCAGAAAAAACAACAGATAAAATCATCGTTAGAGTAAAATCAAAAAATTATGATTTAGAGATAGATAGACTTGGAAGAGTTGTTAAATTTTATCTAAACGAGAAAAAGTACAGAACAAAAGATGGAGACAGACTTCAGTTAGTTGATTCTAAATCCGGATTTTTACCACTAGAGATGAGATTTAGCAATGAAGCTATAAATACGGAGGCATTCGCCACTTCCTACACTGCAAGTACAAGCCAACTCCAAGTTTCAAGCCAGCCTGCAAAAGTTGTTTTGACACAAAGCTTGCCAGATTTGACCATAACTAAAAATTTAACATTTTATGAAGATGGTCACTACGATTTAAATGTCAAGTTGAGTAAAAAAGAGGAGTATTTTATCACCCCTGGTGCACATCCGAGTCTGGGTAAAAATAGCTACACATTTCATGGGGCTCTTTTGAAAAAAAGCGATGGAAGTATGGAGATTATAGATGATGGTGATGCTGAACAAAAGACATTTCAAGGTGTAGGTTTTGCTGCAAATGCGGATAAATACTATGCAACAGTTTTATATAATTTTAACCAAAAAATGACCGTAGTAGAGAGCCCTGCAAAAGATCAAAATCCTGCACTATATGTTAAAGGCAAACAAAATCTAAGATTGGGTGGATATATTGGACCAAAAGAGTTTGTGATATTGAAAAAAATCAATCCAGAGCTAACAGATGTCATAGAGTATGGTTTCTTCACATTTATATCAAAGCCACTGTTTGTGTTGCTGTCTTATATATATAGTTTCTTGGGAAACTGGGGTTGGTCTATAGTTGCTCTTACACTATTGGTTAGATTGGTGCTGTTTCCTTTGACATATAAGGGCATGGTGTCTATGAATAAGATGAAAGTACTAGCTCCAAAGATGAAAGAACTCCAAGCAAAATACAAAGGTGACAAGCAAAAACTAAATGCACATATGATGGAGCTTTATAAAAAACATGGTGCAAATCCTATGGGTGGATGTCTGCCTATGCTTTTACAGATTCCTGTTTTTTATGGAGTCTATAGGGTTTTGCAAAACACAGTTGAGCTAAAAGGAGCCCCTTGGATGCTTTGGATTCATGATTTAGCTGTGATGGATCCATATTTTGTATTACCGATTTTGATGGGTGCTTCTATGTTTTTGCAACAAAGACTTGCTCCAAACAACTTTACAGATAAAACACAAGAGAAGATTATGAAGTTTTTACCTCTGATTTTTACATTTTTCTTTGTAACATTTCCAGCTGGATTGACACTCTATTGGTTTGTGAGTAATCTTTTCTCAATTCTTCAACAACTATATGTAAATAAACTGTTTGCAAAAACTCCAGCAAAGGTGGTGTCATGAAAAAGAGATTAGAAGCTGATACACTGCAAGATGCTTATTTAAATGCAGCCAAAGAGTTTGGTTGCTCTATCACGGAGTTAGATATAAGTATCATACAAAATTCTAGTTCTGGTTTTTTAGGAATGTTCAAAAAGACTGCTATCGTAGAGGTGGCTAGAAAAGGCTCACTTAAAGCAAATAAGAACAAAAGAAACCAAAAA
>Ga0256829_1003698_pt1 | contig 10426 bp, 12 predicted proteins | sample 131447metaG_FD_185979 | JGI IMG/M metagenome (GOLD analysis project Ga0256829, IMG submission 185979) | Hydrothermal vent microbial communities from Lau Basin, Pacific Ocean - 131-447 | ecosystem: Environmental > Aquatic > Marine > Hydrothermal vents | place: Pacific Ocean: Lau Basin | collected...
CGTAAAAATCCCCACTGTGGGACTTTTACGGCGATAACCAAGCCATTCCCTCGGGCAATCGTCTTGGAAGCAGAAACCAGGAAGGTAACAACCTGGGAACCCCCTTCCTTTCCGTCGCTAGACGGCAGCGCAAGCTGAGGGAGGGGAGGATGTCAATAATACCTAATAGCATGGCGTTATTACACAAAGAGGTCGTAGGTTGACGATTTAACCCATCTTTAGGCTGCGCGCTTTTCTCGTTTACCTGGCAGTTGCTGTATTCCAAGCCCGCATAAAATAAGCACTAATCCGACCAGCGTGGAGGGGAGCATTGGCTCTCCAACTACAAGATAAAGCAGCAGCAGCGATACCGGCGGGGATAGGAAGATCAGGTTAGAGACTTTAGCCGTGCGGGACACTTTTTGTACGGCCAGTTGCCAAAGTACAAAGGCTACGCCCATTTCAAACAGGCCGACATAAACGCCTGCGCCTAGCGCAGGCCAGCCATGCCATTGCACGCCGGGGCCAAGCAGTAACAGCATGGTTAGCACCGGTAACCCAACGCTAAAATTTTGCCACTGGCCTACCAAGGGTTGTCGTTGATCCCGCGCGTTGAGCAGCCAGTAGAGTGCCCACAACAGGGTTGATGAGAGCGCCAGCAGCACGCCCAAAGGGTCTTCAAACGCCACATTGAAGACATTGCCCCGCGTAGCAATTACCCAAACGCCGCTATAGGCCACCAACCCCGCCGCCACATCCAGACGAGTTAAGCGGTGCCCCAGCAGCGGCACTGCCAGAAACGCCATGGCAAGCGCCCAGGTGTAGTTCAGCGCCATGGCCTCTTGGCCCGGCAGCCGGTCATAGGCGGCAAATAGCACTAAGTAATAAGCCACGGGGTTCATTAGCCCGGCCCAGAGCGCTGTTCGCCAGCCTTGGCGCAGCGCTAGCGCCATATTGCCCTGTTTGAAGACCAGTGCGCCCATCAACAGCCAGGAAACTAGCGCCGCTATCCACATCAGCTCCAGGGGGCTCATCCATGCAAGGGCTACCTTGAAGGCGGTGGCAACGGTCGACCACAGCGCCACGGCGCCCAATCCATACAGCATCGCCTGTTGGTCTTGGGTCATCGGTCGATATGCCCCAGGTCGCGGGCAGGGTCGATCTGGTCACGTACTTGCTGCTTAAGTGTTTTGATGTCGGGAAAGCCACCATCGCGCTTGCGCTCCCATAGCAGCGTGTCGCCACACCAGATCTCAAACGTACCGCCGTGGGAGGGGGAGAGCGCGACTTCTGTTAGCTGTTCACCAAACGTTGAGAGAAGCTCTTGGGCATACCAGGCGCTACGCAACAGCCACTGGCATTGGGTACAGTAGCGAATGTGAATGCGGGTCATCTTTTTGCGTCCTTATCTATCCGTTACTTTGAAACACAGGTTTTTAAAGCACAGGCTTTTGGAACACAGGGCTTTTTAAATACAGGTTTTAAAATACAGTGTGGCATCCTAAGTAGGCATTCTGTCATCTTAAATTAGCAATCGCCAAGGAACCGACATGGCTCAACCGGAAGTTTCACAGACGCAGTTATACGAGTGGCTGACAAGCGATGACGATAGCCGTATGTGCGACGATATACCTGACGATGCCTGCCAAGAGCAGCCGCACAACTTTTTCCTGCACCTTTTCGCTTCGTTAGGTAATAAGTTAGCGGATGAGCTGTCGAGCGCCCGCTTAGTGCTGCCCTGGCTGCTGGGTATTATCGGCGCTCCGGTATGGATGGTGGGGTTATTAGTACCGATTCGTGAAGCAGGCGCCCTCCTCCCCCAGCTGTTTGTGGCTGGCTTTATTCGCCTAAAGCCCCAGCGCAAGTGGGTGTGGGTGGCGGGGGCCGTGCTGCAGGCGGTGGCGGCTCTCGCTTTGGCGTTATTGGCCCTGATGGGCAGCGGGGCTATCGGCGGCTTGTTGGTGTTGGCCGCGTTGGTCATGCTCTCCTTGGCACGGGGGCTCTCCTCCATTGCCACCAAGGACGTGCTCGGCAAAACCATCGCCAAGCGCCGCCGAGGCACTTTGATGGGCTGGAGCGGCAGCGTCGCGGGTGGTGCAACGCTGGTTGCCGGCGGTGTATTGATGTGGTTCGGTGACCGACCCGGCAATTTGGCATTGGCCATACTGCTTGGCGTAGCGGCCGCTGGCTGGTTACTCAATGCGCTGTGCGCAGCCCGCATTAAAGAGGTGCCAGGTTCCATCGAAGGCGGCGAAAACGCCTGGGATAGCATTAAGCTGGGCTATCGCTACTGCGTGAAGACCGCACGTTTTTACACTTCAATGTCGCTAGGGCCCTGCTACTTTCAAGTGCGCTGGCGCTGCCTTACCTGGCGCTACTCGGCCAGCAGCAGAGCGGAACCGAGCTGGGCGGCCTAGGCATTTTAGTGGTGGTATCCGGCCTAGCCGCTATGGTGGCAAGCCCGATATGGGGAAAACGCGCGGATCAGTCCAGCCGCCGGGTCATGCGCGACGCTGCCGTGGGTACGGTGTTGTGCTGCCTATTAGGCGCGGCCTTAGCTTGGTTGCCGGGTGACTGGACGCAGAGCGTTTTACCCTATGCCGCGATTTATGCGCTATTGGTGATTGTGCATCACGGTGTTCGCCTGGGTCGCAAAACCTATTTGGTGGATATTGCCAGCCAAGACAATCGCGCCCTTTACGTAGCGCTTTCCAATACGCTTACGGGCGTACTGATGCTGGTTGTCGGGGGTATTATCGGCGCGTTGGCGCAATGGCTAGGAAGCGCCATGTTGCTGGTGGTCTTGGCGCTCACGGCAGTGGGGGCGATGTTCAGCGCACAGCGGTTACCGGAAGCCGAATAGCGTTGTTGATTGCAAAGCACCGCAACGCTCGCCATGATGGGCAGCAGTTGGCGGTAGAGAGCTGTTTTTTTGCTATTCTACCTCTATTCGGTAGTGTGAAATTCCGCATCGTCCTGCAGTAAGAGAGCCCCGCGCTGATCAACAGCGCCATGGCTACGAAAGAACGAAAGCAACAGGAATCCATTGATGAAACGATCTCCCTTGATCAACCCGGAGTTACTTGAGCGCATTATTGACGCTTCTGAAGATGGCATCGTCGTTGCGGAGCAGGAAGGTGACGAAAACATCCTGATTTACGTGAACAAGGGCTTTGAGCGCTTAACGGGCTACAGTGCGGATGAAATTCTGTATCGCGACTGCCGTTTTCTGCAAAACGAAGACCGCGACCAGGATGCGCTATCGTCGATCCGCGAAGCGTTACAGGATGGCCGCCCCTCGCGGGAAGTGCTGCGTAACTACCGTAAAGACGGCACTATGTTCTGGAATGAGCTGTCAATTACGCCAGTTTATGACGAAGCCGACAACTTGATGTACTACATCGGCGTTCAGAAAGATGTGACCGAACGAGTTGAGGCCCAATTGGCACTATCAGCGCTAAAAAATCAGCAAGAAAACGCCAAATAAACATTTGTCATCATAAAAACAAAGATAGGGCTTGAACTTCAATCCAAGTGGCGTTATATAGCGGCAAGGCGCTTGTTTAGCGTTAGGCGCTTCTTACTTTGCTTCTGTTGGGTAAGGAGCCGTTGTGATGCCGGTGCGCCGGCTTGGGTTGGAGGGCATACCATGAGCCGTGACCCCTTAAATCGTGAAACCTACACCAACGATGGGCTTGATGCTGACGAGTTTGATAACTTGGATGCAGTCAACGACGATCACTACGGTAAAAGCAAACCCAGTAAAGCGGATACCCTGCGCGCTCGCCGTCAGGTAGAAGCGTGGCTTGAAGAGCGTCGCTTACAGCGCGCGATTGAAGATGACTGGGACGAAGAAGAGTAGCGCCTTGCCAATCTGTTAAGCGTTTTCAAGGTGGACATACCCGAGGGGCACCCAAATGAGTGCCCCTTATCTTTGCGGCTTGACCACTCCACGCTTGCCCCACTGCTTTGCTGGCCTTTAGCCGCGCTGGGCACTATCATCTGTGCACCAAGCCAGCAGATTTGCTGGTCTCGCTTTTACCACAACCTAACGGATTTCCATGGCGCAATACGTATTCACCATGAATCGGGTTGGCAAAGTAGTGCCGCCCAAAAAGCAAATTCTCAAGGATATTTCGCTCTCGTTCTTCCCTGGCGCCAAGATCGGTGTACTGGGCTTAAACGGTGCCGGTAAATCCACGCTGCTGCGCATTATGGCCGGTGTCGACAAAGAGTTTGAAGGTGAAGCTCGTCCGATGCCCGGCATCAACGTGGGCTATCTGCCCCAAGAGCCGCAGCTAGATGACGAGAAAAACGTTCGGGATACCGTCGAAGAGGCCTTAGGTGCCATCAAAGAGGCGCAGGAAAAGCTAGACGCGGTATACGCTGCCTACGCCGAACCCGATGCCGACTTTGATGCCCTGGCCAGCGAGCAGGCACGGCTTGAGAATATTATCGAAGCTGCCGATGCACACAACCTTGAGCGTAAGCTGGAGGTAGCCGCAGAAGCGCTGCGCCTGCCGCCGTGGGAGGCCAAAGTAGGCAATCTCTCTGGTGGTGAGCGTCGTCGTGTGGCGCTTTGCCGCCTGCTGCTCTCAAGCCCGGACATGCTACTGCTGGACGAGCCCACCAACCACCTGGATGCTGAATCCGTGGCGTGGCTGGAGCGCTTCCTGCATGACTACAACGGCACTGTCGTTGCGATTACCCACGACCGTTACTTCTTGGATAACGTCGCGGGCTGGATTCTTGAGCTGGACCGCGGCCAAGGTATTCCGTTTGAAGGCAACTACTCCCAGTGGCTTGAGCAGAAAGAGCAGCGCCTGACCCAAGAAGCCAAACAGGAAGCATCTCGTCAGAAAGCCATCAAGCAAGAGCTTGAGTGGGTGCGCAGCAACGCCAAAGGCCGCCAAGCGAAGAGCAAAGCGCGCCTTAACCGCTTTGAAGAGATGCAGTCTGGCGATTTCCAGAAGCGTAATGAGACCAACGAGATCTACATTCCGCCTGGCCCGCGCCTGGGTGACAAAGTGATCGAGTTCCACAACGTTACCAAGCGTTTTGACGACAAACTGCTCTACCAGGATCTCTCCTTTACCATTCCCCCAGGGGCGATTGTTGGCATTGTGGGTGGTAACGGTGCCGGTAAATCGACGCTGTTTAAGCTGGTAACCGGCAAAGAGCAGCCGGATGCTGGCGAAGTGGTAATCGGCGAAACCGTCGACATTGCCTACGTTGAGCAGCTGCGCGACGCCCTTGACGACAAGCAAACTGTCTGGGAAGCAGTGTCCGATGGCCAGGATATTCTCAACATCAATGGCTATGAAGTTTCTTCGCGAGCCTACGTTGGTCGCTTTAACTTCAAAGGCAACGACCAGCAGAAGCGTCTGGATGAGCTTTCCGGTGGTGAGCGTGGCCGCCTGCAGCTTGCGCAAACCCTAAAACAGGGTGCTAACGTGCTGCTGCTGGATGAGCCCTCTAACGACCTGGATATCGAAACCCTGCGCGCCCTGGAAGAAGCCTTGCTCGCCTTCCCTGGCTGTGCCATGGTGATTTCTCACGACCGTTGGTTCCTGGATCGTATTGCGACCCACATTCTAGCGTTTGAGGGCGATTCAGAAGTGGTGTTCTTCGACGGTAACTACACCGAATACGAAGAAGATCACAAGAAACGCGTCGGTAACGACACGCCCAAGCGCATGAAGTACAAGCGCATCGACGCCTAATGTTTTAGGCGTTATGCAATGCAAAAGCCCTGCTGGCGTTTCCCGCCGCAGGGCTTTTTTATGGATGGCTGTTTACCGTTGGCCGGCGAGACAGTTTAGCCTGCGGGCCAGGTAAACTCGCGCCCACCCATTAAGTGCATATGGATATGGTAGACGGTCTGCCCGCCCATTTCGTTGCAGTTCATCACCACGCGGTAGCCATCCTCGGCAAACCCTTGCTGCTTGGCGAGCTGCGCGGCGGTGTGCTGCAAGCGGCCCACAAGGGCTAAGTCGTCAGAGGCAATATCGTTAAGCGTCGAGATATGCTTTTTAGGGATAATAAGCTGATGGGTCGGCGCTTGGGGATTAATATCATTAAACGCCAGCACGTGCTCATCTTCAAACACGATATCAGCGGGAATGTCGCGGTTAATAATTTTGCAGAACAGGCACTCCATCGCGGCCTCCTTAGGTTTGGCGCGTTTATTATCGATAAAAGGCAGCCCCGCTTACCCCGTTAGCGAAAACGGCGCTGCGACAGTAAGTGGCGAACCAGCGGTGCCAGAATCAGTTCCATCGCCAATGACATACGAGCGCCGGGCACCACCAGGGTATGCGGGCGGGTCATAAAGGAGTCTTTAATCATCGCCAGCAACCAAGGGAAATCGACGGTTGAAGGGTCGCGGAAACGGATGACCACAAACGACTCCGAATCGGTCGGAATATCCTGCACTTCAAAGGGGTTGGACGTATCGACCGTGGGCACCCGTTGGAAGTTGATATGGGTACGGGAAAACTGTGGCTGGATATAGCGCACATAGTCATCCATACGGCCCAAGATAGTGTCAATCACCGCTTCCTGAGAGTAGCCGCGCAGCTTTGTGTCCCGGTCGATCTTTTGAATCCACTCCAGATTCATGGTCGGCGCAACACCCACCAATAGATCCACATGGCGGGCAATATCGTACTCTTGGGTCACTAACCCACCGTGCAGCCCTTCGTAAAACAACAAGTCAGTGCCGCAAGGCAGCGACTGCCACTCGGTGAAGGTGCCCACCCGATACCCGGCTTCAATTTTCTGCTTATCTTCCGCATGGATATAGTGCCTGAAGATGCCAGCACCGTGCTCTCCGTACTCGATAAACAGACCTTCCAGGCGATCAAGCAAGTTGGCTTCTACGGCAAAGTGGGATAGCTCATCTTTACGTTCTGGCTCTTCACGGAAAATGCGCTTTAGGTCATCGCGGGTATAGCGGTGAAACGCATCCCCATCCACCATGGCAGCATGCACATCTTCACGCAAAAACATGCGCTCGAAGCTGCGGCGCACGGTAGTGGTACCCGCCCCTGACGAACCCGTTACCGCGATGATGGGATATTCTCGGGACATTATCCCCCCCTTGCATCAGCAAGCGTTTGCTTCACCGTATCGGGAATCGCTACCGGGCGGCCAGCAGCCAAGTCAATCAGTAGTTTATTTACCCGAGCGGTAGCCACCACATCGCCCGTTTCCGCCTTAGTCACCCTATGGAACACCGTTAAGGCTTTGCCTTCTGGGTCGGGCACTGCCGTTTCTATCACCAGCGCATCGGGAAAGCGGGCCTCCTGTTGATACTGCACGGCGAGGTCAACCACAACGCTTGGGTAGCCGTGTATATCCCACTCGGGCAGATCGAGGGCGGCGAAGGCCTGCATACGAGCCTCATGAAGCAGCGATACCAGCGCATCATGCCCCAGATGGCGGCCGTAGTTCATATCCGTCACCCGCACAGTCAGCGGATGACGATGGATAACCGCTGCGTTAGGGAACTCCTGCGAAACACGCTCCATAGTTCAACTCCTTGCTGGGTGACGGTTTGACCTTAAAAGGCCGGTAATTACTGCTCGCGCGCGATGGCACGGAAAGCGATATCACGACGGAACTCAACGCCATCCCAGTGAATCGCTTTAACCCCTTGGTACGCCTGCTGCTGGGCAGCTGAGACGCTATCGCCCAGGGCGGTCACACACAGCACGCGACCGCCAGCAGTGGTGATATCACCCTCTGCGTTTTGCGCCGTCCCTGCATGGAAGACTTTGCACTGCGCCTGCTCGGCATCGGCTAGGCCGTGAATCACGTCACCTTTGCGGTAGCTGCCGGGGTAGCCACCTGCCGCCAACACCACGCCCACCGCTGCGCGGCTATCCCACTCGCACTGCTTGTCTGCCAGTTCGCCCTTGGCACCTGCTAAACAGAGCGCCGCTAAATCGGAGGTAAGGCGCATCATAATCGGCTGGGTTTCCGGGTCACCAAAACGGCAGTTGTACTCGATTACTTTGGGGTTGCCTTGCGGGTCAATCATTAGCCCCGCATACAAGAAGCCGGTGTAAGCGTTGCCCTCTTCCGCCATGCCACGCACGGTGGGCAAAATCACTTGCTCCATAATCCGCGCATCTACTTCCGGTGTCACTACCGGTGCCGGAGAGTAGGCTCCCATACCGCCGGTATTGGGGCCGGTGTCACCATCGTAGGCACGCTTATGGTCTTGGCTGGTGGCCATGGGCACGACGTTTTCGCCATCCACCATCACGATAAAGCTGGCTTCTTCACCTTCCAAAAACTCTTCGATGACGACTCGCGCGCCAGCGTCACCAAAGGCGTTGGCTTCAAGCATATCGCGGATCGCCGCTTCGGCTTCCGCTTCGCTCATGGCGACAATCACGCCTTTACCTGCCGCCAAACCGTCCGCTTTGATGACGATGGGCGCGCCCATATCAGCTAAATACGCCAATGCTGGCTCAACAGCGGTAAAGGTTTGGTAATCGGCGGTGGGAATGTGATGGCGGGCCAGAAAGTCTTTGGTGAACGATTTGGAGCCTTCCAACTGTGCCGCGCGCTGGCTGGGGCCAAAGATAGTCAAACCAGCGGCTTGGAACCGATCCGCTACGCCTTCCACCAGCGGAGCTTCTGGGCCCACCACGGTTAGCGCAATCTGCTCTTGCTGGGCAAACGCCACCAAGGCATCCAGGTCGGTTGCGCCGATAGCGATATTGGTCAGCTTAGGTTCTGTGGCGGTCCCTGCGTTGCCAGGTGCCACAAACACTTGCTCGACATCATTGGATTGGGCAAGTTTCCAAGCAAGGGCATGTTCGCGGCCACCGCCACCGATCATCAAAACTTTCATGGGTATCCTTCTCAAACGGGAGAGCGTCGTTGGGGCGCATTATGCCACAACGCGTCCCTAACGTGGCCTAAAGGGGGATTAGGAGTTTTTGTCCGTTTTATCGTCGTCATCCGTCTGGGTAGGCTGGTTCAGCGCATTTTGCCAGAAACGCATATTCTCTTCGGCCAGTTCACGCATAAACTCAATGGGTGAGTGGCGCATCGCCTGCTGCCACTGGGTCTGCATGCGCTTTTGCTGCTCCAGCATCAGTTGGGTGCCCTGCTCCAAATAACGCGCCAGCGGCAGCGGTGAGGACATATCGTACACACGGATCAACTGGGCCAGCAGGTCGTTCGAGAACACTTCGGCTTCACTATCCGCCTGCTCCTGTTCGATAATGATCGATAGCAAAATGGTGCGCGTCAGATCTTCGCCGCTCTTGGCGTCTTCAACGCGAAACGGCTCTTCTTCAATGATTAAACGCCGCAAGTCTTCAAGAGTGACATAACGACTCTGCTGAGTATCGTACAACCTGCGGTTGGCATATTTGCGAATTACGCGCACAGCGCATCTCCTTAAACACGATAGAGGCTTTTATCGCCGTTGCTGCTATTGTGCCTGCAACACGCGCCCATGCAAGCCAGCTTAGCGGATTAGTGCTGTTAAGTACGCCTTTCCTGTCAACTACCCCCGCCTGAAGGCGGGAGCTTGTGAAAGCAAGCCTAGTTGACCAGGGTAAGCGGGCGGTACAGCCGCTACGTTGATAACAGGTCGCCAAGACTCACCCACGGATGCTTCCTCAGTCCGTGGCTCTGAAAGGTCAAGATCATGCTGCGGTACGCCGCCCGGGCGAAAGGTAAAACGCCGAAGGTCTTGACCGCTGCCACAAGGCAGGAGCCGGTTATCGACATTCCCGAGGGGAGACGGGGCGCAAGCCCCGCGACACCAGGCCCGTAAGGGCATGGATTAGGAGGAAATCGCATGGCGGTTTTCGTACTGGACAAACACAAGCGGCCACTGATGCCGTGCAGTGAAAAACGCGCTCGGTTGCTGCTGGCGCGTGGTCGTGCCGTGGTGCATAAGCGTTACCCGTTCACGATTCGGCTCAAGGATCGCGTCGGTGGTAAGAGGCAACCGCTTCGCCTGGGCATCGACCCTGGCAGCAAAACGACCGGGCTGGCGCTGATGCGCGAACCGGACAGTCAGCAGCGGCATGTGCTGTGCCTGTTTGAACTGATCCATCGCGGCTTTCAGATCAAAAAGGCATTACAGCAACGAGCGGCTTTTCGGCGTCGGCGCCGCAGTGCCAACCTGCGTTACCGCGCCCCGCGCTTCAATAATCGCACCAAACCTAAGGGCTGGCTGGCACCGTCGCTGCAGCATCGCGTCGATACCGTCATGGCCTGGGTGAACCGGTTGAGTCGTTTGGCTCCTGTAACAGCCATCAGCCAAGAGTTAGTGCGCTTTGATACGCAGAAGCTGGATAACCCAGAGATCAGCGGCGTGGAGTACCAGCAAGGCACCTTGCTGGGCTACGAAGTACGCGAGTACCTGCTGGAAAAATGGGGGCGTGAGTGTGCCTACTGTGGCACCACCGATACG
>Ga0256829_1003699_pt1 | contig 10423 bp, 10 predicted proteins | sample 131447metaG_FD_185979 | JGI IMG/M metagenome (GOLD analysis project Ga0256829, IMG submission 185979) | Hydrothermal vent microbial communities from Lau Basin, Pacific Ocean - 131-447 | ecosystem: Environmental > Aquatic > Marine > Hydrothermal vents | place: Pacific Ocean: Lau Basin | collected...
CCTTTAGTCGTCAAACCCGACAAAGACGGCACCGTCTTCGACCGACTTGCGTTTGGAAACGACCGCATTGGCCGGGAAGCTCTCATCAGGCCAGCCCATGGCCACGCAGATCATGATGACTTGATCTTCCGGGATACCCGCATGCTCGCGAACGACGGGCGATTGCATGATGCCTTGTGAGTTGATCACACAGCCGAGCCCCTTCGACCACGCTGCATTGACCAGAGAATTGACGACGCCGCCGCAATCAAACGGCGCGATGTCTGAGCCATGGATCGACTTGTCATAAGTTACGACAATCGAGACCGGCGCATCAAACTGCCGGAAGCCCCGCAGGACCCAGTCCTGGCGCTTTTCCTTATCGTGACGCTCAATGCCCATCGCCTGGAAGAGTTGGATGGCGATTTCGATCTGACGCTCGCGATGCGCGCCTTCATAGCCTGGACCTTTTCGAAATTCGCGCGTGTCTGGCACGCCGGCGAGGTTGCGCTCAACATTCCCGGCTCGGATCTTGTCCAACGGCTCGCCGGTGACGACATAGAAGTTCCAAGGCTGTGTGTTCAGCGAAGTCGGCGCTCGCATTGCCATTTCGAGTACTTCGGTAATTGTCTCCTTCGAGACAGGTTTGTCCTGATATCCGCGAATGCTGCGGCGACCCATAACGACGTCTTTATAGTCCAAGGGGATTCTCCCAAAATTTGATCTGCCCCCTTCGTATCGAACCAGTTGCGGGCGTGAAGCCATCTCTCAGCGTGAAGTGAACCTTTTTGGCAGGCCAGCCGACTATCGGTATGCAAGCCACGAGGAGGCCATCTATGGCGGGGCAGGAAACGGAACGTGTTTATGACGAGTTGCTCGTCACGCTCGCGCGTTCGGGAGATCGCGCCGCCGCAAACCGGCTCGCGGCGCGGTGGTATCCGCGTCTGATGCGGACGGCATTGCGCCTGGTTCAAGACCGCAGTGACGCCGAAGAGGCCGTTCAGGAGGCTTGGGCTGGGATCTGTCGCGGCTGGCCGCGTTTGTCAGACCCAGCCATGTTTCCAGGTTGGGCGTTCGGCATCCTAAGGCGCAAATGCGTCGATCGGATCCGCAAATCGCAAACTGAACGCAACCGCACCGCCCCCATCGAGGCAGCGCTTGAGCCCAGCCAACCAGCGCGCGGCGAGTTGCAGGTTGAAATCGATCAAGCCCTGGAAGGATTGAGCGATGACCATCGATTGGCGGCCATTCTCTATTTCGGAGAAGGGCTCAGCCTAAACGAAATTGCCGCTGTGACCGATGTCCCGGTCGGCACAGCCAAATCGCGTATTTTCAATGCGCGGCAACATCTGAAATCTCGCTTGAAAGGAGAGACCTGATGAGCACCTTTGAAGACCGTCTTTTGACGAGTTTGAATGCCGAAGATGAGGCGTTTTTGAAAGAGTTGGAGCAGGACACGGGCCTGTTTCAGCAAATGGGCATGACCTTTACCGGTCCGCTTCGATACTGGACGGCATTCGCCTTCGTTTTCAGTTTTTGCTTTTTCCTGATGGCGGTTTGGGCGGCCTATAACATGTTCCAAGCCGAAAATCTGAAGCACGTGATCCTTTGGGGCACACTGGTCGGTTGGTGCAGCCTTTCCGTTGGGCTCGTGAAAATCTGGTTCTGGATGCGCATGAACCATCTCAACGTCTTGCGCGAGTTGAAACGGATTGAGTTGCGATTGGTGAAAGGCGGTTAAGCCGTTTCCGTCGTCATCGCGACGAACACGTCTTCCAAATTGGGTTGCTCAGTCGACAGATCAGCAACCCCAATACCGGCTTCTCGAACTTGTTCGAGGAGTCGGCCGATTCCGGTCTCAGAACTGTGGAACGTGATGTTTAGATCCCCATCCTCGGACAGTTTGGCATTCAGGTCTGCCAAACTGTCTGGGATGGATGATAACGCCTCTTTGGGGGTGATCTTGAGCAGTCTTTGATCCAACCGGGCGAGCAATTGCGGCGTCGGTTCTTGCGCCAAGACTTCACCATGGCTGATGATCGCAATCTCATCACAAAGCTCTTCAGCTTCTTCGAGATAGTGCGTCGTCAGGATGATGGTTGTGCCGTTCGCGTGCAATTCGCGAACATAGGCCCAGAGCGAGCGGCGGAGTTCGACATCAACGCCCGCTGTCGGCTCATCCAAGATCAAAACCGGCGGGTTATGGACCAAGGCTTTGGCGACCATTAGGCGGCGTTTCATACCGCCGGAAAGTTGTCGGACATAGGCGTCCTTCTTGTCGTCCAGCCCTACGGCGGCGAGGATTTCCATGCTGCGCCGGTCTGATTTGGGGACACCATAATAACCCGCTTGAAGCTCTAGCGCTTGGATCGGCGTAAAGAACGGATCCATCGTGATTTCTTGGTTCACTACGCCAATCGCCGCGCGGGATGAGCGCGGGTGATCATCAATATCGAGCCCCCAAATCTTCGCCGTTCCACCGGTTTTGGTCACCAGTCCAGCGAGAATATTGATAAAGGTCGACTTGCCCGCACCATTCGGGCCGAGCAGGCCAAAAATCGAGCCGCGTTCAATCTTCAGGTCGATGCCTTTAAGGGCGCGCATTTCGGGGAGCTTGCCGGAAGCGCGATAGGTCTTTTCAAGGCCGATTGCTTCGATGGCATAATCAGGTGTGCTCATACAGGCTCCATCCGCTCAAGGTGTCCGATATAGGGAGTGCCCGGGGATTCGCTCAAGTCTTTTGTTTTTCCTGGCTGCGCTGAAACGCGTCTCTCGCGCGCAATCTGTCCAGATAGGCGCGCGCATTCGGTCCTAAGCGATCCTTGAGCGGCTGGAGCGTATCTGCGAGGTGCAGGGCGTAGCCGATCGCGATATCGGCAATTGTAAATCGATCCGCGACGAGGAAGTCCTTGCCGTCGAGCGCGGCTTCGACATGGCGCAAACGACCAGAGAACCAAGCCGCATAGTCTTCTGCTGCTTGCGGGAGGCGGCGTTCTTTTGGCTCTAAGACGGTGTATCTCAGGACCAGCGTTTGCGGAAAGGTGAGTGTCGCGTCGCTGAAATAAAGCCAGTTCAAAAAGCTTCCATACTCTGGATGACCCACATCAAGCGCGAGATCGGTTGGGCCATACCGCTCTGTCAGATAGTGGCAGATCCCGCTGCTCTCGCTCATTCTCGTTTCGCCATCAACCAAGAACGGGATCGTGCCCAGAGGATTCACCTCTTTATATTCCTTCGCGAAGACGCGCGGCGGGAAGGGCAGATTGATCAGCTCATAGTCGAGCTCCATTTCCTCCAGGCACCAAAGCGGGCGAAGAGAGCGTGCATCTGCACAGTGATACAGCGTAATGGACATAAGATGGGCTCCTGACCTCAAACTCGCTTACCGCATTGACGCGGATCGCGCTCCAGCCTAGCTACCGCTTCTATAGCCGAATTGGCAATTTCACCTTGGGGAAGATGTGAGCCAGCCCATGACACAAACACCGTCTTATCAAGAACCCGAAACCATTCTCGTGGATAGTCGAAAAGTCTCGTGCAATGGCGGTGGTGGCGCACTTGGCCACCCACTGGTCTGGTACGAAATGGGCGCGGATGACGTCGTCGAATGTATGTATTGCGATCGCCGTTTCGTTTTGAAAGGCGGCAAGCACGATAAGAAATAGGGCTCTTTCGAACCCTTAGCCCTCTTTCTTCCGAAACGGCTGTTTTTTCGGCGCTTTTTTGTTCTGAATTTTCAAGAAGTCATCCTTGTCGCTGAGTGGCGCCGTGCCGCCGCGCGTTCCATCCTTGCGGAAGGCCCCCGGATGGAACCGGTCCCAAATTGTACAGAGATTGAACGACGCGCTGAGCTGTTCGCCAGACTTTAGCGTCACTTTCACCTCAGCGTTCTCGATGCAGCCATAGCCTTTCCAGGTGGCGAGGAAGACATTCGAGTCTGCTACCGGTCGTTTCGGATTGAAGAAGGTCGGGTGGTAGAAATAGTATTCGGCGCTCTCAATTTGCGACAGTTGTGGTTCTTCCAGGTTGAGCCATACGGAAGCCGGGTAATAATCGTAACCGCCCGGGGTTTGTCCCTCTGGGCTTCGACCGACATGCCCTGTGACCGCATCGCCGAGTGCGTCTGCAGTTAATGGCGGAACTGTAGATGGTCCCGTTTCGACTTCTTCTGGATCAGAACTTGGGGCAGCCGCAGCTGCCGCTTCGTTTGACGAACTTGGGTTTTCGGCGAAGACGAAACTGGGCTGGTCAGACTCGTCTTCGCCGAACAGGCGATCCGTCGTGACATAGGCTTCGCGAACGATTTCTTTGGCGGTGTCATAGTGCATCCAGACATAGCCATCATCGCCCCATTCGGTGCCCCATGAATTGAAGATTTTGAGCGCCTTATTGGCATCGTCATATCCGACAATCGTGACCGCGTGATAGTCATTGGCCACCTCGCGGCGTGGATCGGCCTCGTACACGCCATTGCCCTCCCACGCGTAAAAGCTCGGGAACACATACATGCCCGCGACAACCGGTTTTTCGTTCGACAAGGCCTCTTTGATGCCAAACAAATCGCCGCGCCCGAGGCGGTTATAATTCTTGATTTTGTAGTCGGCGCCGCGCTCGCTAACGGCAATTGTCGGCAAATCGCAGCTGGCTTCAACATAAGGGAAGTCGCTCATCGAAACGGCCCCGATTTGCTGAACAAGATTCAGCGCGTCCGTGATCCGGCTTCCGGCAGAGCAATCGTCTCCTTGCTTGATCGTATTATAGATAAAAGCGGGGCTGAAATGATCATACTCAGTCGGGCGGACCGTCTGGTTTTCCTTCGCCTCGTGATAGGTTTTGAGCGCATAGCCGACGGCCCATCCCACGCAAGATCCCTGACTGCCTTGATGACCAGCTTCTGGCATAAAACTGCTCAGGTCGACGAATTCAGGCAGAGCGCCGCGCATTAACGGATCGCGCTCATCAAGGGCCTCATATTCCTCATCACTGAGTGGAATCAAACCGGTGCCGGGTTCAGGTGCAACGAGGCCTTGGGCCTCGGCTGCGGTGTTCGAGGCCAAGACTAGGCCCAGAGCGAGAACGCTCGCTGAGAGTTTACGCATTGTATGTCCCTTTCTCTCATCCCCCGAAATTCATGGTTAACAGGATGTCCTATTCGCCGCGGCGAAGCAACCGAAGGGCGCGAGAAAGGCAAAAGCGATCACGCAACGTCACGGCTTGTCGTTGACGTGCACGTAAAGCATATCAAACACACCAGATCATAGATTGGAGAGTTCAGATGGCCGAAGCCTATATCGTTGACGCGTGCCGCACCCCGCGTGGAATTGGTAAACAAGGGAAGGGCGCTTTGGCGCATCTCCATCCGCAGCATCTTGGCGCAACTGTGCTCGCCGCGATCCGAGACCGCAACAATCTCAACACGTCTGAAGTGGATGATATCATCTGGGGCACGAGCTCACAGCGCGGCGCGCAAGGCGCAGACCTTGGCCGTATGGCGGCACTTGATGCTGGCTATGACGTGAAAGCTTCTGGTGTCACGCTCGACCGCTTCTGCGGTTCTGGCATCACCACCGTGAACATGGCCGCAGCGCAAGTGATGTCTGGTATGGAAGACGTGGTGATTGCTGGCGGCACCGAGATGATGAGCTACACATCTGCCACGGCTGACCCAAAGGTTCCGCCCATGCTTGACGCCGGAAATATGAGCCTGCGCGAGAAACATCCGCAGTCACAGCAGGGTGTTTGCGCCGATGCGATTGCGACGCTTGAAGGCATTGATCGTGAAGCGGTCGATCAGCTGGCTGTGGTTAGCCAGGAGCGCGCGGCGCGTGCAATCGCTGAAGGGCGTTTCGATAAATCAGTTGTGCCGGTCCACAATCCGGATGGAACGCTGGCGCTCGACAAAGAAGAGTTTCCGCGTCCCGGAACGACCATGGAAAGTCTGTCCAACCTGAAAACCGTGTTCAATATGTTCATGGACATTCCGGTCGACGATCAAGGCAACACGTATGGCACCATGGTGACCAAGAAATATCCTGAGCTGGAAGGTAAGATGAACCACGTCCACCATGCCGGGAATTCGTCTGGTGTTGTCGATGGCGCAGCGGCATTGCTGTTAGCTTCGCAGGATGCACTAGAAAAGAATGGCTGGAAGCCGCGTGCCCGTATCGTCGCGACGGCTAACATGGGCGACTGCCCAACGCTGATGCTCAATGCACCGGTGAATGCCGCTAAGAAAGTGCTGGATAAAGCGGGTCTGTCGAAAGACGACATCGATGTTTGGGAAATCAATGAAGCGTTTTCAGTGGTCGCTGAGCGTTTCATTCGCCATCTCGACCTCGACCGCGAGAAAGTGAATATCAATGGCGGGGCAATGGCCCTGGGACACCCGATCGGTGCAACCGGCTCAATCCTGATCGGAACCGCGTTGGATGAGCTTGAGCGCTCCGGCGGCAAGTATGGCCTGATTACGATGTGTGCGGCCGGCGGCATGGCCCCGGCAGTTGTCATCGAGCGGGTCTAATCGACGGATTCGGCGACTGCCACCTCGGCTTCTTCTGCCGGGGGCACGCGGTCGCCCAGCCGTCTCACACCGACAATGAAAATTCCCAAAGCCAGCACTGTCAGTGCTGCGGCGAGTAGGAAAGGCGCACCGGGCAAGTAAGGCCCGGTTTCGTCTGTTTGTGCGGTGAAAATAAAGGCCATGACAGCGGGGCTGATAATCGATGCCAGGCTGTACAGGCTGGTTATGGCGCCTTGGAGTTCGCCTTGTGAATCAGCCGGTATGCGCTCCGTCATCAGCGCTTGGATCGCAGGTCCCAGGAAGCCCGCGAATATGCCTATGGCGATCGCGATATAGATTTGCGTACCATTCTGCGCGAACGCCAGGATCAGGAATGAAATCACGCCAATGATCATTGCGAAGTAGATCGCGCGCGCCTCACCAAACTTCGCGACGACAGGCCCGGTAAGCCCGCCCTGAACACCCGCGACGCCAAATCCATAAACGCTGATTGAAAGCCCGATAAAAAACGGCGTCCACCCCGCGACGGCGGTGACATAGAAAGACCAGATGCTGGAGTACGAGTGATTGCCGAGCTGGATGAGGAACAGCGCCGCCAGCACAATCAAAACGGCCGGGTGACGCCCGATTGAAATCAAGCTTCCCAATGGGTTCGCACGCGTCCATGAAAACTCGCGGCGGTTCTCTTTTTTGAGTGTTTCGGGAAATGTGAAGTATCCCACGAGGAAAACCAGGAAGATCAAAACACCCGCCACAATGAAGGGCAGGCGCACCCAATACTCGCCGAGCAATCCGCCTAAGGCAGGCCCAAAGATAAACCCAAGCCCCAATGCCGCGCCCGCATAGCCAAACAGTTTGGCACGCTCTTCAGGCGCTGAGACGTCTACAATACACGCATAGCCAGCCGCGTATGTCGCGCCGAATATGCCCGACACGATCCTGGCCACGAACAGCCATGTCAGCGTCGGCGACCAGGCCATGATGAAGCTGTCGATCGAGAAGCCAAGGAGCGCCAGCAACAACACGGGGCGACGTCCAAAGCGATCGCTCAGCCCCCCGAGAATTGGCGCACAGATGAATTGCATGATGGCAAAGGTTGTCAGCAAGAGGCCGGCGACGGTTGCGCCATCACTGATCGATAGACCAGCGACATCGTCCAACAATGCGGGCATGATCGGCATGATCAGTCCAAAGCCGATCGCGTCCAAGAAGACGACGCTGCAAACAAAAAATAGAACACGCCCCTTGGTGGGGTTTTCTTGCATTATTCTCTCCCCCACAGATGTGCTGGCCACATCTTTTTTATGGTGTGATCATCTTTCTCTTGCGGAATACAAAATCAAGCGGGCAAAGCCACTGTATTAACCGTAAGGTCTCGCTTGTGGTTTTGAGGGTACAGTCTGAACATCGCTCATCGATTGACGTCGCGCATGACGGCCACCCGACGCATTTTTCGCCAATTGGGCGAGTGAGACTGGTCAAATTGAATACAAACCGTCATACTTTTCTGAACCGCGTTGTTATAGGGGGCAACAAAGTCTCGCCACGCGCGCGGTCTGGGAGGATGTGATGGAACAGCTGCAGGGCATGGATGCCTCATTCGTAGCATTGGAAACGCCAAATTCGCCGATGCATATCGGCTCGATCTTAATCTATGATCCGTCTACCGCGCCTGGCGGTTTTGTTCGGTTCAAAGACATTTTGCGGTTCTATGAAGAACGGATGCGGTTCTCCAAAACGATGCGGCAGAAGCTCGTCAAAGTGCCGTTCAATGTCGACTATCCTTACTGGGTAGAAGATGCTGATTTCGATCTTGAGTATCATGTTCGGCATGTCGCGCTTCCAAAGCCCGGCGATTGGCGCCAGCTCAACATCCAAGCCGCACGCTTGTTTGCGCGACCGCTTGATCTGTCGCGTCCCCCTTGGGAGATGACGGTTGTTGAAGGGTTGGACAATATTCCAGGCGTTCCGAAAGGGTCTTACGCCATCGTTTCTAAAGTTCACCACGCAGCGATTGATGGAATGTCTGGCATTGATCTGATGCAGGCGCTTCACACGCCGACGCCTAGCGTCGCGTCTCCAAACGAGCCAGACAATTGGAAACCTGAGAAGTTTCCTAATCGCGTCGGCATGTTCGCGAAAGGATATGTCAGAGCTTGGCTCAATCCGATCCGCCAGATGGGCGTATCGGCGCAAGCCGTACCCGGGATTTATCGTGCGGCGAAGGGCATGATCAAAGGCGATTTTGGGTTAAAAGCAGCGATTGAAGCTCCAAAAACGAGGTTCAACACAAAGATTTCCCCGCACCGTGTCGTCGACGGCCGGATTTTTGAACTGTCCCACATCAAAGCTCTACGCTCACTGGTCGAAGGCGCAAAAGTCAACGATGTGATGCTGACCATTATTGGGGGCGGATTGCACAAATATCTCAAACATCACAACGATCTGCCGAAAACCACGATGACGGCGATGGCGCCGATTTCGGTGCGAAGTGAGGGCGAGAAGAACACAATGGGCAACCAAGTGTCCGCAATGATCGCGCCGCTTGGGACGCATATCGAAGACGCCGCTGAACGTATGGCTTACGTCTACGATCAAACCAGCCGTTCGAAAGAAATGACAAGTGCGCTTGGCGCGCGTCAAATGACGGAAGCGAGTAAGGTTTCACCGGCGCTGTTCATGGCGCTTGGCGCTCAGCTCTATTCGCGTCTCGGGGTTGCCAACTATATGGTGCGCCCGGTCATCAATACCGTCGTGACCAATGTGCCAGGGCCACCGGTGCCGATTTATTCGGCGGGCGCCAAGCTGGTCAGCATGCAGGGCTTGCTCTGTCTCTTGGACGGAATGGCGCTTGGGCATGTGGTTCAAAGTTATGTGAATGAGGCCACCATCACGTTCACAGCTGACCGAGACGTAATGCCGGATCCTGAGTTCTACAGCCAATGTCTGCAGGAAAGCTTTGAAGAAATGGCAGCTGCGGTGGGGCTAGATCTTACGCCGCCGAAGCCAAAGCCAGCGCGGAAGAAAACGGCGGCTGCTTCGAAAACGCGAACAGCTTCGAAACGGAAACCTCGAAGCTCAACCGCGAAGAAAACGAGCACCTCAAAGGCCAAGGCGAAAGCCAGCTGAGCGGATTAGGCATCTATTTCTAGCCTTGTCACGTATACCGTTACGAAGCATGGTTGTGAAAACAGCCGTGCAAACACGGTAGACGGGAGGTAAATATGGCCGCAGCGACAATGGCGAGACCGCCACATCCGTTTTGGACTCTGACAGAAGGTCGGGCAATTTTTGAGTTCGGCGCGTTCGGCTTGTTCCGCAAGCAAATGAAGAATTTGCCGAAAGGCGACGGTCACCCGGTCCTCGTTCTCCCTGGCTTTATGGCGAGCGATCGCTCGACGCGGCCTATGCGACGCCTGTTCGATGATCTTGGATACAAGTCTTATGGGTGGGAGCTCGGCCGCAATGTAAAGTTCAACGAAAAGCGCGAACAGGAAATGTCCGAGCTTGTTGAGCGTATCTATGAAGAGAATGGCCAGAAGCTTTCTATCGTTGGCTGGAGCCTCGGAGGGGTGTTCGCGCGCGAACTTGCGAAGATGCATCCTGAAATCGTGCGGCTTGTCATTTCTCTGGGAAGCCCGATTAGCAATAATCGACGGCACTCGGCGCCGAGCCGCCTATTCGAAGCGATCAACGGAAAGCAAACGAAGCCGGAAGCTGAAGGACGCTACCGCGATCTCGAGGCTGCGCCTCCTGTGCCGACCACCTCAATTCTAACCAAGACGGATGGCGTTGTGTCCTGGCGCGGGTCTGTGCAAGCGCCAACAAAGAATGGCGACACTGAAAATATTGTCGTGCCTGCGAGCCATGTTGGTCTCGGCGTCAATCCACTGGTGATGGTGGCGGTTGCTGATCGTTTGGCGC
>Ga0256829_1003700_pt1 | contig 10423 bp, 9 predicted proteins | sample 131447metaG_FD_185979 | JGI IMG/M metagenome (GOLD analysis project Ga0256829, IMG submission 185979) | Hydrothermal vent microbial communities from Lau Basin, Pacific Ocean - 131-447 | ecosystem: Environmental > Aquatic > Marine > Hydrothermal vents | place: Pacific Ocean: Lau Basin | collected...
ACGAGGCTGTCAACTTTTTTATCAATTGCAGATGTCTTAATTGTTTTAACTTTTGGTGAACATCCTGTAGTTAGCACAACAAAAGACAGAATTATTAAGCCTGCATAAAAAAGCTTGCCTGTTAAAAAAGTAGTTTTATTCATAATTTATTTTTGTATTAAACATAATGTCTTTTCGCCACTAACCAAAGTGTAAATAAAACACAAACAAAAATCAAAAGTATAAAAAAAATTATACAAATTATAATAAGTGTTAAAAATTTTTTATAAATATTAAAATAATTTTCTGTTTCCCCCCAATTCAATTATTGTGTATTTATTATTAACTAATACTATATATATGTTATACAATAAATTATAAATTTATTTTTTTCTTGAGAGAACTGAAAATATTTAAACAACAATATAATTTATATTGTTTCTAAATAAACAAACGTTTTATTCAGGTTTCCGGTCAAGGTGTATATTTTTTAATGTGGTTATGATATATATGACAATAACCTATTCACTTTTATACACTTTCTTTTTTTGTTTTCTAAAAAAAGTTTTTAGTTTTGTACAATAATATTGATTTAGTTAAGGTTTAGACTTAATAAGGTTAGAAACAACAGATGCCCATTTTTATAGTGGCGTATCATAAAAAATAATGTTATGGACAAACGGCTGGTTCCCAATGTTTCCGTTGATTCGGTAGTTTTTGGCTTCGACTCGATTCATTTGAATGTTTTGTTAATCGGGAGAAGTATTGTTCACGAAGGTATTCAATATCATGACTGGAAATTTCCGGGTGATTTGATCCGGTGGGATGAAGACCTCGACACTTCTTCCAAACGGATTTTGAAAGAACTGACCGGTCTGGAAAATATTTACATGAAACAGTTAAAAGCTTTTGGTGCCCTCGACAGGCTTACCAAAAGGCCCCGGGACATGTCCTGGCTGATTTCGATAGACCATCCCGAAAACCGGGTAATTACCATTCCCTATTATTCTTTGATCAATTTGAGTAAAGGTACCGATAACGGTTTAAAGCTGAACGAAAATGCAAAATGGTTCCCGGTCAATGAGGCCAAAAAATTACAATTAGCGTTTGATCACTATGAAATTCTTGAATTTGCCTTAGAGACGTTACGAAATGAGATGCGGACCAAACCGCTTGCTTTTGAATTGTTGCCCCCCAAGTTTTCTCTCAGTCAGTTGCAAAAAATTTATGAAGTCATTTTTGAAATGAACTTGGACAAAAGGAACTTCAGAAAGAAAATTGCCAACCTTAGCTATATTGTACCGTTGAACGAGAAAGAAAACGACGTCTCCCACAGGCCGGCAAAATTGTACATGTTCAGCCGGGATGTTTATCAGAAATTAAAAAGCCAAAATTTTGATTTTACCATTTAAGACAGGCAAACAAAACCAAAACCAATTTTCTTCCATTATCCGACACGGGCTAAAAAAGCAATCTATTCTTACTATTACAAGGTTTTATCCACCAGAAAAATTTTAAAAAACGTTGATGTTGGTCCTGCCAAAAAAAGGGCTGTCTTAAAAAGGCAGCCCTTTATAAATATATATAGTGGTTTGATTTTTACATCATGCCCGGCATTCCGCCACCGCCCATAGGAGGTGCGGCAGGGGCCGGCGGGTTTTCCTCTTTGTGTTCACTCAAAACACATTCTGTCGTCAGCAACATGCCGGCAATAGAAGCGGCGTTTTCAAGCGCAATGCGGGAAACCTTGGTCGGATCGATCACCCCGGTTTTAATCAGGTTTTCGTATTTTTCCGTGCGGGCATTGAAACCATAATCGCCTTTTCCGTTTTTCACTTCGTTGACTACTACGGAACCTTCCCGTCCGGCATTTTCAACAATCTGGCGCAGTGGTTCTTCCAGGGCGCGTTTCACTATTTCGATGCCAATGCGCTGGTCTTCGTTTTCGCTTTTCATTTTATCCAGTACTTCAATGGCACGGATATAAGCTACCCCGCCACCCGGAATAAATCCTTCTTCGATGGCTGCACGTGTAGAAGCCAGAGCGTCTTCAAACCGGTCTTTCTTTTCTTTCATTTCCACTTCGCTGGCTGCACCGACATAAATAACAGCTACTCCGCCGGCCAGTTTGGCAAGACGTTCCTGTAATTTTTCTTTGTCGTAGTCGGAGGTGGTGGTTTCAATCTGTGCTTTGATTTGGGCTACCCGTGCGTCAATGTTTTCCTTGGCACCTTTGCCGCTGACAATGGTTGTGTTTTCTTTGTCAATGGTAACTTTTTCGGCTTCACCCAGCATATCCAAGGTGGCATCTTCCAGTTTGTATCCTTTTTCTTCGGAAATCACGGTACCACCCGTTAAAATGGCGATGTCTTCCAGCATTTCTTTTCTTCTGTCACCAAAGCCGGGAGCTTTTACGGCAACTACTTTCAGGGAACCGCGTAAACGGTTGACAACCAATGTTGCCAAAGCTTCGCCTTCAATATCTTCAGCAATGATAAGCAAAGGTTTTCCACTTTGAACTGCCTTTTCGAGAATGGGCAGCAGGTCTTTCATGACCGATATCTTTTTATCGTAGATCAAAATATAAGGTGACTCATAAACCGACTGCATTTTTTCCGTATCGGTAACAAAGTAAGGGGAAATGTAACCACGGTCAAACTGCATTCCTTCTACCACATCCACATAAGTTTCAATTCCTTTTGATTCTTCAATGGTGATCACCCCTTCTTTTTTTACTTTGCCCACAGCTTCGGCAATCAGTTTACCGATGGTGTGATCGTTGTTGGCAGACACAGAAGCGACCTGTTCAATTCTTTCTTTGTGTTCGCCTACTTCCTGGGTTTGATCTTTCAATGATTTGATGACTTCCTCAACGGCTTTGTCAATACCGCGTTTCAGGTCCATGGGGTTGGCTCCGGCGGTAACGTTTTTCAGGCCCGTAGTAACAATGGACTGGGCTAAAACGGTGGCTGTAGTGGTTCCGTCGCCGGCCAGGTCATTGGTTTTCGAGGCTACTTCTTTTACCATTTGTGCCCCCATGTTTTCAATGGGATCGGTAAGTTCAATTTCCTTGGCAACGGTTACCCCGTCTTTGGTTACCTGCGGACCGCCAAATGATTTATCAATAATGACGTTTCTTCCTTTTGGGCCCAGTGTAACTTTTACTGCATCAGCTAATGCATCCACACCTTTTTTCAGCCCGTCTCTTGCTTCTAAATTAAATAAAATGTCTTTTGCCATTTTTTCAAGTTTTTATCTGTTATTACTAATTTTCCGAAATGTTAAATAATTGCCAGGATATCCGACTGGCTCATGATCAGGTAATCTTTTTCGTTGATGGTAATTTCTGTTCCGGCATATTTTCCGTAAAGGACACGGTCGCCGGGTTTTACTTTGATATTATTGTCTTTATCCTTTTCGGGAACAGCCACTACAAATCCCTGCGAAGGTTTTTCTTTGGCTGTGTCAGGGATAATGATTCCACTCGCTGTTTTTTCTTCTGCGGGAGCGGGTTCAACAACCACCCTGTCCCCAAGCGGTTTAATGTTCAATTTATCCATAATCTTTCTGTATTTTTCGTTAAAAATTTGAACTGTTTCCTATCTGTCATATATTATGCCAAAGCGAAGGCACAAAAAAAATGTCAGAACATCTATGACATTCTGACATTTTCCAGGCCGGGTAAACCGGATAAGCTTATTTCTTTTTCCCCGAAGGTTTTTTGCTTTGGGTTTTTTGAGCAGGATTGATGGGAGGGGCCTGAAAGTCAACTGCCGGCTGTTTCAGGTTGTTGATCTTGTTTTGCAAAGCGCTGTCCTGCATCCCTTTTTTACTGTTGCCACGCGGAATGATCATGGTGGCAGTGAGGCTGAGTACCAACAGGACAATGGCCAGTGTCCAACTGGCTTTTTCCAGAAAATCCGTTGTCTGACGGGCACCCATAAACTGGTTTCCACTCCCAAAATTGGCAGCCAGGCCGCCCCCTTTGGGGTTTTGTACCAAAACGATCAATCCCAGTACAATACATACGATTAAAATGAGTACCGAAATGAAAATATACATCTTTGTAAGCTTTAATTATTTATCTTCTTTTTCGCTTTTTCAATAAGGGCTGCAAAGTAACTACTTTTTTCCGGAAATTTCAAAATTAATTTCTCATAAATGTGTATGGCTTTCTCAAAATGCCCCTGATCCATATAAATATTTGCAAGTGTTTCACTGACAATATTTTCCTCATCTACAACGCTGCGTTTGGCATATTCCACAGGATTATAAAAGCTGCTTTTTGGCGGAGGAATGGCCGGTTCGTTTTTGATGAACGAGTCAATGATCTCGGCTTTTGAACGCTGTTTTTGTTTGGCTCCCTCTTTTTTCTTTTGTTCTTTTTCCGCTTCTATTTCACGGATGCGATCTTCGATGATTTTTTTTAATTCTTCAATGGTATAAGAACGGCTTTCGTCTTCTCCCTGTGGCTTTGCAGTGGTATTTTCCTTTACGGATACAGATGTTTTTTCTTCGGTTTTTTTGAACCCTGTCGGGGAAGGGGGAGTGGTTTCTGTTGCTTTCTTTTCTTTTTTTGAATCCTCGTCGGGCAATACGATACGTACAGTGGATGCATTGAGCCTGTCGATATGTTTTTTCAATATCCGGCGGTTGCCGGCATAAATGGCTGTTGTTTTCAGTTCTGCATCATACAGCACATTTTTATCTATATATAACTTGAGTGTTAACAGGGTATGGGCAGAGGAACAATAGGGGAAATCTTTTACCAGTGCCATCAAATCTGTGAGGGAAGCTTCCTTTAGTTTTTCGGGTTGTTGCAAGTACGTCGTAAATTGTTCCTGGTTCATAGTGCGAAGTTAAGAAAGATTTCATCACCAGTTTACCAACGCTTTATTAAAAATATTGTCTGTCAGGTCGTCAACAATTTTTTTAATCAGTTCGGCTTTTACCGATGCAAAATTGGCTGTGGATGGATAATCGCGAAACTGTGAAAATGTACTGTTAAAATCTTTGGAAGGATCCTGCTTGCTGGTATAGTGCACTTCCACCGTGATGGTAAGCCTGTTCAAAGCTGCTGTTTGGTTTCCCTGGATGGCTACCGGCGTGGTGGTGTATCCTGTTATGGCGCCGGATATATTAATGTCCCCGTTTCTTTCTACCATTTTCAGGTTCGTTTGCGAGGTAAACCTGTCACGCAGAGCATTGGTAAAATAGGCACTTAATGTGGGATCAACAATCTGGGCTTTGTTGGGAAAATATTGAATAGATATGGTTTTGGTGCCCGCAGGGATGGAAGCTCCGGTGAAAGAATAAACACCGCAGGAAGAAAAAAATAGTGAAAAGAACAGAAAAAAAATTATTGTCAGCAAAGGGATATTCCTATCTTTGATACAATTTTTGGCGGATAAGATGTTGAATGATTTTGTCAAAACCGTATAATTTTCTTTTCCGCAAAGGTAAAAATTATGCGCATTTGTGTCAAAGACAATTCAGCCTATTTCGGCCCCACACAAATTGGTAAAATGAAACGGGTATTAATTTTTTTTTCGATACTTATGCCAGGCAGCTTTCTGCTGTTTTTTCTGGTATCATGCAACAATGGCCGGGTAAAACAGGCCAAAACAAAACAAAATGTTTCTGTTGGTTCGGTTACTTTTCATCCCGGTGTTGTCTATCCCGATGTAAAATGTTCCGGTCATCCCGGTGAGTCGTATGCGTTGGTGTTGCCGGAAAATTACCAGGCGGGGAAACAATTTCCGGTAATTTTCTTTTTTGATGCCCATGCCCGTGGATGGCTTCCTGTAAAACGGTACCGTGCACTGGCAGATACTTTCGGGTTTATTTTGGTGGCTTCCAACAATTCGAAAAACGGTTTGGATGCACCTCAACGCAACCGGATCATTTACAATTTTATGGCAGATGTGGAAAAGCGTTTCTCTCTTGATCCGCAACGGATTTATACGGGTGGCTTTTCGGGCGGGGCCCGTATTGCAGCGGGTATCGGCCTTACTAACCGGGATATTGCCGGGACAATTGGTTGTGCTGCCGGTTTCCCCGGGCTGCAGCACATCAATAACAAGCAACTTGCTTATGTGGGTATTGTGGGTAATACTGATTTTAACTACCTGGAAATGAAACAGCTGTCCGAAGAACTGGAAACTGCCCACTGGCGTCATTGCCTCTTGGTTTTTGATGGCCATCATCAATGGCCCCCTTTGCAAACCATGAAAAAAGCTTTCCTGTTTTTGCAAACCGATGCCATGCGGAGGCACTTTATTCCGGTGAACGATTCAACAATTCTTTTTGTAAAGAATTTATTTGAAAAGGAGAGGATAAATGCTGTTCGCAAGAAAGATTTGCTGCTGCAATTGCAAATCGACCGACAGGCTGTAGCTTTTTTGGAAGGGCTGACCGACATAAATTCTTACCGAAAAGAGATCGAAAAATTACTGCAGGACCCCGGGTTGAAGAAAATCCGGCAGCAACAGGCTGCCCTTGCGAAAGAAGAACAACAATGGCAGCAGCTATATGCCGAAGCACTTGGAAACAAAGATGCCGGATGGTGGAAAACGGCTTTGGGGCACCTGGCCGGCATGGAAAAGACCGCCGGCACCCGGGCTCAAAAACTCATGGTCAGAAGGTTGTACAACTATCTCAGCCTTATGGCTTACCTGTATGCCGATGGAAGCCTCAAAAATCATAACACGGAAGCTGCCCGAAAATATCTGATGATCTATCAGTTCGCAGACCCGACAAATCCGGAAGTCTATTTTTTGAAAGCGCTACGTTTTGCCATGACAGGACAGACACAGTATGTCCTGCCCGCATTGCAAAAAGCTGCCGACAACGGTTTTTATGATGCCAAAAGAATGGAAAAGAATCCTTATTTTACCGGATTGCAACAAAATTTGCAGTTCAAAAAAATTCTCCGGCAGGTAATGGCCAACCCTGTAAAAGAGGAGTGATCCATGTTTTGATTTTCACTGTTTTTGTGTTATTTTTGAACAGTTAAAAACCGGAATCGTGCCACTGATTAAAAATAAAATACTATTTCTTAACAGGCAGGAGAAATGGTTTTTCAGGTTATTTCAAAAAATTAAAAAATAAATTGCCATGAAAAAGTTCGTTGTCCATCAGTTACTGCATCACGCCATTATAACCCATCCTGAACAGGTCATTGTTTCCGATGGGAAAGTTTTTACTTACAAACAGTTTTACACACGGGTTTTAAAACTGGCCAACAGCCTCAGTAAGCAAGGGGTTAAAAAAGGAACGGTCATTGGCGTTTTGGATGTTAACAGCCATCGTTTTTTGGAAATGCATTATGCCTGTTCCATGCTCGGGGCTGTTTTGCACACCATTAATTTCAGGCTGGCACCGGAACAAATGGTTTATTCCATGGTGCATGCGGGGGATGAATGGGTTTTTGTTTCAGATGTATTTGCTCCGGCAGTGAAACCGCTGTTCTCAAAATTTCCTCATTGGGTGTTTATGAGTGATAACCGTAATCAAAAACTTCCTGAAGAAGCGCAAAAGGCATTTTTTTATGAAGATTTACTGGAACAGGGCGAAGAAAAAGAGGTGGATGAAACGGAAAAAATTGAAGAAAATGATGTTTTTTCCATTTTCTACACCACAGGAACTACCGGCAAACCCAAAGGGATTCAATACAAACACCACACAATCCTTCATGGTTCCATTCAGCTTTTCCATCACCTGGCCCTGCATGAGTACGGGGCAAGGGTCAGCAGCCGTGATGTCTACATGCCGCTTATCCCCTTTTTTCATATCCATGCATGGGGCATGGCCTTTTTCCCGATATATGTTGGTGCCAAATTGGTATTGCCCGGAGCCGCTGATCCCGCCGGACAACTCAGGCTGATCCAAAAAGAAAAAATAAGCTGGATGAACATGGTCCCGACCCAGTTGCAAATGCTCCTTGACCAAAAAGGGTTCGGAAACATAAAGGTACTGACAGGAGGCAGTCCGTTCGCCTCAGGGATTGCTAAAAAAGCGCATCAGGCCGGGGTCGCTTTCAGTCTGATCTACGGAGGGTCTGATCAACTGGGGACAGCTATTTCCATCGTTCCCGAGGATGTTGATCCCGATACGGAAGAAGCTTTGGAATGGAGACGTGTGGGAATGCGCCCGTTGCCACTGGTGGAAGTGTCTGTTAAAGACAAAGAAGGCCATGAAGTACCGCACGATGGTGAAACACTTGGTTCGGTATGGGTGAGAAGCCCCTGGTTGCCTGATGGGTATTACAAAGAACCGGAAATTACCAAAGAACATTTTATCGATGGCTGGTTCCGTACGGGCGACCTGGGTTTTTTCCACAAAAATCATTTGCTTTATGTGGCCGACAGGGAAGGGGATGCCATTAAAAGCGGAGGTGAATGGATTCCTACGGGAATGCTCGAAGCACTTATTTCGGAACATCCTGCCGTGGCACAGGTGGCTGTGATCCCCAAAAAAGATGAACACTGGGGGCAACGTCCCCTGGCGGTAGTGAAAACATCGGGAAAAGTGGATGAGAAAGCGATTTCCGATTTTCTGCTTTCAAAAGTCCGGGAAGGAAAGCTGGCCAAATTCTGGATTCCGGACGCTTTTATTTTTGTAGACGATATCCCCCTTACCAGTGCGGGTAAACTGAATAAAAAAGTGCTTCGGGACCGTTATTCCGAAACGGTGTAATCCTCTCTTAAAAACATGTACTTTTACTGGAAAAAAGATAAAGGGTAGAAGAAGCAAAATTGTTCCAAAAAGTTATTAAAAAAAGTAACGTTTAAAAAAATAAATCATGTCAATCGATCAGTTATTAACCAAAGAAGAGTTAGCCCTGCGCGAAAGGGTGCAGGATTTTGTAAAATGGGTTCCCAGTCAATTGTTGCTGGACATGGATGCCGACAAGGTCAGGTATCCCATGGAATTTATCCGCGAGGCCGGAAAACGACACCTGCTGGGCCTGCGCTTCGATAAAAAATGGGGAGGTTCAGGCATGCCTTGGACCAGTGAAATGGTTGCCCTCGAAGAAATGGGCTTGTTGGGGACATCGCTCGGATGCCTTTATTCGCTGTTTTCCATAGTGGGTGAAGCCATTCATGTATTTGGTACCGAAGAACAAAAAGAACGTTTTCTGGTTCCCATGTTAAAAGGAGAAATTGGTGTGGCCGAAGGGCTTACCGAACCCAGGGGCGGTTCCGACTTTTTTGCTGCTACTACCAAAGCAGTGCGTAAAGGGGATGTGTTTTACCTGACCGGCCAAAAACGCTTTGTTGTGGGGGCCGAAGGGGCTGATTTGTTGCTGGTCTACGCAAAAGTAGATGGCATTGATGAAGCCAAAAAATCCATGACGGCGTTTCTTGTGGAGCGCGGCCCTGGCGTGGAAGTCGAACATGTATACGGGCTTATGGGTACCCGTGGTGGTGGAACCGGGCGGCTGGTGTTTAAAAACGCCGCTGTCCCCTTGAAAAATGTGCTCGGTGGTGAAGCCGGCATAGGGAATGGTACACGTGTGTTCCATCAAATGATGATCCCGGAAAGGCTTACCTCTGCAGGCGCTGCTGTTGGAATGGCACGGGGTGCTTTTGAAGTGGCTGCCCGGTATGCTGACAAAAGAAAAGCTTTCGGTCATAAAATACGTATCTTCGAAGCGGTGAGCACCAAAGTTTCGGAAAGCCTGACGTTGCTGGACGCTTCCAGGGCTATCAACCACATGGCCGCCAGAACAGCTGATGCCCCTGTATCTGCCGGTCAAATCAGGCAGATGGTTTCCGAAGCCAAAAAATTTTCCACCGAGTCGGCGTGGAAAGTGGTAAACCATGCTATGCAAATTATGGGCGGAATCGGGTATACCAATATTTATCCGGTTGAAAAAATGCTTCGTGACACGCGCCTTATCACTATTTGGACCGGCACCAACGAAATCATGGATTTGGTGATTCAACACGAGTTTTATAAAGAATTTCTAATGCAGGCCCAAAAAGGCCGCGATATTGAAAACGATGCCGAAGGAGCTGACCTGCCGGATGAAAAGATTTATAACGACGAGGAATAACCCGAACTTCCATTGATTTTATTTTGCACTAAAGTTTGATACATGAGTGTTGAAAAACCGATAATATTTCGGGGAAGCATTCTTTTTTTATCAGCGTGGACAGGCCTTTTGCTTTGGGTTTATGCCGTGTCGGGCGTTGACTGGTTTCTTCCCGGCGACTTTGGGTTTCGTACAGCCATGGCTTATCACGGATTGTTGATACCGGCATGGATGATGATAGTACTGGCCTATGTCAGATATACGGAATGTTCAGGTTTTATGAGAAAATTTATCCGGACCGGGGTTGTTTTGGGTGGTTTTTTAACAGGGTTGGGAGCGTTATTTATTTATGGGGAAGGACTCTCGTTTTGGACTGTTGTTCAGGTTACAGGCATGGTGATTGCC
>Ga0256829_1003701_pt1 | contig 10423 bp, 5 predicted proteins | sample 131447metaG_FD_185979 | JGI IMG/M metagenome (GOLD analysis project Ga0256829, IMG submission 185979) | Hydrothermal vent microbial communities from Lau Basin, Pacific Ocean - 131-447 | ecosystem: Environmental > Aquatic > Marine > Hydrothermal vents | place: Pacific Ocean: Lau Basin | collected...
GCTGAAATCCAAAATATCTCATATGGTAAAAAAAGATGTTTTGCTTGATGTATTAGAAAAATTTACTTCTCCTTATATTAATCTTACAAATAAAGAAGCAATAGACCCGGATGGTAAAAAACTTCCTCCTCTTACTAATCTTGGTATGGGATATGTATTTGAAGAGCTTATAAGAAAATTTAACGAAGAGAATAATGAAGAAGCAGGAGAACATTTTACTCCAAGAGAAGTTATAAGTTTAATGACTCATATTATATTTAAACCTATAAAAGATAAACTTCCTCCGATTATAACTATTTATGACCCTGCTTGTGGGACAGGAGGTATGCTTACTGAATCTCAAAACTTTATAAAAGATAAGAATGGTGAGATAAAAGCCAAGAGTGATGTATATCTTTATGGAAAAGAAATAAATGACGAAACTTATGCTATTTGTAAATCAGATATGATGATAAAAGGAAACAACCCTGAAAATATCAAAAACGGCTCAACTTTAGAAACAGATGAATTTGCCGGAATGAAATTTGATTTTATGCTTTCAAATCCACCTTATGGTAAATCTTGGGCAACAGATTTAAAATATATCAAAGATGGCAAGGAAATTATTGACCCGAGATTTATAGTAAGGCTTAAAGATTATTGGGGTAATGAAAGTGATGTGGAAGCTACTCCAAGAAGTAGTGACGGGCAGTTGCTGTTTTTAATGGAGATGGTAAATAAACTAAAACCTACATCTTCATCCGCTATTGGAAGTCGCATAGCATCGGTGCATAACGGTAGTAGTCTTTTTACCGGAGATGCCGGTGGCGGAGAGAGTAATATCAGAAGATATATAATAGAAAACGATTTATTAGATTGTATTATTCAGCTACCAAACAATCTGTTTTATAATACTGGTATCACTACTTATATTTGGCTACTTTCAAACAATAAACCAGATAACAGAAAAGGAAAAGTTCAGCTCATAGATGCAAATAATTTATACACAAAACTAAGAAAAAATTTAGGAAGTAAAAATTGTGAATTAGAACAAAAACACATAGAAAAGATTTTAGAAATTTATGAAAAATTTGAAGAAATAGAAGAAGAATTAGATGGTAAAAAAATAGCTTCTAAGATATTTGATAATAGTGACTTTGGATATTACAAAGTTCAAATTGAAAGACCAAAAAGATTAAAATCTTGTTTAAAAGATGAGTTGATAGAAAAATTTAGATTCGATAAAAACATAGAAGAACCGATGAAATGGTGCTATGAAAATTTCAAAGATGAATGCTATACAAATATAACCAAATACAAAAAAGAGATAGAAGAATATATAAATAAACAAGATTTAAATCTAAATACAAAACAAAAAAGACTTCTTCTCTCACAAACTACTTGGACAAAACACAAAAAACTTATAGATACTGCCTATTTGTTAAAAGAAAAAATCGGCACAAATGAGTATGATGATTTTAATGTTTTTAAAAAAGAGATTGAAAAAGTTTTAAAAACAGAAAAAATCAAACTCAATGCAAGTGAAAAAAATGCCATTTTAAATTCTATAAGCCGGTATGATGAAAATGCAAAAAAAGTTATAAAAAAGGTGCATAAACTAAGTGGTGAGAAGTTAGAAAAACTACTTGAACATTTAGGATGCAAAGAAGAAGAACTTGAAAATTTCGGCTACTATAAAACAGATAATGAAAACGAATATATAGAATATGAAAGCGATACGAGCCTAAGAGATAGCGAAAATATCTCACTAAAAGAAAACATACAAAGCTACTTTTTAAAAGAGGTAAAACCTTATGTCAAGGAAGCTTGGATAAACCTTGATAGCATAAAAATAGGATATGAAATAAGTTTTAATAAATATTTTTATAAACATAAGCCGTTAAGAAGTTTAGAAGAAGTAACAGCAGATATTTTAGAACTTGAAAATAAAAGCGATGGGCTTATAAAAGAGATATTGGGGCTTAATGATGAGTAAATGGCAAAAATATTCGGCTTATAAAGATAGCGGGATTGAATGGTTGGGGGAGATTCCGGAGGAGTGGAATACATTAGCAAATAAATATATTTTTAAATTGAAAAAAAATCTTGTTGGCAAAAAATCTAATGAATATAATTTATTATCATTGACATTAAAAGGTATAATAAAAAGAGATATGGAGAATCCTGAAGGAAAATTTCCTGCCGAATTTGATACATATCAAGAAGTAAAAAAAGATGATTTTGTATTTTGTTTGTTTGATGTAGAAGAAACTCCAAGAACAGTTGGATTATCTAAATATGATGGAATGATTACAGGTGCGTATACAGTTATGAGCGCAAATGATATGAATAAAGACTATCTGTATTATTTTTATCTAAACTTAGATAGTAACAAGCGATTAAAAGCTCTATATAAAGGTCTTAGAAATACAATACCAAAAGACAATTTTTTTTCTTTTAAAACATTTTTTCCACCAAAACAAGAACAAGAAAAAATAGCCTCATTTCTTGATAAAAAAACATCTCAAATAGACAAAGCGATCAACCAAAAAGAAAAGCTTATAGAGCTACTTAAAGAGTATCGCCAAATCATCATCAACGAAGCGGTAACCAAAGGAGTTGATGAAAACGGAAAACTAAGAGTTGATAATGGAAATTTTAAAGATAGTGGGATTGAGTGGATAGGGAGAATTCCAAAGGCTTGGGAAATAAGTAAATTAGGAAAAATATTAAAACCAATTTCTACAAAAAATAGACCTGAATTGCCATTATTATCTGTTACACGAGAACAAGGTGTTATTTTGCGAGATATAGAAGACAAAGATTCCAATCACAATTTTATTCCTGACGATTTGAGTCCCTATAAAGTAGTTAAAAAAGGACAATTTGCTATGAATAAAATGAAAGCTTGGCAAGGCTCTTATGGGGTATCAGACTATACAGGCATTGTAAGTCCAGCATATTACATTTTTGAAATTAACGATATTGAGCCAGATTTTTTTCACAAAGCTATAAGAAGTAGTGTATATATACCTTTTTTTATACAAGCTTCTGATGGCGTTAGAATTGGACAATGGGATTTATCAAAAAGTAGAATGAAAGAAATCCCTTTTTATATACCACCTAAAAAAGAACAAGAAAAAATCGTAATATATATAGACAATCAAACAACCAAAATAGACAAAGCTTTGCATTTACAACAAAACTATATAGAAAAACTAAAAGAATATAAAGCAACACTAATTGACAGTGTAGTAACCGGGAAAGTGAGGGTAAAATAATGACTAAAACATATACTACACATGCTGGTAAAATTGTAGAATTTGATGTAGTGGTTGATGATATCTTACAAAATTTATCTACTGAAAATATTGAACCCAATAATAAAGCACTTTTAAGTTTAGTTAATGACTACGAAGATGGCAAATGGAGAAGAAGAAAATTTTTAAATTTTATTTGGGACAATATAAAAGAAACAGCATTATCTCAAACAGAAAAAGAAGCATACATTGGAAATGAACGAACAATATTAGAAAAATCAGTAAAAAATTTAAGATTATTAGAAGATGAAGAAAGCGGAGGGGAGATAGGAGAAATATTGCTTTATGGGGTAATGAAAAAATATTATTCTGCTTTGCCTGTAGTGCCAAAAATATTTTCCAAACAAAATCGTCAAGATTTTGCAAAAGGTGCGGACAGTGTTCATATTACACTCAATGATGATAAAACTTTTTCTCTTTGGTTAGGAGAAGCTAAATTTTATAATAGCATAGATGATAGTAGATTAAATTCTATTGTCGATTCTGTACATAATATGTTTATTAATAACAAACTTAGAAAAGAATTGAATGTTGTAACATCAATGAGAGATTTAGACTTGTTTATTGATGATGAGAATGTACTTAATAATGTAAAACAGAAGCTATCAGATGGCGTTTCACTTGATGAAATTAAACAATATTTACATGTACCTATACTAATACTCCATGAGTGTAAGATTACAAAAAACAATACAGATGTCTATGAAGAATATAAAAAGAAGATAAAGGAAGAACATATTAAAAAAGCTGAAACTTTTATGAAAAAACAAGACAAAAAGTTTGAAAATATTTATAATTATCAGGAAATAAAATTTCATTTAATTTTATTTCCTGTTCCTGAAAAATCTATTTTGGTAGATAAATTTTATAGAAGAGCAATATTTGAAAGGGATGAAGATTAATGGATATATTTGAAAAATGTAAAAAAATAAATAAAGATATTGAGCTTAAAAATGATGATAATGCTAGGAATGATTTAATTTTACTATTAGATTATATGAAAAAGAATAAAATGGAATATACTCCGCTTATAAATCATTTAATTCGTGAAACTGGATTGTATCCATACATAAATACAGAAAGTGCAATTTTTGAAGATAGACTAATTTACGATATTTTTAAAATTGACACAGGTGATATAAAGCCAGTAACACTGCACAGAGAACAATCTAATGTATTGAAAAAACTATTAGAAGGTAAAAATTTAGCGATAAGTGCCCCAACAAGTTTTGGTAAAAGTTTTATAATAGATTCATACATATCAATCAAAAAACCTAACAATGTTTTAATCATAGTGCCAACAATAGCATTAATGGATGAAATAAGAAGAAGAATTTATAAAAAATTTTCTAATGAATATAAAGTTATTACTACAACGGATGTAGAACTTTCAGATAAAAATATTTTTATTTTCCCACAAGAAAGAGCTATTAGCTATATAGACACTATAGAACATTTAGATTTACTTGTAATTGATGAGTTTTATAAAGCAAGTTTTGACTTTGATAAAGAAAGATCTCCTTCATTACAAAAAGCTATGCTTAAATTAGGAAAAAAAGCAAAACAAAAATATTACCTTGCCCCAAATATAGAAAAACTAAATAAAAATTTTTTTACTGACGAGATGGAATTTTTATCAATAACATTTAATACAGTTTATTTATCTATACATGAGATGTATAAAGATATTATAGGTGGTGCTAAAGATACTAAATTGATAGAGTTGCTACGACAACATAGAGAAGAGAAAACATTGATATATGCAGGAACTTATAAAGAAATAAAAAAAGTATCAGACTTGATTATAAATAATTTTTCAAATAATAACTCTATAAAATTGAATCAATTTGCAGAATGGCTAAATATTAATTATGATAAAAATTGGAATTTAATTCAAACTATTAAAAGAGGGGTAGGTATACATAATGGCAGTCTTCATCGTTCATTGAGTCAAATTCAAGTAAAATTATTTGAAGATGAAGATGGATTAAATAATATTATTTCAACTTCATCTATTATTGAAGGTGTAAATACATCTGCTCAAAATGTAATTGTTTGGAAAAATAAAAATGGAAATAGTAAACTAAATAATTTTACATATAAAAATATCATAGGACGAAGTGGAAGGATGTTTAAGCATTTTGTAGGAAATGTTTATTTATTAGAAAAGCCACCTATTGATGAACATATCCAATTAACAATAGAATTTCCAGAAAATAGTATTCCAAATATTGATGAAGAGGAATACAAAAATGAGCTCACAAAAGAACAAATATCAAAAATCATAAAACACAAAGAAATAATGTATCAAATAATTGGTAAAGATACTTATGATAAGTTACTTAAGGAAGATGTGTTGCAGTCTAAAAAAGAGATATTGGAAAAAATTGCCATAGACATTAATGAAAATCAAGATTCATGGAATGGATTGGCTTACCTAAATAGTAGCAATCCGAAAGATTGGAAAAGTGTATTGTATAAAGTTTTAAAGTTACAAAAAAATGTATCAAGTGTAAATTATTCTAATTTTGTGTATTTTATTCAAATATTATCTTGGAACTGGACAAAATCAATTCCAGAGTTGCTGTCGCGTCTTTCTGAAAGAGGAATTAATATTGATAGATTTTTTCAACTTGAAAGAGATGTAAGCTTTAAATTATCGGCTTTATTATTGGATATAAATATATTACAAAAAATTATCATTAAAAATAAAAATATTGACATATCTCCGTTTGTATCAAAACTTTCTCATGTTTTCTTGCCATCTGTTGTGTATCAACTTGAAGAATATGGTTTACCAAGGATGTTGTCTAAAAAAATACATTATTTTCAAGTTATTGATTTTAATGAAAATTTAGATTTAGTAATTGAAAAGTTTCAGAAACTAGGTATTGATAAAATAAAAAGAGATGTTAAGAATTTTGATGAGTTTGATTTGTATATATTAGATTATTTTTATGATGGTATAACAAAAATTTAAAGGATTAATAAATCATGAATAACATCCTAATCTACCAAACCCCAAACGGCAAAACAAAACTCGAAGTTACTTTAGAAGATGAAACATTATGGCTCAATCAAAAGCAACTTTGTGAGCTTTTTGGCAAGTCAAAATCAACTATTAGTGAGCATTTAAAAGCTATCTTTGATGATGAAGAGCTAAATAGAGATTCAGTTGTTCGGAATTTCCGAACAACTGCTAGTGATGGTAAAAATTATAATGTAGAATATTATAACCTTGATGTTATTATCGCTCTTGGCTTTAAAGTTCGAAGCAGAAGCGGTGTGCAGTTTAGAAAGTGGGCGAATGATATACTAAAAGAGTATATTATCAAAGGATTTGCCATGGATGATGAAAGGCTAAAAAATCCACCTGTATCAAATTCAAAAGTGCCAGATTTCTTCGATGAACTACTTGAGCGAATAAGAGACATTCGGGCAAGTGAAAGGCGAATGTATCTAAGAGTGCGTGAAATATTTACACTTGCAAGTGATTATGAGCCATCTTGGAGTGAAACTACACGATTTTTTCAACATATACAAAACAAACTTCATTATGCAGTAACTCACAAAACAGCAGCCGAACTTATAGCCCAAAGAGCAGATGCCGCACAACCAAATATGGGTATAACCTGTATAGATGAAGAGCAGATAAAAAGCACTGATGTAGTTGTGGCAAAAAACTATTTAACCGAAGAAGAAATAGATGAGCTTAACCGAATAGTCGTTATGTGGTTGGATTATGCGGAAGATCAAGCCAAAAGAAAAAAACAGATATTTTTAAAAGACTGGGAAAAGAAGTTAGATGACTTTTTAGCATTTAACGATAGAGATGTGCTTGATAATTTTGGAACTATTTCAAAAAAAGAGGCTGATAAAAAAGCAAAAAGTGAATATAAAAAATTTAGTGCAAAAAGAAGAGAAAAACGAGAAGCTATTGGTGCAGTTGAAAATATTAAAGTATTGGAAAACATTGCAAAAAGGAATAAAAATGGCAAGTAAAACAAATGAACAAGCACTTGAGAGTATTATTGAACAATCTTTATTAAAACAAGGCTTTTTTAAAGGAAACAGCAAAGATTTCAACAAAGAATATGCCATAGATGAGAGACGATTTTGGGACTTTTTAGAATCTACTCAAGCTGATGAATTAGAAAAACTTAAAAGAGACAGCAACTACAAACTAAAAATTTTACAAAGACTCGATAAAATGATAAAAAAATACGGAATACTTAAAATTTTAAAAAAAGGTCTGGATGTGGAAGATGCTCATTTTACCCTTTTTTATGTTGCGCCTCTTGCTTCAAGTAGTAATGAAATAAAAAAAAGATTTAATTCCAATCAATTTAGTGTTACAAGACAAGTATCATATTCTGTTACAAATCCTTTGCTTGAGATTGATATGGTTATATTTATAAATGGCTTGCCAATTATCACAATAGAATTAAAAAACCCTTGGACAGGTCAGAGTGCAAAATTTCACGGTATAAAACAATACAAAGAAGATAGAGACCCAAAAGATACATTACTAAATTTTGCAAGATGTATTGTGCATTTTACCTTAGATACTGATGAAGCTTATATGACAACCAAACTTGAGGGTAAAAAAACATTTTTTTTACCGTTTAATAAAGGTAATAATAACGGAGCAGGAAATCCTCCAAATCCAAATGGATACAAAACCGCTTATATTTGGGAAGAAATCTTTACTAAAACATCTTTAGCGGATATCATACAACACTTTGTTTTGCTTGATGGAAAAGATAGTGATAACTTAAATAAACGAACACTTTTTTTCCCAAGATACCATCAGCTTGATGTCGTTAGAAAACTTATAGAGGATGTTAGCCAAAATGGTGTAGGCAAAAGATATCTTATACAACATAGTGCAGGAAGCGGCAAATCAAATTCTATTGCTTGGAGTGCTTATTCATTAATAGAAACATATTATAAGGATGAAGAAAAACCACTAATTGACAGTGTTATTGTTGTAACAGATAGAAAAGTGCTTGATAAACAGTTAAGAGACAATATCAAAAGTTTCAGTGAAGTAAAAAATATAGTTGCTCCGGCGCATAGCTCAAATGAGCTTAAAACGAATCTTGAAAGCGGTAAAAAAATAATTATAACTACAATTCAAAAATTTCCTTTTATAGTTGATGGCATAGCGGATTTAAGTCATAAAAAATTTGCTGTAATTATAGATGAAGCTCATAGCTCTCAAAGTGGAACTGTACATAATAAAATGAATGAAGCAATGGGTAAAAAAGATTTTGATGAAGAGTTGGATACCGAGGATTTGGTATTGGAAATTTTAAAAAGTAGAAAGATGAAAGGTAATGCTTCTTATTTTGCATTTACAGCAACACCGAAAAACACTACTCTTGAAAAATTCGGAACTAAACAAGATGATGGAAGTTTTAAACCATTTCATTTATACTCAATGAAACAAGCTATTGAAGAGGGATTTATTCTTGATGTGCTTTCAAATTATACAACATATAAGAGTTATTATGAAATAAATAAATCAATAGAAGACAATCCTTTATTTGATACAAAAAAAGCCCAAAAAAAGCTAAGAAATTTTGTAGAAAAACATCCTTCTACTATTGCTACAAAAGTGGAAATTATACTTGAACATTTTATAAACAATGTGGTGAAAACTAAAAAATTAAAAAATAAAGCCAAAGGAATGGTGGTAACTTCAAATATTGAAACGGCAATAAAATATTATCAAGCTATCATTAAAAAATTAAATGAGCTTGGAAATCCTTTTAAAGTAATTATCGCATTTTCTGGTAAAAAAGAGATAGATGGGATAGAATATAGTGAAGATAGTATCAATAATTTTCCTTCTAAAGATATAGCGGAAAAATTTGATAGTGACGAATATAGATTGCTTATTGTTGCAAATAAATTTCTAACAGGATTTGACCAGCCAAAATTATGTGCTATGTATGTGGATAAAAAATTACAAGGAGTTTTAGCAGTCCAAGCATTATCAAGATTAAATAGAGCCGCATCAAAATATGGTAAAAGAACAGAAGATTTGTTTGTACTGGATTTTTATAATAGCATAGATGATATCAAAGCTTCTTTTGAGCCGTTTTATACTTCTACTACCCTTAGCGAAGCTACTGATGTAAATGTTCTTCACGAATTAAAAACTATTCTTGATGAGCAAGGTGTTTATGAGCAAAGTGAAGTAGATGAATTTTTTGAAAAATACTTCAAAGGAGTAGTTGCTAGCGAATTAGTACCAATAATTGATAAAGCGGCTAATAGGTTTGATAGTGAACTTGAACTTGATGAAAATGAAAAAGCAGATTATAAAATCAAAGCTAAACAGTTTGTTAAAATATATGCACAAATAAATTCTATAATTCCTTATGAGATGATTAGTTGGGAAAAACTATTTTGGTTTTTAAAATTTTTGATACCAAAATTAAAGATTAAAGATTCTAGTCTTGATAAACTGGATGAATTGTTAAATTCAGTAGATTTATCTACTTATGGGCTTGAAAGGGTAAAGCTTAGTGCAAATATATCACTTGATGATAGTGAAACAAAACTTGAACCTCAAAATTCAAATCCAAGAGGTGCATATGACACGGAAGAAGAAAAAAATCCATTGGATGTAATTATAGAAAATTTTAATGAAAAATGGTTTCAAGGTTGGGAAGCCACTCCAGAGGAACAAAGAGTTAAATTTATAACATTGATAGATAAAGTAAAAAATCATGCTGATTTTAAAACAAAATATAAAGAAAACAAAGACCAATATACAAAAAGATTAGCACTTGAAAAAATTATAATAGAAATAATGAATCGTGAAAGAAAAAAAGATTTGGAGTTTTATAAAATGTTTGCAGGAGATGAAGCTTTTAGAGTAGGAATGCTTGATAGTTTTGATAGAATATTGAGTATTTAATGATTTATTGATATTTTCCCATGCTAATTATTTTATATTGACTGACACGGACTTTCTAACAGTCCCAAAAATATAAATTTTACATAAATTTGACAAAATTAACATTTATTTAATATTGTTGCATTATAATTTCACTACCCCCTTTTTCATCCTTTCTCCTTTTTATATTAAAGTTAAATTTTTCAAATGCTCA
>Ga0256829_1003702_pt1 | contig 10421 bp, 9 predicted proteins | sample 131447metaG_FD_185979 | JGI IMG/M metagenome (GOLD analysis project Ga0256829, IMG submission 185979) | Hydrothermal vent microbial communities from Lau Basin, Pacific Ocean - 131-447 | ecosystem: Environmental > Aquatic > Marine > Hydrothermal vents | place: Pacific Ocean: Lau Basin | collected...
AAAGGAAAAAATATATATTGAAGCTCTCAAGAGTGCTTATCAAAAAGTTGAAGAATTACAGGTTGCTTAGTATTGTAGCACTTTTAGAAATTTTGAAATTCTTTTTATCGTAACATCAGTTAATGAAAAATTTGGGCTCCTAAAATATTCATTGATTTTTCGGGTTGCTTTGTTAATTTACATATCCAGACATAAAGCTGTCAATCCAAAATCTTATACTTCTTCTATAAAATTAGAGGAGTTTGAGATGAGACGAAGAAGAACAACTAAAGTATTACCAGAAGAGTTTGATAAAACACAACTTGTTGAAAAAGAGTTAGTAGATAAAATTTCTCTTTGGATGCTTAGAATTATTATAAATCTTGGCGGAGCTAGAGAATTTTTAGATAATAACAATCGCTTCCATCGGGATTCAATCACATATTTTCTTGAAGCAGGTAAATATGTTGATATGGATAGTGATGACTTTAAAAGAAGCGAAGTCCTTGCTATATTAAAACGAAATCACTTAAAATTAGAAAAAAGAAAGAGATTCACAAGTTCGAAAATCTTAACTAAAAATATAAAACAAATCTCAAAACTTATGACTTTAAATCATGTTGAAGAACAGATACTTGAGTTCTTTATCTTAATCAACCAATATGAAGTTCTTGATGAAACTGCTGATTTACTTGGTAATAATCTCAACTCTACACAAGCTAAAAAAGTAATTAGCACTATTTTAGATATTCCATTAAAAAGTGTAAACAGTGCTTTTAAATCAAATTCTAAGTTGAGTAAGTCTTCTATTGTAACGATTAACAAACTTTCTACCTATGCTTTAGGTAATAAAGTAGAGATTATTAGTGATAGCTTTGCAGATGATATGTTGAATTTAGATGAAGATATATCGGAGATGATAAAAGATGCAGTAAGACCATGTAATGCAAGCTCACTAAAACTTAAAGACTATGAGCATATAACTAAAGATATAGATATTGTACTGCCATATCTAAAAAATGCAATTGAAACTAAAAAAGAAGGTGTAAACATCCTTTTTTATGGACTTCCGGGAACTGGTAAAACAGAACTAGCTAAAACAATTTCTCAGACTTTAAAAACTAAGTTATTTGAAATAAGTTATGCAAATGAAGATGATGAATCTATTGATGGTTACCAAAGATTAAAAGCATTTAAAATAGCACAAGCACTTCTTTCAAATCAAAATATTTTACTAATGTATGATGAAGCAGAAGATATATTTGATAGTAGCGATAGCCCATTAGCACCAAAAAGACAAGATAATAAAGCATGGTTAAACAGAATACTTGAAACTAATACAATACCAACCATATGGATTACAAATAACATATACAGTATTGACAATGCAATGGTTAGAAGATTTGACTTTAGTGTAGAAATACCAATTCCAAATAAAGCTAAAAGAGCTGAAATTATCAAAAATTATTCGAACAATTTACTTGATGAGCAAAGTATAAAAGTGTTGGCAGAAAATGAAAATATCGCACCAGCTCTCATTACTCGTGCTACTAAAGTAGTTAGTAGTTTAGATACTGATGACAAACCAAAAGCTTTTACACAAGTTTTAAATAATACTCTCAAAGCTCAAGGTTATAAAGAGATAAAAGAGAAAATAGTGACTTTATTACCAAATGTATATGACCCTAAGTTTATCAATACAACTACTAATTTAGAAGCTTTAACACAAGGAATAAAAGAACATCAAAATGCAAGACTATGTTTATATGGGGCTGCTGGAACTGGTAAGAGTGCATTTGGTAGATATATAGCCCAAACACTAAATAAACCATTACTCTTAAAAAAAGGTAGTGATTTAATTAGTATGTGGGTTGGTGGTACTGAAAAAAATATTGCAGAAGCATTTCTTGAAGCCAAAGAAGAAAAAGCTGTTCTTGTATTTGATGAAGTTGATAGTTTTTTAGCTGATAGAACTGGGGCGAATCAGAGTTGGGAGGTGACACAAGTAAATGAGATGTTAGTTCAAATGGAAAACTTTGAAGGGATATTTATAGCCACTACTAACTTGATGGATAATCTTGATAAAGCAAGTTTGAGAAGATTTGATTTAAAACTAGAGTTTGATTTTTTAAAAGCTGAACAATCTTGGAATATGTTCTTATCTTACTGTAAAGATTTGAAGTTAGCTAAACCGTCGACTTCATTTAAAAGAGCTGTTGAGAGTTTAAGATACTTAACTCCGGGGGATTTTGCAGCAGTTACTAGACAAAATAGATTTAGACCTATCACAGATGTAAAAGATTTTATACAAAGGCTAGAAGATGAGATAGCTGTCAAAAATGTATCTAGTGGAAATGTTATGGGGTTTTTAGCATAATGAGTTCAGCAATGATTTTATATGTATCTGGAATATCTCTCATTATTGTTGTGTTTGGAATTTATGCCATTATTCAAAAAATGAAGTTTGCACTACAAAATAGAGCTGATGATATGGTGAATAAAATTCGCAAAGAAAATCAGACTCAAATAGAACATTTAGAAAAAAAACTTGATAAGTTTTATATTTCTTGCAAACTCGAAACACTCTGTTTTATTGGTATTGGTGGCGGAGGTTGTAATATTGTTGAAGATATATCGCAAATAGATAAATGGCATAAATTTATTCATATTAATAGTGATTTACAAGCATTACAATTAAAGACTTCAAAAGATAAGATTTTATTGGGGTATGATAAAAAAGAGGGTTTAGGTTGTGGAGGAGTAGCTGAGTGTGGAGCACAGCTTATCAATAGTAGTAGTAAAAAACAACTTTTTAAACTAACACAATCATTTAAAAACGTTTATGTAATTGCAACACTTGGAGGTGGTATTGGTAGTGGTGCAACATCAGAAATGATAGAATATTTAAATTCGATTGATAAGGAAGTCTATGTCTTTGTAACAATGCCATTTAGCTTTGAAGGGAAAACAAGGCAATCTGTAGCACAGAGTGCATTGGGGAGTATCCAAAATGTTAGTAGTAATGTTACTATAATGAACAATGATGACTTAATCAAGAAAAATGCTGAAGAAGAGCTAGGGACAAGAGAAACTTTTAAACTCTCTTCACAAATAATTTATAAACAAGTTGTGACTAGTTTTAGGTGTTGATATTTTTTGTTAATAGCGAGATTAAGTTTATTTACAATATATATTCACAAATGGAGGATTAAATGAAATCAATAAAAAGTGGTGATTACACACTAGAAGAGATAGCAAAAATATTAGGTATTACAAGAGAACGAGTAAGACAGATAGAGACTCAAGCATTAAAAAAATTGAAGTCTCCTAATATTGGTAGAAAATTAAAAGATTATATATCAGGAGAATTGTAATGGAAATATTTGAAGTAACAGAATCAAATGCTAATGCTAATTTAGACAAGAAAGAGCTATATACATATATAGATAATACGGAGTTTAGTGATGAAACAAAGGAAGCAATAAAAGGAATGCTTGGAGTAGTAATATCAAGTGGGGATAACGATATAAATCTTGATTTTGATGATTTAAAAGTCATTATGGAACATGGTGGTATCGCTTTTGTTGGGACTGGTGAATTTGAGGATGAAAACTCAGCAACCCAAGCAATAAAACTAGCAATTAGAAATTCATCATTGGATTATGCTTTGATTGATAAGATAGTAGGTATGTTAATCCATTTTGTAGTTCACCCTGATTTACCTATTATGCAAATCGCTGAAGCCATGGAAATAATACACGAAAATGCTCACTATGAAGCTGATATCATTTGGGGAACAACAACTGATGAATCAGTTAATGAAAACTATGTAAAAGTTACTATTTTGTTTACAGGATTTGACAAAGATGTTTACAAAAATATTGTAGCCAACAATACAAACTACGAAAAATAAAAACCTTAATAAAAGCAGACATAAAGCTATCATACAAAAGAATAAACTCTTATATATAAAATATAGGAGTTGTTTATGCGGTTAAAATATGAAGTTGTTAAGAGTTTATGTTCGCTTATGAGAAGAGCGGATGTGAAGATTACAGAGACTAAAAATATCTCAGTAAATTTAAAAAGGCTAAGGTGGTCAGATAAGAAAATCAATTTAACTTTGAAAGACTATCAATATCATTTTACTGATTATTGTAACACTCCAAATACATTACTTTTAGATGAAGTCATACATAAGTTAGATGAGCTAGTAAAATCAAAATCAAAGATAGCTGATTATGATGAATTAAAGTCTGATATAGAGTGGTTAAAAGAGTATTATGAAGAAGAGTCTTGGAGTGATGTAACCAGATGGCTTACAAATATTGATAGTACACTCCGTGAGACATTTTCTCAGTATATAGAGGCGATAAAGGATATAAAGAAATAGTATAATTATGATAATTTAGTTAAAATAACTTAAATAGAAAAAAATAAAATTATAATTTTGGAGCTAAAATGAATTATTGGCATATGCAACTTGAACCTGGCGATGATAAACTAGGTTACACCAAGGTAAAAGAAATTTTAATTCAGAATATAATTGGAATGGGTACATGGGATGAAAAATCATCTCAACAAAATGATTTTCAAAAAAGAATGAATATTGGGGATATCGTTTTAATTAAGAGTGGGCAAACAGTTATAGCATTAGTTCAAATAACTAGTGATTACTTTGAAAATGATAATGACAATTTTTGGTTTAACCGTAGAAGAGGTGTAAAAATATTAGAACTTTTAGAAGAACCAAAGAAGGATTTTCCTCAACCAATGGGAACACTTAATATCGCCTCAAATAAAAACACCGATACATATAAGTATATAGATTCTTGGTACAAAAGATATCTAATTGTACAAGAAAAATTTAATATTTTTAAACTTCTTATACTGCAAAAAAAATTTCAAGAAATGAAAGAGGATAATAATAAATTATTCCACTATGTTAATAGTATTGACAAATCTGATTTACGACAATTATCATATATCTATGAAAGTATTGAAAATTTAAACAAAAAGCCTGTTGTATTATTGAGAAAAAAAATCATTGATGAATTGCTAATAAATAATAATATCAGCAGTGATACAGTAAAACAATTAAAAGAAAAATTATCAAAAAACTTCGAAAAAAATGTATATAAAAGCTGGAAAGAAGACTTTAGAATTTTATACTCATTAGTTTTAGCAAAATATAAAAATGAAATAGAAAAATATATAGAACGATTTATTAAAATTGTTCAAAATAAGTTAAATATAAAAGAATATACAAAATTTAAGTATGTACATTTTGATGGCGCACAGAATCAAGGTAATGATACGATTTGGTTTGCCATATATAATGATACTTATAAGAAACAGTTACATGCTTATCAATTATTGTTTTCTATTGAAAATGGAAAGTTTAAATATGGTTTTTTTCATCATGATAGAAAAGATGAAGACAAAAGGATTGAAAGAGAAAGTTTATGTTTAAAAGAATTAATTGGCACCTATCAAAAATATGTAGAAGTAATAAAAAACGACAATTCAAAGGAAAAAGCAATGTTAGCAGAAAAAACTGACTTACTAGAGTATCAAAAACAAATTATATTGCAAGGACCTCCAGGAACAGGAAAAACTAGACTTGCAAAACAAATGGCTAGATATATGATTAAAGGAGAAACTGAAGCAAATATTGATGATATGACAGAACACGTCAAGTTAATACAATTTCATCCCTCATATAGTTATGAGGATTTTGTCAGAGGGATTGTTGCTGATTCTAGTACTGGCTCAATTACTTATAAAACAGAAAATAAAGTTTTAGCTGAAATGGCAAGAGAAGCAAAAATAGATTTAGAAAAAAATGGAGAAGATGCCAATAAATATATTTTAATTATTGATGAAATTAATAGAGCAAACTTATCCTCGGTACTAGGAGAACTAATTTATGCTTTAGAATATCGTAATAAAGCTGTTGAAAGTATGTATGATCTAGAAGGTAGTAGAAAAATTATCTTACCATCTAATTTATATATAATTGGCACAATGAATACTGCTGATAGAAGTATAGGGCACATAGATTATGCGATAAGAAGAAGATTTACATTTATAGATGTACTATCTAATGAAAATGATATTTTAGACGCATTTCCTGAAGGTAAAAAACTTTACGATGAAACAATTAAATTATTTACTGATGATTATGTATCGCCAGAATTTAATGTTGAAGACATCAAAATTGGACACTCATATTTTATTGCGAAAGATATAGAAGAACTGAAAAATAAATTGGAGTACCAAGTTAAACCACTCTTACGAGAATATATAAAAGATGGTGTATTAAATGAAAATGCTAGGGAAAAAGTACAAGAGTTGAAGTTTGAAAGCGATAGTTAATTCTACTGAACATACAGAAATAGATTATGCTGATAAATTTAATGAAGATTTGTTAAAAAAGTTTAATAAGTTTTATGATGAACAGAATCCAAAATATTTAGGTCTTCATCAAGAGTTTGATAGCTATGAAATTAAATTAAAATCACATTACTACATTGGATACAGATGGTTTAATGAGAAAGCTAATGAATATATTCACATAGCACCAAAACTCTATAATGGATACCAAGCTGATTATTTAAAAATGTTTTTAGTATGTTTAAAAGACTCAATGGCTAGAAAATACTTGGATGAAACATATGAAATATTCTTTAATGAAAAATGGATAGATATTGAAAATTCAAAAGATGAGATAACCCCATTATTAATATTACAATTCTTGCAAATTGTTAAAAATATATCAACAAAGGGCTTGAAAAAGGGCTATATTAAAGTTACTGAAAATTTAACCTCTAAAATTAAAGGTAAAATTTTAATTAACCAAACCATTAAACAAAACCATTTTAGAAATAGACTTGATAAAACAGTGTGTAATCATCAGATATATACAATTGATTGTATTGAAAATCAGATATTAAAAACTGCACTTCTTCAATGTAATAGAAATCTACATGGTATTAACAACAATGATATAGCTAAATTAATAAAGTTGAACTTGAACACTTTTGATTTAGTTAATAGCAAAGAAGTATTTGATAGTGATTTTTCAAAAATCAAATATTCCCCATTTTACAAGGACTATAAAGAAGCTTTAAAATTAGCACAAATGATATTTAAAAGATTTGGGTTTAATTTAAATGATACAGATAATAAAGAAAAGCATAAAATACCACCTTTTTATATTGATATGCCAGAGTTATTTGAAAGATATGTGGAAGTAAAACTTAGAGAAAAATACAAAGGTGCTTTAATCCCAGGTTATGGTCAGAAAAATGGAAATAGTTATAATTGGGGACTTAGACCTGATTTTGTTGTAGAAGGGAAGCAACTTATTATTGATGCAAAATATAAATATTGGTTTGAACAAAACAATGAAAATAATAAATTCAAAGATGATTATCAACAGTTATCTTTATATGGAAGAGTTACTAAAGTTAGAAATGATATTGAGTTGTCTGAAAATGAAGAAGCAAAAATATTATTTATCTACCCAAAAATAGATGGGAAAGAATTCATTGATGATAACTATGAATTAGAAAGTAATTTTAATAATATATATAAATTTGGTATCAAAACTCCATTGAAAGAGGTAAATTAATGACCTTATCTAAATCCCAATACATAAGAGGCTTACAATGCCACAAATCTCTATGGTTATATAAAAATAAACAAGAACTAAGAGATGCACCAAATAATCAAACAGAATCGAGCTTTAATACTGGATACGATGTTGGAGAGTTAGCAAAAGAGCTATTCCCTAATGGTATTGAGATAGAGTTTGATAGCAATAATTTCAATGGTATGATTGAAAAGACTAAAGAACTTATAGTTAATGGTACAGAAGTAATTTATGAAGCAACATTCAAAGAAGATGGTATCTTTGCAATGGCTGATATTTTAGTCAAAAATGGAAATGCTTGGGATATTTATGAAGTAAAAGCAAGCACACATGTTAAAGAATATCATATCAACGACACTTCAATCCAATGGTATGCTCTTTCAAAAGCGATAAATCTAAATCGTGCCTATGTAGTTCATATTAACAACAAATATGTAAGAGATGGTGAACTTAATATAAAAGAGTTATTTGCCATTGATGACATTACAGATATAGTTTTAGAGAAACAAGATGACATAAAACCACAACTTTTAGAGATGGAAGAGATGTTAAAAGGTGACATGCCTGATATAGACATCGGTAAACATTGTAGCGACCCTCATGGATGTGATTTTAGCTCTCATTGTTGGCAACATATACCTAAGAAGAATTCAGTATTTGATATATCATATGCTATGGGTAAGCAGTGGAGCCTTTACTACCAAGGTATCCTTAGTATAGATGATGTTCCAAATGATTTTCATCTTGGTAAAAATGCTAGCTTGCAAATACAACACCATAAGTCACAAGAGATAAAAATAGACAAACCAAAAATAAAAAAGTTTTTGGACACAATTGAGTTCCCTATAAACTTCTTTGACTTTGAAACTTTTCAAAATGCTATTCCAAGGTTTGACAATCAAAGACCTTATGCACAAATGCCTTTTCAGTATTCGTTACATATCGTACACGAAGATGGAACTTTAGAGCATAAAGAGTTTTTAGGGGATGAGAATAGTGACCCAAGAAGACCACTATCGGAGCAGATGTTAAAAGACATAACACCAACTGGTTCAATCATAGCCTTTAATCAATCGTTTGAGATAACACAGATTAAAAATTTGGCTTTGGTATGCTCAGATATTAGTGATGAACTTTTAGCTTTAAATGAGAGGTTTATAGACCTTGCACACCCATTCCAATACAAACACTACTACCATCCAAAATTTAATGGTAAATACTCTATAAAGATTGTTTTACCTACACTATTTCCAAATGATGACGAGCTGAACTATAAAAAGCTTGGAAGTATTCAAAATGGTGGCGATGCTATGGATACTTTTGCTAACTTACATTTACTAAAAGATAAAAGTCAATTAGATGAGATAAAAAAAGATTTACTTGCTTATTGTCGGCTTGATACTTTGGCTATGGTTCGAATTTGGGAAAAACTTCACAGTATAATTAAGGGGTAAAATATAATGAAAAGAGAAGAGAATATTTTTTTTAATATTATTAAAAATGAAACATCCTTAACAGAAGTGTTTTGTAACTTGTTAAATTATAAAGCTTTTAGGAATGTATTTTTAAATATAGTTAAAAATAAAAACATAGACTTTAATGTATCCAATGTAAGTTATAAGAATTTTAATACAGAACTAATATTAGATGGAGATAACGGAAGGTCAGATTTACACCTTAAAGCCAATAACACAGAATATATATTTGAAATTAAAATTGAATTATATACAGATTTGACAGATAATCAACCTGAAGGCTATTTAGAATATTTGAGAAGCAAGAATATTGAAGATGTAGATAAAAATCTTTTCTTTATTCTTCCTAGAGGATATTTACATTTGAAAGATATACATAGAAGATGGATAAATGAAAGTAAATATTCTAAAAATGAAATAGATACAAAAAATATAATTTATTGGGACGAGATTTTAAATGAAATTAAAAAACTAGAATTAGATAAGTTAAATTTATTTATTAGTGAATTTTGTAAGATAATGAATTATAGATGGTTTAAATATGAAGATATAAAATTTTTACAATCAGAAATGGAATTAATAAATCTAAATAGCAAAAGAAAAAAAGGATATGAAATGTTATCAGATACAAATATACCAAGTCTTATAAACAAATTATTTAAAATAGTTGATAGTGCCTATGAAAAGCTATATACCGTGGATAAATATGATAAACAATCATCAGATTATTATGGATATATATTGAACAATAATAAATATAAAATACCTGAAAACTGGAGTGTATGGTTTGGTGTTGATTTTGAAATATGGTCAAGTGGAAAGTCACCATTGACGATACAAATATATTCGGATAGTAATGAAGATATACCTAAAATACAGGAATTATTTGGTTCAAAAAAATTTGAGTACCAAAAAGAAACAGAGGAAGAAGAAGCGAGTATCACAACATATATAGAGTTAGATAAATCTTTATTTAAAAACAGCGATAAAAATATTACAGAATATTTAGTAATAAAAATCATTGAAATAGTCAATAAAATACAAAAATGATAGGTATATTTTGGATTTATAAATCTCAGATATATTCTAAATCAATAAAAACAAATAGCATAAAATCAATCAATGGTTTTATAGATAGCGACTTCTCACACTATCAAGTATGGGATGAAATCTCTTCGCAAAATAAAGATTTTTATCTATATGAGTATGAGGATATACCTAGAGGTAGAGTCATTTATGATGTTGAGAATACACAGTATATTGTTTATGCCAATAGCGATATTATTAATTCTGCTGAATCAAAAGCCTTA
>Ga0256829_1003703_pt1 | contig 10421 bp, 18 predicted proteins | sample 131447metaG_FD_185979 | JGI IMG/M metagenome (GOLD analysis project Ga0256829, IMG submission 185979) | Hydrothermal vent microbial communities from Lau Basin, Pacific Ocean - 131-447 | ecosystem: Environmental > Aquatic > Marine > Hydrothermal vents | place: Pacific Ocean: Lau Basin | collected...
GCTTTACTTACAAAAGCGCAAAATATGAAAAAGCAAACAACGATTCGTTTTAATGTTGCTGATTTGGTTAGTGTAAAGACAAAAGCAAAAGAGCTTGGGATCGGATATCAAAATATCATACAAGCACTTGTACACAATTACGCACAAGGGAAAATCAAATTAGAACTCTAGCATAAAAAAGGACATATACTTTCTATATCTTATAAGGTATAATTAGACTATAAAATGGAAAATCAATTTTTATTCAAAAGATAGTGAAAACCAATCAGTAAAAAAATGGCTTTTGGCTTTAGAAGTTAAAACGAAGGCAAAGATATTTAAAAATCTAGAAGTGCTTGCAGAATTTAATATAACGCTAAAAGCTCCTTATGTTAAGCCTTTGGAAGATAAACTATATGAGCTAAGAACAAAGGATTCGAAAGGCATATATAGGATTGTATACTTTGCTCACAAAGAGCAGACTTTTTTTGCTAAATGGCTCTATAAAAAGACACAAGCAACACCAATAAAATAGATTAATTTAGCCAAAGAGAGGATGAAAGAAGTAAAAAATGGATGATTTTAACAAACTACTAAACGAAGAACTAAAAAACCCTGAATTTAAGCAAGAGTGGGAAAAATTAGAATTAAGATATATTATCGTTAAGCAACTTATAAAGCTAAGAAATAGCTATAATTTATCTCAATCAGAATTGGCAAAAAAAATTGGCACCACCCAAGCAGTTATTAGTCGTATTGAAAATGGAAGTGTCAATGTTGGCATTGATATGATCGAACGCATTGCAAAATCTTTTAACAAGCAGATTAAAATTACTTTTTCTTAATTTGAACTAGCTCTAAAGATAAAAGATCAAAGATAAATATGTTAAAATATATAAAATAGGTAGTTTGACTCAAGGAGATGACACATGAGAGTATTAAATTTGCAAATTGAAGATAGTTTTTTTCCACATTTTAAAGCAGTGCTTGATAGTTTTATAAAAGATAAAAAAGTTACCATCTTAGAAGAGGATTCTGGTGACGATTATCTGCAAAGTGTAATGCTTAGCTCTGTTGAGGAGATTAGAAAAAGAGTCTATGATGCAGAAAATAGAATCAAAAACGGTGAAGGAATCTATCAAGAAGAGTATGACAAAACGATGAATAAATTTTTTAAAGAAGAGATTGGCATCGATAGATGACAATTATAAAAGATAAAGAATATTTATCCCAATTGTTAAATATTCTTAGATTTATTAAAAAAGACAAGCCATTAGCATCTAAAAAATTTGAAAAAGAGTTAGAAAATAAAATCCAAAATTTATCAAATTCTCCATATAAATTTAGAGCGTCGGTATATTTTGATGATGAAGCTTATAGGGATTTGATATTTATGGGTTATACTGTCATCTATAAAGTTGAAACAAATAAAATATTTATCTTGGAAATTTTTAAATGGCATAATCGTTAATTTTTAAAGAGTACTTTTAGTTTAAGTAGGGTTTAATTTCCCGATCCCTTGGGTCGTATTATAGATAATAATTTTTTGATAATCTGAAAAACTTAGCATCTCGCAAGGAGAACTATAAATACCTCCACATTGCTCAAGTTGATAATGTTGTGCTTCGATTGTACGGATGGGTCTAAGAATGATAAACGCTTTTCCACTCTTTACTTTTAAAGAAGTTTTAGCTATAATTCACGCTCGTTTTGACTCTTGCAATAATCCCTCTGTGATCAAGAGTTGTATGACGCCTATGTGGCGGTAAGAGGCATTATAACTATTTATTCTGCATTTATACTTATCCCTCATAACATTATTTTAAAAAAGGAAGAAAAATGACAACAGTAAGATTGACTAGAATGGGAAGAAAAAAGAAGCCATTTTATAGAGTAGTAGTGACTGATAGCAGAAAAAGAAGAGATAGTGGCTGGATAGAATCTATAGGATATTACAATCCCTTAACAGACCCTGAAACTGTTAGTGTTGATATGGAAAGGTTGGCTTATTGGAAAAGCGTTGGAGCTAAAGTAAGCGACAGGGTTACAAAAATCACTGGCAAATAGTCATGATTGATCAATTTTTTTACGAATTTGCAAAGCTTTTAGTTGATAACCCTAGTACAGTTAGGGTTGAAAAAACTGATGTTGATGAAACTTTTAGCGAGATAACTATATATGCAGATAAAGGCGATACAGGCAAACTCATAGGCAAAGATGGAAAGATGATAAACTCTTTAAAAACTATCGTGTCTGGCTGTAAAGCAAAAGACGGAATTTCATATAGAGTGAGCGTAAAAGCAAACGACGAATAAAATGAATGAAGAAAATCTAGTACAAGTCGCTAAAATAGGGCGACTTGTAGGACTAAGGGGTGAATTGAAGTTAAATATTCACTGCGATTTTCCTGAGCAATTTCATTCAAATGCCTCATTTTATACAGATAAAAACTTCAAACTGACAATCAACTCATATAATCCAACAAAAAAAACCGTTTCTTTTCAAGACTACAATACCCGTGCGGATGCTTCCAAGCTAGTTAATATAAATCTTTTAGTTAGTAAAGATGATTCATCTAAAGAATGCAAATTGGAAGTTGGTGAGTATTTTTGGTTTGATATGGTGGGTTCAAAGATTAAAGAAAATGATAAAATCTTAGGCAAAGTAGATGAGATTGAGAGAATTGGTGCAAATGACTATCTTATAGTAAAAACTTCAGATGAGTTAGTGGAGCAAAACTTTCCAAAACTGTTCTATGTGCCTTATATTGATAGATATATTATTGATTTTGACAAGAGTGAAAAAATGATATATTCTAAAGATGCATTTGGAATTTTAGAGAATTCATGAAATTCACTTTTGTAACTCTTTTTGAAAATCTGGTAAAACCATATTTTGAAGACTCAATCTTAAAAAGAGCACAAAATGCCAAAATCTTAGAGTTGGAATTTAAAAATCCAAGAGATTATGCAAAAAACAAACACCAAAAAGTAGATGATTATCAAGCTGGAGGTGGTGCTGGGCTCTTGATGTTTCCAGAGCCTATTTGTGATTTGCTCGATATCATCAAAAAAGATAATCCAAATGCTCATATCATATTTCCAGTTCCTGCTGGAAAGCCGTTTCGTCAGATTGATGCTAAAAGATTGGCAAAAAAAGAACATATCGTTTTTGTTAGTGGCAGATATGAGGGAATTGATGAGCGAGTTATCGAAGAGTATGCGGATGAAGTTTTCTCTATCGGAGATTATGTCTTGACTGGTGGCGAGTTGGCTAGTCTGGTCATGAGTGACGCGATTAGTAGAAACATAAAAGGAGTTCTTGGAAATGAGGACTCTTTAAGTGAGGAAAGTTTTGAAGATGGAGCTTTAGAAGCACCATCTTTTACAAAACCAAATATTTTCAGAGATAGTGCTATCCCCTCAGAGTTTTTAAAGGGAAATCACGCTATAATCTGCACCTTAAAAAAAGAAATGTCAGGTCTAAAAACAAAATATTTCAGACCAGACCTATTTTTGCGAAATAAAGGACAATTTGATGAGAAATAAATACATAGAATCATTTGAGCAAGCACAAGTTAGTGAAAAAAAGATTCCTGATTTTAGAGCTGGTGACACACTAAGGGTTGCTGTTACTATTAAAGAGGGTGACAAACAAAGAATTCAAAATTATGAAGGTGTTTGTATTGCTAAAAGAGGTACTGGTACAGGAGCTACTTTTATGGTAAGAAAAATCGGAGCTAACTCTATCGGTGTTGAGAGAATTTTCCCTCTCTATTCTGACAGTATCGACAGTATAACTGTTGTTAGAAGAGGACGCGTTAGAAGAGCTAAACTTTTTTATCTAAGAGATAGAAGAGGTAAAGCTGCAAAAATTAGAGAACTTAGAAAATAATAATACAAGCCACTCTTTGAGTGGCTTTCCACTTTAGAACTTACAAAGGTTATATTTTTGATAGATAATCTTGACGCACTAATAGAAAATTTGACAAAAAGAAGAAAAATTGTTTTATTGATTTTATTTTTTGTCGCATTTGTTAGTATGTTATTCGATTCTTTTTATAATCTGACACCTCCTTCGTACATTGACCCACAATGGAGGATGACGATAGTCTATGCTCTTGTGGCATATAAAATTATGGAGCTTCTTGTTGTTTATCTAGTGTTTTATAGAAGACATTTATTAAAGATATTGACACCGAGCCACAGTATAGAAGATTTGAAAAATTTCAAAAAGAATGCCAGAAGATTTTTCTTTTTGGTGCCCCAGGGCTCAATCGTATTTGGAATTTTGTCTTATAAGCTCTCAGCAAACTTGATTTATTTACTTTTTTTCTTATTTGTAGCCTCTATTGTTGTATTGGTGGTAAATCCTAAAAAACTAAATATATGAAATAATGCAAAAAACCGAGTATATACTTACTCGGTTAAAATTGCTACTAATATACTTTTATCATCTCTTGATTGTTTATGTTGTCTATAAGAATTCTTTTGACTCTTTCTTGCCATAGTTTGCCAAACTCTTTTACCTGTTCTTCATCTGCACTTTGTGTCATCACTAAGCCCATCAATTCTTGCATTTTTGGATGAGCTGGGACTATTACTGGGTTGTAATCAACATTTACGCTTTTACCATTATCAACTCTTGTAAATCTTGCACTAGAGTTTATGTCCGCATCAAAGTTCATCAAAGAGTGCCTTGCAAATCTCCCATTTAATCCTTTAAAACCACTTTTATCTGTTGCGCCTGTTATGTTAGATATAACATTTGCTATGACTCCAGCCACACCATCTTCTAAGGCTTCTTTAAATTCTACTTTTATCTCTCCTCTAATGGCAGGAGTATCAGGATAAAGAGCATCAAGTGCTTTTAGAGTCATAAGGTATGCACCCGCGACTGTTGGACAACTGTGCCCTGCTGATTTTACTATCTGAGTATATCTGTATTTTATAATTCCGTCTTCTACGGTTCCTAGTGTTAAAGCTAAGGGATCAAATGTTGTGATTCCTGGAACTTCACTAAAAAATTTTGGAAATGCCATTATAGTGCTCCTAGTGCTTTTTTTACTTCATCGCTTGCCATTGTTATATTCCAAGCTGGTTCCCAAACAATCTCAACTTCACAGCTGTTTATGCCTTCTATCTTCTCAACTGCTTCTTTTGTCCATTGTTTCATCATTTCATGAAGAGGACAACCTCTTGTCGATAAGGTCATAATTACATGTGCATGATCTCCTTCAACGATTGCATCATATATCAAGCCTAAGGCATAGATATCGAAGCCAACTTCAGGATCAATTACTGTTTTTGTTGCATCAAATATCATTTCTTTAGTTACTGTCATTTTCTAATCCTTCGTAATAATTTTTTAATTCTTCTATTCCATATACTAATGTAAAATATATATTATATATCACAAGTAGCGTTCCTACTCCCATAATCACGGTTCCTATTTGAAATATAACTGAAATTTTTGTGATGATGGACCCCGTGGCTAGCAATAATCCTATAAGCGTTATCCAAAACTGTGCATCTGCTATTTTCTCGTGTATCATATCATTTAACATAGGTACTTTTAACTTTCCAACTAAAGGAGAATATCTCTGATACCAAACCAAAAATGGAAGTATTTTATAGATATGGCCAACTACAAAAAATGTAAAAAATCCAAAGAAGAGAGTGAAACCAAAAAGTAGATAATAAGTGTCATTTTTAGTTAAAACTCCTGCTAAAAGTATAAAAAACGAGATGATTAGCGTAGCAAATGAGGCCATCATATTTTTTGCCCAAAAGTCATTTTGTTTTCTTATTCTCGTGGAAAATATCAGGTACATTTGATACAATGCAAGAAAAATTGCAACAATCGAAAGGATAATGCCTCCAAATTTAAGCATATCTAGTTTTAAAAATGTTCCAAGTAAAAACAGAACTAAGCCTATGATTATAGTGTAAAATGCAATTTCTATCGAAGTTTGTTTAAATCCATGAGAGAGTGAAAACATAGGTAACAAAATCATACCTATTCCCATGATGGTCATAATCACATAGCCAAAGATTGTAGTAGCTATATGCATCTGTACAAGTCCTAGTATATCAGGGTAAAAACCATATACGAGATTTAGTGCTATTATAAAGCCTATAGTCACGCCTATGGTTAAAAATATATTTGATACTAAGATAAATTTTGCCACTATATCCCATCTCAAAATGTTTTTATAAGTCAAAAATATATTGGCTACAAATATAAGCATTGAAAGATACATAAGCATGGCACCATAAGGTAAAATCTGAGTAAGATTCTCATCAGCCAAACCAGATGTAAACATCAATATACCGCCAACAAACATATAAAATTGTATATAAGCAAAATCTTTTGAAAAGATTGGGATTTCAAGTACAACGGGAACTAATTGATACATGGCACCAAATATAGTCATCATCACAAAACCAAGCAAATAAAGATGCATTAATGATGCAATAGAGGAGGAAAGAAAATACCCACTCACTTCATTTGCGTAAAAAGGTAGCAAGAATGCAGTTACTGCATAAAAAATTGCTCCTGCTATAAAATAGTGAGCCACCAAAATAAATGGTGGCGCCATATCTGTTGCTAGATTTTTTGCCATTTAGCCCTCGCAGCTTTTATTACTCAAATCTGCTTTTTCACTCATACCTTCTTTATATGAGAAAACTAATTTAGCCTTTCCATCAACTGTTGTACCTTCAAGTATATCAAAATTTTGATTTATTTTAGGCAATAATCCAGCTGGGCTTTTGTGATTTATCATGATAACCTTTGTATTTTTATCTTTTATAAGACCAACTGCTAGCATTGCATTTACCATAGGCTCTGGAGGACCACATCTTGAAGTGTCAAATTCTATATAGGTAGTATCATTTATTTTATACTCATAAAAAGGTACTGTTTGACCTTCAACTTTTATCTCTTTTGCGTCATCTGTTTTTGTGATTTCTAAATCAGACATTTTAACTCCTGTTTAATTTTTAAAATTATACAGAATTTTTATCATAATATACTTGATATACATCAAGTATAGGGTGTAGATTGTCAGATTTTAAAATACTTTTGTAGAGTTTCTTCATCAAGGATAATAAATTTACCATCTATTTCATCTATTATGTTGTCGTCTTTAAATTTCCTAACAGCCCTAGAGTATGTTTCTGGAGTGATGTTTAACATAGAAGCTAAATTTTTGTGGTTTAAAGAGCAATCAGAGGGGGTTGATTCAAATATATGCTTAGCCACCTTTGAAGTTGAATCAAGTGTCAAGTTTGTAGATACTGTTTCTTCGAGTTTCATAGTCGTTTTTGTTAATGATTTTATAAATAAAAGAGATAGCTTTGTGTCATTTAAAAATCTATCCTCAAATTTTTTGAAATCAATGAATAATATCTTTGAGTTGAATATTGTCGCACAACTAGAAGGATAAGACATATGCTCAATATTTGCAAGTTGAGCAACAAATGAAACCGATTCAATAATTCTAAGTACAATTTCATTACCCTTTTGATTATTTTTATAGATTTTTACGCTACCTTCTAATAAAATGAGGAGGTTTTTTGATTCATCCCCTTTATAAAAAACAACACAATCTTTTTCTATATCTTTTGTACTTGATATGCTTCTTAAATACTCAAAATCGCTATCATTAAAAGTGCTAAATAAAGATATCTGTTTCAAATCGTTGAACATATATTGCCTTTAGTAAGATCTATAATATCTCTTTCATTAAGTTATCTTTTTCTATTTTTATAAATTTATTGCAAAGAGAAAGTAATATATCAACTATATGCTTATATAATGCTTTCCTATAAGCTTTATATTCATTAAGTTTGGAATTTTATCAATAGTTTATATTTTATTTAAATAATGTTTAAATTATAATATTACAATACCAAATATATTTCATATGTAAGGTTGATAATGAATTCAAAAATAATATCTATTAAAAAAGAAGTTGGCAAGATTATCGTAGGTCAAGAGGAGTTGGTTGATTCTCTTTTGATTGGTTTGATTGCTGGGGGTCATATACTTGTTGAGGGTGTTCCTGGGCTTGCAAAGACTACAGCGATTAACGCTCTTTCTAAATCACTTGGTTTGGGATTTAAGAGGATACAATTTACCCCAGACCTTCTTCCAAGTGATGTTGTTGGAACTGAAGTATATAATCAAAAAGATGCAAGTTTTGCTGTGAGAAAGGGACCTGTTTTTACAAATCTACTTTTGGCTGATGAGATAAATAGAGCACCCGCAAAAGTGCAATCCGCCCTTCTTGAAGTTATGCAAGAAAAACAAGTTACTATCTCTGATACCACTTTTAAACTTGATGAGCCTTTTTTGGTAATGGCTACTGAGAATCCAGTTGAACAAGAGGGAACTTATAGACTTCCTGAAGCACAATTAGACAGATTTATGCTAAAAGTTATGGTGGGTTACAACACTCCAAGTGAAGAGTTTGAGATAGTTCAAAGAGTTGCAAAAAATGGTTTTGAAAGTGTTGAGCAAGTAGCTGGTGTTGAAGATATATTGGAGCTTAGAAAAAGTTTAGATGACATACATGTAGATGATGCACTTCAAAAATACATGATAGATATAGTCTTTGCAACAAGATTTCCAAAGCAGTATGGATTGGATGAGTTAGAAGATATGATTGAGTTTGGTGCAAGCCCTAGGGCATCAATCGACATGTACAAAGCTAGTCGTGCTATGGCCCTTCTTAGAGGAAAAGATTTTGTTACACCTCTTGATGTGGCAAAAGTTGTAAATAGTATTTTAAGACACAGAGTCATTTTAAGTTATCAAGCAGAATCTAGTGGTTTAGATACTGAAAAAGTAGTAGAAAAGATTATGAACAAAATCAAAGCTCCGTAAGGATTTTTGATTATGAGAAATAGACTAAAAGAGATACTTCTTAAAGTTAAAAAGAAGGTTTTTACAGGAAATCTTGGCAATACTCTTAGCACATTTAAAGGAACTGGTCTTGATTTTAGTGAAATCAAAGATTATGTTATAGGCGATGATGTAAGAAGTATAAATTGGAAATCAACCGCCAAAGGTATGGGTGTAAAAGTTAATCTTTTTAATGAAGAGAGAGAACTTAATATTATCATAGCATTTTTAGTAAATGGTTCTATCAACTTTGGAACTAAAAGATTCAAGCAAGAAGTTATGGCTGAAGTTATGGGCTTTCTTACTTATTCTGCTTTAAAAAATAGCGATAACTTAACTACTGTTTTCTTTGATGAGCAGTTAGAAAAACTGTTTAAGCCAACGAAAAAACTGGGTGTTTTAGAAGATACTTTAAAATATGCACTCCAGATTGATGCTGTAAAAAAACATGTAGATTACGATAAGTTTTGTGCGTTTATAAACTCTAACATCAAGAAAAAATCACTTATATTTTTAATTGGAGATTTTTATGAAGATGTTGATCTCTCAAAAATTTCTCATAAAAACGAAGTATATGCTTTGATAGTCCGAGATAGATTTGAAGAAAATCCAAAATTTAGCGGAGATATCTCTTTAGTTGACCCAGTTTCACTTGATGAAGATAGCATGAGCTTAGACAAAAGCAGTTTAAGCCAATACAGAAAACTGATAAAAGAACACGATGAAGAGCTTTACGCACATTTTTTAACTCATAAGATAAGATATGGAAAAATTTATACAGATGATGATGTATATCTTAAAATTTCTGGGATTTTAAAGGGGTAGTTATGGGGGAAAAACTAAGGGATATAAAAGGGATTGTAGAGGTTAGTGATTTTTCTATGTATTATCTTATTGCCCTTTGTCTTTTGGTATTAATTTGCATCGTCTTGCTTATATACTATTTGATGCAACCCAAAAAAAGACAAAAACCAACAAATAGAGATAAAGCACTTGTAAGCCTTAAAAATCTAAATTTTAAAGATACTAAAGATATAGCATATACTTTTACTTTAAATGTGCCTTATTTTATAAATGAAAACAATAAAACGAAGATAAAAAAATTGTTAAAAGAGTTAGAGATATTTAAATATAAAAAAGATATTCCGCAAATGCCAGATTCACTAAAAGTTGAGATAAAAGAAATCATAAAGGGGTTAAAATAATGTTAAATCAGATTTCATTTGTTTACCCTTGGTTTTTACTGCTTATCATCCCATTTGCAGTGTGTCAGTTATTTTGTAAGCCAAAGATGGATGCTATATTTTTTCCAACTATGAAGTTTTTAAAAAAAGCTTCTAAAAAAAGCCTTTTTATAGAAAATATACTTAAATATCTAATTATTTCACTTTTGCTAATCTCAATAGCGAGTCCGATAATCACAGATAAGATAAGCATACAAAATGACAAAGGCTACGAGATATCTTTGATATTAGATGCAAGCGGTTCTATGGCAGAAAATAATAAATTTGGCATAGTAAAAAGTATAGTAA
>Ga0256829_1003704_pt1 | contig 10420 bp, 8 predicted proteins | sample 131447metaG_FD_185979 | JGI IMG/M metagenome (GOLD analysis project Ga0256829, IMG submission 185979) | Hydrothermal vent microbial communities from Lau Basin, Pacific Ocean - 131-447 | ecosystem: Environmental > Aquatic > Marine > Hydrothermal vents | place: Pacific Ocean: Lau Basin | collected...
TCATAATCCAATCTATTAATTTTGCTTTTTTTTCAAGTTCTGTATCACTTGGTATAACAATAATTTTAGCTAAATCTAATTCTTTATTAATAATATAACTTTGTATAGTATCTCCATATAAAGAGTTAAATTTTTTATTTTCTATTTTTGATTTAATTTTATCTATTTGCGAAGAAATTTTTAATAATTTATTATAATCTATTTTTTCAAGTTGTTTTTTTTCATTTAATTCTTCTAATAATTTACATTCTTTAGCTACTTTTAAAAATAACTTTTCTATTTGAGATTGAATTTTTGAGCCATAATTATACATATCTAATATTTTTTTATGAGCTTTTATTAAATCTTTATTTATACTTTTTTCAGTAGCTGTTCTTAATTTTATATTTTTTTTCTTATTTTTTGATAGATAATTTTTAATAACTTCTTTAAATGTCATTTCAATAGCACCATGTATTCTGGCTCCACCTTCAGTTGCATTTATTGTTTCAACACCTTCTTTGGTAGTATGTTCTATATCTTTCTCAAAAAAATTTCTAAACATATTCCAAGTTCTAGAAGTTCTTATAACTTCATTTCCGCCATATGCTGTTATATATTCATCTGTTTCTTTAAATTCGATTTCATTTTCACCATAAACATGACCATCTGCATGAGAAGTTCCTGTTTTTGCATAAGCTAAATCTTGCCCTATTAAAATAATTTTTTCAAATTGTAATGCATATGCAAGTTCATAAGCCATATTAGCCGCACTCATTCCTATCCCTAAATAACCATATTTATTTAATCCAAAAAATCTATTATAGTTATAAGGTCTCATTACAAGTATTTTTTGTCCGTGTGAATTATTTAAAACTTTTTCATGTTGAAGTGAAGCATGAATCTTGATAGTTTTTTCTTGAAATTCTTTTGATGTATTTTCAAAAAATTTAGCTGTTGCTTCTACTCTTTCTAATGATGTTACAAAATCTGGAATAATACCAGCTTTTTCTAAAATTGGCATAGAAGCATCTACACTTATAATAGTTACATATTCTTGGATTTCTTTTAATAATGGTAATTGTTTTGTTAATGAAGGACCAGTTGCTACTATAATTGCCAAATCAGAATTTTTTTTATTTTTGAGTTGTGAATAATATGGGTTTTTCAACATTTCAGGAAGATTTTTTATGTGATGTTCTATTCCTATTAAAGTATCTATTGTATCATTTCCATAGTTTGTAATAGTTTGTTTTATTGCTCTTATTAATAATTTATTTAATTCTATTATTTCTTTTTTATAAAATTTACTATAGTAATTTGAATATATTATTAATTCATAAGTTTTTACAAATAATTTAATATCTGGATTTAAGAAAATATCAAGTGCTTTAGCATAAGTCATTTCTTGTGGAAGGTAAATTTTTAGCTTATTATTTAAAATTTCTTCACTAAAATCAACTATATGTAAAGCAATATATAAAATTTCTAAATTTGGTTCAAATACTATTATTTGTTTATGGGTTGGATTTGAAAATAATAATTTTATAAGTATTCCATTACCTATTCCAAAAAAATAAAGTCCTGGATATCTTTCGTATTTTTTCAGTTCTTTTTGTTTTTTTTCAATTTCTTTTAAAGGCTTTGTCTCATATATAGGATAATTATTCTTAATATCAATTATATTTAAATTTATATTATCATCGCCTTGTTGAACAAGTTCAAAATTTTTATTTTGGCTACCAAAAATGTTAGCAGCTAATTGGGGATTTTTTTCAAATAAAGCTTTTATATTATTTTCAAAAATTTGTGACATTTTTAACCTTTTTTGTTTTAATATCGTCCATTTATAAGGAAATATAATTAATTTGTGATAAAATTTTAAATTAAATAGACGATTTTGTTAGAAAATTTATAAAAGGTGTAAAGTGAATTTATTTAGTGATATTAAAAATGGTATTTTACCAGATGAAAATGTGATTTTTTACATTTTAGAAAATAATATTAATTATAATGAAGATGAAAAAGAGGAAATCAAAAAATATATACAAATACTGAATAATTCTTTATCAACTTCAAGTACAGAAGAAAAAATTTTAATTATTAGGGTTTTATTTGTTTTAGAATTTATGATGGATAAAGAAGAAGCTATTAAAAATTTCATTTATAGAAGTTTATTTTTAAATATACATGAAGCAAAAGGGTTTTATGAATTAAAAGATTATATAGAGCTAATGACTAAATTTATTGAAAAAGTAGATTTAGATTTTGTATTTAATATTTTAAGAGATAGAATAAAAGAATTAAGTAATTATTCATCACTTGAATTAAGAAGTTTTTTTAATTGGATTTTACATATAATTTGGAATATAAAAAAATATTATAATAATTATGAATTTATTTCTTTTTATGATAATTTAAAATATTTATTAGATGAATTGATGAAACAAGATAGAATAAGTGATGTGATGTATGTAGAATTTTTCACTTATCATATAATGGGGAATAGTTTTCAAAATATTGATGAATGGAGAGAATTTAATCAAAATGTTACTAAAAAAACAGAACCTTTTTATAAAAAATATACAAATAATTTACCTAAATGTAACCCTTCTAAAAAACCTAAAAAAAGAATAGCTTTTATAAAAGATAGAATTGTAATGAATTCCCCTTTTATGGTTGAATATTCATTATTTAAATCATTAATGGAAGATAATAAATTTAGAGATAACTATGAATTAGCAGTATATAGCTTTAATCAATTTGAAAAAAGTGATGATGATGAAAAATGTATAAAAATGCTTAATGATATAGGAGTAATTGTAATAAATCCTGTAAGAGAATTTAAGAAAGATGGATATTATAATGACCATTTCAAAAAAGCACTTAAAATGAGAGAAACTTTAATATATGATGATGTTGACATAATGATAGCAGGTGGAGTTTTTCCTATTGTAGATTTTTTATATTTATCAAGAACAGCACCACTTCAAATATATTATTCTCATGGGAATTGTGCTTTTGATATAGAAGGAATTGATAAAAGAGTAAGCCATTTTAATCAAGAATGTTCAGAATTTAAATGGAATATTATAAATGTTCCTATGGCAAAAGAGTTTTTAGTAGGAACTGATGGTGAAAAAGAGGTTGGAAATATCATAAAAGCTCATTATAAAGAAGAATTTGGAGATGATGTTGTTATTTTAGGAACTATTGGAAGACTTATAAAAATAGATAGTGATGAATATTTAGAAGTAGTTTCAAAAATTATGCAAGAAAATCCTAATACTATCTATTTAGCTTGTGGTTTGGGAAACACTGATAATATAAAAGAAAAACTTAAAAAATATAATATAGATGAAAAAAGATTCTTATTTTTGGGAATGATAAATCCTCATATTTATGGATGGGTTATTGATGTGTGGCTTAATACTTTTCCATTACCACAAGGAAATTCACAAGAAGAGTATCATGAAAAAGGTCATGGAATTGTAATTCAAAGTGAAGTTATAATTAATTGTAAATACGATTATGAGTTTATAGAAAAAGAAATTTTAAAAGAAAAACCAGAGGTATTTTTTAGGGCTTTTGAAGTTAATAATATAGACAAAAATATTTCCTTTAATAAATTAATATTTGAAGTTTATAAAAAGCATAATAAAAACATCAATGAAAAAGAGATTTTACAATGTATTGAGCAAATAGAAAATTTACAAGAATGTAAGGATAAATGGTTACAAACAATTCATTGTATTTCTCAAAATAAAGAATATAAAGAAATGTATCGTTGGATGACTTATAAATTATGGCAAGAACATGTAAAATGGAAAAATTCTCGTAATAAATTGCTAAATATTCTCAAAGGATAATATTTAAATGAAAATAAGTATATTAATAGATAATTATAATTATGATAAATTCTTACCTGAATGTATTGAAAGTGTTTTAAATCAAAGTTATCAAAATTTTGAAATTATTATTGTAGATGATGGAAGTAAAGATAATTCAAAAGAAATTATTCAAGAATATGCAAGAAAAGATAAAAGAATAAAAGCTATTTTTAAAGAAAATGGAGGACAAGCTAGTGCATTTAATGAAGGTATTAAACACTGCAATGGTGAAGTAATATGTTTTTTAGATAGTGATGATAAATTTAAACCGAATAAATTAGAAAAGATAGTCGAGATTTACAAAAAAGAGTATGAATATATCATAAATGACTATGAATTAATAGGCAATACTAACTATAATTATGGTCCTTACTACCCATATGGAGGATATAATCAATTTTTAGTTTATTATTTAACTAAATTTACAGGAAGCACAACTTCAAATGTTTCTATATCAAAAAAATTAGCAAATATAATTTTTCCAATAAGTCATGAAGAGTTTTTTAGAGTAAGAGCTGATGATGTAATAGTTTTTGCCTCAAGCTTAATAACTCAAATGTATTTCATAGATGAAGAACTAAGTGAATATAGAATTCATGGAAACAATCTTTTTGCTTGTAATTATCAAAAAATTACAAACTCTGAAAAATATTATAGAGATTTTATTATTCATCAGATAAAAAAAGAGATTTTAGATAAAATTGGAGTTGAGAAAAGATTTTTTGAAAATGTTTATCATCTTTATATGGAATTTACTACAAAACAAGTAATAGATCAAAATATTTTAAGAGAATATTTAAAAGTGTTATTTTTTGAAATAAATGCTCCTTTTTTAAAAAAATTAGCAATTACTCAAAAAATGATAAATTATTATTTAAAATATAAAGATAATTTTATACCTAAAAAACAAATCAATTTTTAAAGGAAAAGTATGACTATAAAAGAAGCTAAAAAAATTTATTTTTATAAAAATAAACAAAAAGAAAAAATAGCAACTACAAACGAGAGAACTCTTACAAAAAGAGGAGTTATCTGGCTTGGACAAACTTGTAATTTAAATTGTTATTTTTGTTATTTTAAAGATAAAATTGACAACAAAGAGCATCCAGAACACCCTTTTATGAGTTTAGAAAAAGCTAAAAAAATTATGCATAATTTAAGATATGTATATGCAAATAATGCTGTTGATATTCAAGGAGGAGAACCTACTATTTATCCTCATATTTATGAACTTATTGAATATTGTAATAAAATTGGTCTTTCACCTACATTAATCACAAATGGAATTGTATTAGCTGATGAAGAAATAACTAAAAAATTTAAAAAAGCTGGTATAAAAGACTTCTTATTTAGTATTCATGCAATAGGAGAAGAATATGATAGAATTGTTGGCTTAAAAAATGGTAGTAAAAAACAAATGAAAGCCCTTTATAATCTACAAAAGTATGAAATTCCTTTTAGATTAAATTGTACTATGACAAAAGAAGCAGGAAAACAACTTGTAGATATTGCAAATTTAGCAGTAGAAACAGGAGCAAAAGTAGTTAATTTTATTGCATTTAATCCATTTGCTGATCAACAAGGAAAAAGAGACTTAACAGATGTTCCAAAATATAGTGACTTAAAAGAAAACTTGCAAAAAGCAATAGATGTATTAGAAGATAATAATATAGAAGTAAATGTTAGATATTTTCCAATTTGTATGCTTGATGAAAAATACAGAAAAAATATTTATAATTTCCAACAACTTCCATATGACCATCATGAATGGGATTATAACTCTTGGACATGGACATCAAAATTTAATCAAAAATCAAATAGCCCTGATTTAGATAAATCTATTCCACTATTTATTTATAATTTAGAAGAATACAATGGAATAAATTTTAGTGACTGGAGTAAGCATGGAACTTCTAAACATTATTATAAAGATGTAAGTGATTATGAGATGTTTGAATTAATGTTAAAACTTTTTAGTGCAGATGTTCCTAAAGAGCTTTTATACAAAAATAATGCAAAATTAAGAGCAGAAAAACACACAAAATATAAAAAATGTGAAACTTGTAAAAATTGTGATATAGAAGATATATGTGATGGATTTCATGGAGATTATGCAGAAGTCTTTGGAATGGATGAAGCAAGAGCTATTGAACTTAGAGAGAAAATAATAAATCCTAAATTTTACATACAAAAACAATTAAAGGTAATAGATTGAAAAAAATCTTAATAACAGGTGGAGCTGGATTTATTGGTAGTCATTTATGTGAAAGACTTTTAAATGAAGGAAATGAAGTAATTTGTTTAGATAATTTTTTTACTGGTAGTAAAGACAATATAGTACATCTAATAGATAATCCATATTTTGAAATAATTAGACACGATATTGAAGAACCTATTTTACTTGAAGTTGATGAGATTTATAATCTTGCATCTCCAGCAAGTCCAATCCATTATCAAAAAGACCCAGTAAAAACAGTAAGAACTAATGTAATGGGAGCTATCAATGTATTAGATATAGCAAAAAGATGTGGTGCAAAAATCTTACAAGCATCAACAAGTGAAGTTTATGGAGACCCAGAAATTCATCCTCAAATAGAAGAATATAAAGGTAATGTAAATCCAATAGGTCCAAGAGCTTGTTATGATGAGGGTAAAAGATGTGCTGAAACTTTATTTTTTGATTATTATAGAGAATATGGAGTAGATATAAGAGTTGTTAGAATTTTCAATACATATGGTCCTAAAATGGCAATAAATGATGGTAGAGTAATTAGTAATTTTATCACCCAAGCACTACAAAATCAAGATATTACAATTTATGGAGATGGAAGTCAAACAAGAAGTTTTTGTTATGTTGATGATTTAGTAAATGGATTCATTAAAATGATGAATTCAAATCAAATAGGTCCTATAAATATAGGAAATCCAAACGAATATACAATTTTAGAAATAGCAAAAAAAATTATAAAACTTACTAATTCAAAAAGTAAAATTATATTTAAAGATTTACCACAAGATGACCCAAAACAAAGACAACCAAATATTTCAAAAGCAAAAAAATATCTAAATTGGACTCCAATTATTGAATTAGAAAAAGGACTTAAACAAACTATTGAATATTTTAATGATAAATTGTAATTTAACCTTAAATAATTTTTGTTATAATTAAATAAAAAAGGAAATAGATGCATTATACACTTCCAAGGGATCTTTTTGAAGAATTAGTAAAAAATGTAGGAAAAGAGAGTGCAGAAAAGTTTGCAAGTGCAATAGAAAAATTTTTAGAAATTATACAAAAAGAAACTAAAGAAGAAATCAATGAAAAAAAAAGAGAATTTAAAAGCAGAACTTTATAATGAATTAAGAAATGAATTAGCTACTAAGGAATTTGTAAGAGCAGAAATAAATGAAGTTAAAATAGAGATGAATGAAATTAGGGGCGAAATGAATGAAATTAGAGCTGAAATAAAACAAAATAATTTATTATTAAAAGTTTTAATAGGGATTTCATTATTTGCTTTAACTATTTTTAATCCAAATTTTGTAAATATTTTAGATAAGATATTGAAATAAGAGGAATAGATGAATAAGTTTGATAAATGGAATGAAATAAAAAAAGAGCTTCATAATAAAGAAAAATTTCCACATTTTCACGAAAGAGAAATATGGTTTGCTAATGTAGGGCAAAATATTGATATAGAACAAAATGGGAAAGGACAAGAGTTTTTAAGACCTGTTTTAATAATTAAAAAATTCAATAAAAAACAATTTTTAGCAATTATGCTTACTTCAAAATGTAAAGATAGTAAATTTTTATTTAAATTAAAAGATAATAGTTGTATTAACTTATCTCAAATAAGAACTTTTTCTGCAAAAAGATTGCTTAGATATATGTATAAACTAAAAACATTTAAATTTGAAGAAATTTTAAACAAAATATTTGAAGTAACTCTCCCAAAAAAGGGAGGATTGGGACTAAATGCGTCCATAAGTGAAAGAATTATATCAAATACAAATTTAAATGTCAAATACCAAAATTTTGATAAATGGAATGAAATAAAAAAAAGTGTTGAAAATAAAAACAAACTATTAAAATTTAGAGAGAGAGATATTTTTTTTATCCATTTTGGTAAAAATATTGGATATGAACAAAACGGAAAAGGTGATGAATTTTTAAGACCTGTTTTAGTATTAAGAAAATTTTCTAATAGATATTTTTTAGGTATCCCATTAAGCTCAAAAGAGAAAAAAGGAAATTACTTTTTTAATTTTTATTTTAAAAATAGATATGAAACTGCATTATTAAATCAAGCAAGAGTATTTGATATAAAAAGAGCTAAATATTTATTAGGAAATTTAGATAAAAAGAAATTTTTAGAAATCAAAAAAGCGTTTGTAGAATTATTAACCCTTCCAAAAGAAGGGAGCGGCCTTAAACGGCAAACTTATAATGATATTATACCACAAAATAATAATAATGTCAAAACAATTCTTTTTGATTTAGATATGTCTAAATGGGTATTGTTTTTTAATCCTATTATTAAAAAATTAAAAAAGTTGGGGCATAGTGTAATTATCACAAGTAGAGGAGGAGAAGATTATAGTGAGCTTAATAAAGTTATAGAACTTTATAACTTGGATTATATTTCAATAGGAGAATATGGAGGGGCAAGTTTAGAAGGTAAATTGAAAGCTTCTTTATATAGAATGGATAAGCTTACTGAAATAGTAAAAAATGTAGATGTGGTAGTAAGTGGAAGTGTAGTCGATATAAATAGAGTAGCTTTTGGACTTGGAAAAAAGGTGATAAATTTTTATGATATGCCTATTAGAGATTATACTTTAAATCTTGAAAAAGTATTACCTCAAATAAAATTAACTATTCCTTTATCTACAAAAGTTTTTAAACCTTTTATAGTGCCTGATGAGATATATTTGAAACTTGGAGTAGATAAAAAACAAATTATTGAATATAACTTTATTGACCCACTAATTTGGCTAAAAGATTTTAAACCAAATTTAGAATATATAAAAAAAGAAATTCCTAAAATTGATTTTAATAAAAAAATAGTAGTAATTAGAGAAGAAGAATTTAAAGCAAGTTATGTAGGAAAACGATATAACTTTTTAGATGAAGCTATAAAAGAACTTCAAAAAGAGAATTTTAATTTAATTATAATTCCAAGATATGAAGCAAAGCATCTAAAAGATAAATTTAAAAATTCAATAATTTTAGAGAAAAAGATAATACTTCAACATCTTTTAGCTTTTACTGATTTATTTATAGGTGGTGGGGGTACTATAAACATAGAAGCCACTTATTTTGGAGTGCCTGTAATCTCTACAAGAAGCTTTATAAGTCATTACGATAAATTTTTAATAGATAATAATTTAATGTGGCATAGCAATGATAAAAAAGAAATAATAAATTTAGCTAAAAGTTTAATAGGTAAAAAAACAAATTCAAAAGAAGTTTTTGATAAAATGGAAGTAGATATTGATATGTTTGTAAAAGGGATTTTGGAATGAATAAATAAATTTATTTAAAAATTAATCTTTAAAAGCTATTTTATCAAAACAATATGAAATTAAAAAATTAGCTCTTATTGTCTCACAAGCAAGAGAGGATTATAAAGCTTATAATAATGTAGATTTAGTTTATTTTGATTCTATAAGACCTATTTTAAAAGAATATATTAATGCAAATTGCTAAAAAATATAATCTAAAAGTTATTGAAGACTCAGCACAAGCACATGGTGCGGGAATTAAATGGAGAATGGAGAGTGGAGAATGGAGAATGGAGAATGCAAAAAGTTGGAACTTTTGGGGATATTGCTACTTTTAGTTTTTATCCAGGTAAAAATCTTGGAGCTTATAGAGATGGTGGAGCAGTTATTACAAATAATGATAAATTAGCCGAAAAAATTAAAAAATATATAAATCACGGAAGAAGTGATAAATATTTTCACGAATTTGAAGGAAGAAATACAAGACTTGATGGTATTCAAGCCTCTATTTTAAATGTTAAACTAAAATATCTGGATAATTGGCTAGAAATTAGAAATAAAATAGCAAATAGATATTTAAGTGAAATAAAAAATGGTAAAATTCAATTACCAAAAGTAGTAGATAATATTTATCATGCTTGGCATCTATTTGTAATTCAAACTGAAAATAGAGATGAATTTAGAGAATATATGCAAAAAAATAATATTCAAACAGGAATCCATTATCCAATAGCACTCCCTAAACTTAAAGCTTATGAATATTTAAATTTTGATTGTAGCAAATTTAAAGCTTGTAAAGAGGATAAATATTTAGTATCTATTCCAATAGGAGAGCATTTAGAAGATAATGAAGTGGATAAAATAATAGAGATTATAAATAAGTATTAAATAGAAGAATTATCTTCTTCTATTTGAGTTTCTCCCGACTTTGAACAAAAAAAAGGTAACAAATCCTAGAAAAAGGAAAGTGATAAAAAAAAGTTGCGGAAATTGTCTCTACAAAGCTAGAAAGTTGAAAAAATCCTTTTGAGTTTGAGTGTTTT
>Ga0256829_1003705_pt1 | contig 10417 bp, 12 predicted proteins | sample 131447metaG_FD_185979 | JGI IMG/M metagenome (GOLD analysis project Ga0256829, IMG submission 185979) | Hydrothermal vent microbial communities from Lau Basin, Pacific Ocean - 131-447 | ecosystem: Environmental > Aquatic > Marine > Hydrothermal vents | place: Pacific Ocean: Lau Basin | collected...
AGCGTGAAAGCCAGTAACAATGTTAAGGATGCATCAATTGAAATTGCAAATGTAGCCGCAGCTGCGCAAAATTCATACAGTTATTCTCGGGGTGACTTTACAGGAATCTCAGCTGGCGTGCTGTCTAAAACAGCTAAAATACCTGATACTATGAAAGATTCACCGACGACTCCGACCAAGATTATCAATACATTTGGTTATGATATCCTTGTCGCAGTTGGCACACCTGTAAACAGGTTTGTTATTACATACCCAACACCTGATTCAAGAACTTGCGGTGATGTTGTTGCCAATAACATCAACAAGTATACGAAGCTTACAGCAGGTACTGTTACGACTAACATTACGACTTTAGCACAAGCGCAGACAGCTTGTGCCGGCACAGGTATAATAAATATTAAAGTCACTGTGAAACAATAAGGTTTAGTTTTTATCTTCAAAAGAAGGCAGGCATTATGCCTGCCTTCTTTTGTAAGAAAAAAGGAGTGTATATCAATTGAACAAGAAGAATGGGTTTTCTTTTATCGAACTATCTTTAGTTCTTTCTATAATTGCAATTGCTATTTCTCTTGTTATTTCTATATATAGTATGACTGTAAAGTCTGATGAGGCATATCAAGGCAAAGAAGATATACAGCATATTGTCTATGTGTCCCATAAACTGTTTAACGCTGAAAACAATAGTTACGTACAACTTAACTCATCCGTATTGGCAAAGTCAAAGCTTTTATCAAGTACGCTTGTCAACGGAAACTTTCTCGTAAGCAAGGCTGGTACTATTTCAGTTGTTGGCTTTGCACAATCATTCAATGTATCTTATCCGACAACAGATGCTAGTGTGTGCATAGGTTTGGCAGTTTCATTAATAGGTGTTTATTCGCAAGTTCTTGTTGGTGCAACATTGGTCAATAACATATCTCAGGTAAACGCAGCATGCACGGCGGCACAACATACCGTAACGATCCGGAGTACATAATGAAAGTTAAAGGTTTTTCTTTTATTGAGATAAGTATGGTACTTGGTCTTATGGCAATTGCCGCTGCTGGTGTGCTGGCTTTATCTAAATCGACAACTGAAGATATACTTGGATTGAGAATTATACAAGAGATGCAAACGGTAGGTCATGCGGCAGAATCAATGAGTGGTATGCTATGGAATAAGGCTGGTGACGTTACGCCATTAATTCAGAAGTATGGAGGCTTACCTTCTGAAATGGTGCAAGGGACAACAATTAAAAGTCCGGAAGGATTTAATATTACTGTGAGTATATATTCCATTGCAGGCAAAAAGCAATTAAGAGTAAGTTACTCTACATCATCTTCTGCTGTATGCCGTTCATTCATAGGTAACCTGAGTGATGTAATTAATGGTAATTCTAACGTATACATATGGAATGGCGGAACATATAGAATATTGTACAATGTTCATTCAGCAGTCCCGGTTGATAGTACAATACTTTCGAGCAACATATGTAATAGAGGAGATGTACCTAATGCGTATCGTTTCCTGATGGACCGTGACTTTGACCTCGTTGCTCCATAAAAAAGGATTCTCTCTTATAGAGATGTCCCTGTTCCTTGTTGTTTTAGCAGCAATACTTATCCCTGCCTTGAACCACAGTATAGCCATCAGACATCAAACGGAAATTAACGCTTCCATTGAACGGTTTACAGGATTAATTAACAAGACTATGTTAATGCGTGATTATTTTACTGGCAATTTTGCAAACACAAATACCCCTGACGTTCTTAAATATAGCGGGTATGATAATAGCGACATTATAAGTATAGCGGGGAACAAATTAAAAGCAAATCTTGGTGTAAACAGTTATTATAGTGTTACCCCTTATTTTGTTGGAGGAATACCGAAGGGATTTATTGCTAAGGCTGCCATTACTGATTTAGACAAGTGCTTATCATTTTCAGCAATGGCGAAGTCTGCCAGTTTATACGCTGAGAAGGTATACATGCAAGCTGGCGCGGGTGCTCTTGTTAAGGTTTGGGACATTAATACTGGGACAGATTCTTTTATTTCCGGAGCTAACGCTGTATGCTCAACGGCATCAACGATACATTATGTTTACGTTTATATTAACACAATGGTAAGCGCTGGGACAGTGCATGGAGGAATTTAATGTTTAGAGATGAACTGATAGATTATACAGATTGGTATCTAAGGGCAGGACACATATCTGAATCACACGGATGCAGAGTTGAAGGTGATAAACATATAAAGATTAGAGTGTCTGAATGTGAAAGAGCATTATTTCTTGCCCAGTCTTTATATGATGTATGTCATAGTTTAATTGACAATGAGGACTTCCGTGTTGAATTATACGGTGTCTATTTTCGCGGTCATGTTATCCATTCGGTATCGGGCACCATTATTACATTGAGACAGATGAACCCGAAGGTGATGTCTCTTGATGAGCTTGGTATGCCTGAAAAGATTAAAAGAAAGGTTCTAGCAAAATCACCACTGAAGAATGGATTACTTCTCGTTGGAGGTGCTCAGGGACAGGGTAAATCAACAACTGTTGCGTCTATTTTAAAAGCCAGGCTAGAAGCGTATGGTGGTCATGCTCTTACTGTTGAAAATCCAATTGAGATGCCTTTGGATGGGTGGCACAGTGAAGGTATATGTATTCAAACGCAAATTGATTCTCATATGTCATTTGCTGACGGTGTACGAGGAGCTATGCGGTCATACCCTGTTGGTCAGCAAGGTATCCTTATGATTGGTGAAATAAGGGACGCTGAAACAGCTACAGAGGCTTGCGTTGCAGCGGTGAACGGACTCCTTGTTATTGCGACGATTCACGCTAATAATCCATTGGACATCTTTTATAGAATGGAGTCCCTCGCCAAGTCACAGATATCCCCCGATGAAGCAAGGTCACTCGTATCTGCTGGATTCAGAATGCTTATTCATCAGGAGATGTTTCGCGGTAAAGTAACAATGACGACGCTCAATACATCATCTTCAGTTGTGCCGCACATTAAGTCGGGGCGTTACGAAAGACTATCGACTGAGCTTTGCAGCCAAAACTTATGAGGTGTACTATGTTTAGAAAAAAAGAGAAAGGCTTCTTCTTGCTTGTTGAATTACTTATTGTCATCGGTCTTGCATCTGCAGCTTTTGCAATATGGGCACAGCATTCAAAGGATGAACTGTATAAAGCTCAGGCGGATGCCGCCGGCGTTAAGTTGTCCGCCATCGCTGATGGTCTACGAGGTTATCTATCTGAGAACAGAACAACGCTTGTTAGTACGACTGCTGTTGTAACGAAGACAGATGTTAATTTTTTAAAGAGTAACGGTTGCGGCGGTACTCTTGTTAATGGGTTTTTACCATGCGCATTTAATAAAAATCTGCCACTCTATTTAACATCTTTGAATATCCGCATTGGTAGGGAGAGTGTCATTACAGGGGCGGGGTCTGCCAATATTGCTGTTGCAGAAATAAAGATTGGTCCGAATGTGAAAGATGACCCATTGGCGGTTAACCCGAGGATTGACCTGACTGAAGAGATAATCAGTAAAGCAAAAAGTGCAGCGCCTGTCATGGCAAGTCCGGTTGGTGCTACTACATATACGGACTGGAGTTACGATACAGTTACGACATCGCCAACCTTTGGACAGATTAAGGGGCTCGTCAATACGGTTGCAAATAATGGACCATGGTTGCGTGTTGATGGCGGCAATCAGATGGTAGGTAATCTTAAAGTTGGACCATCTGTTGGCACAGTTAATGATACGCTTGCGACGAATGGTAGTATTACAACAGTCGGTAATATCACAACAACTGGCATTGTGAATGGTGCTGATGTGCAAACGGCTAATGGTCGTACACTTCAGACTTCTGTTGTAAGGCAGGACGTCGTTCAAATGTCAAACCTTGACCCTACAGGAAAGATACTAAACAAATTCGCCTACTCTAACATATCAACTGTTGGCATAGTGTGTGATGGAGCGCGTGCTCTCAAGATATTCGCAAGCGCTCCTTATCTTACAAATGATGATGTGTTCAATGGTAAGTCTGTCACTGCAACCAAACAACCGACGTACTTCCAAGTCAGAGTTCAGGTACACACGGCTGTTGGATGGGTCTCACCTAAAGACCCTGCCTATCTAAGCTACTCATTAAGGTGCATCTAATCATCTTTTAAACATACAGGCATCACTCTGATGCCTGTATGTTATGGTTAACATCGACATGATTTCGCATATCAATTTTAGCTGCAAGTTTTTCTCTTATGAAGTCCAAAGCTTCTTGAGAGATATGCGAAGTATTGAGGTCTACTCCATTTCCATTTCTTGAAGGACCATATGTTTCATATGCGCGTTGGTCTGTAACATGTCCCATTAGATATGCAATTTGTTTTGGTGTTAGCCCTGATGATTTTAGATTTGCTGCGAACTGATGTCGTCCTGATGACAGACATATAAAAGTATTTCTTCTTGGAAATATTTTTTTGTTTGCCCTTTGTAACCATGTTGAAGCGCACCCTTTCTTCTTATGGTAGTCCTCCGGGGACAAGTCCTTTATGAATTCGAATGTCTGAAAAACTGCCAGTCGTTCTTCTTGAGTTATGTGAGAAAGGGGAACTTGTCTGTATGTTTCAGGGTATCCTGGCACTGTCAGTTCGAGTTTCTTATTGCGGACAATAAGCATATCTTTTTCTTCATCATAGCGTGTCACAAGCCATTCAAATGGACGTAGTCCTGTTGCAATTCCGGAGAGTAACCAGTCTAAAGCAGTTTCACCCCATATAGCTTTGGACTTATCGCAATGTTGTTTCAGTGCGGCAAAATCTTTAGGTGAGCACTTCTTTGCCTTTTTACCAGAAGTCCTTTTCTTCAATTTAGGGCGTCCCCATGATGGGGCTACGTTCATAATTTCGCGTGCTTCATAGCGTGTTGGTTTATCGTCAATTGATTGTAGGATGCATGACTTATATTTATGATAAGTAGCCCTTGAGACTTCCAGTCTTTTAATGGTAGCAAGCCATTTTGCAATGTCTAGCATATCGCAATTTGTATTTCCGGTTACCTTTATATATTCTTTAACGAAGCTCTGCACTCTTTTCAAGGCGTCTTTCTTTTGGTCTGTTATAAACACGTTATTCCCCATCCTACTAAAACGAACAAGACACGTTCTTGTCCCGCTATTTTTTTGTGTCTTTGTATTGTTCCAAACAAAAACGACATATTGGGAGTATATAGCGGCATCATTTTTCTCTAAAACGGACATGCTTTTAATGAAAATGCAAAGTATTTCTATGTTTTTGTTACAGGTATAACAAAAACCATATATAAGGCTATTGACATGTTGGCATATAGCGTATGTGTCAAATATAATACAAGAACTACATATTTATACTGGTTGGATTCGCTTGTATAATGGATGTATTGTTCGTGAAACAGGAGAGTGTTTATGAATCGCTATTTAATCATTGGTTTTTCTTTTTTAATTTTAATGTCTGGCTGTGCAAAAAAAATACCTGATGTTCATGTTAAAAAGAGCATGACGCCATTTGAGGCTTCTATGTCTAATGCGGCAAAAGGTGCATCTAATTCTTTAAGAATGTTATCCGAAATCAATAACGCACAGAAGAGAAAGGTGTTAACAAAAGAGCAGGTTCGTCATGAAATTTGGCAGAGGGGGAAACATATTACTGGTCTTTCAACGAGGACTTCTGTTTCATGGAGTGGTCCCCTTTACACGTTTATGGACACCCTTGTTGAGAACATTGATGGATGGAAGTTTGAAACGAGAAACAGACATTCAGGTATGAATATTTTTGTATCAGTCGATAAAAAGAATGCGACTTACCTTGATATTATCAAAGAGGTTGGAGCACAAGCTGGTAGTGATGCGGACGTTATTGTTGACCCGAAGAACAAGACAATTACTGCTGTGTATAGCACATATTCCGGTACGGAAATCGTAAAGTGAAAAGGTTTTTCTTAATCACGGGCATTTTCTTTTGCCTTACTCCTTCAGTTTCATTTGCATCTGATTCGGACAGTTCATCGGCATATCCTTCAGTTCTTTCTGATATACTCGCCATGCATCACGACAAGGTTAAGAAGAAAAAGGGCACAAAGAAGATATTGCATATCCGTGATGATGCGGTGAAGGACGAGGCATTTACACTTGGCAGTCAGGCTGGATTATGGTGGAAAGGGACTCACTTGCAGGCTCAATTAAAGTCTGTTTCGAATAGCCTTGATGACGTTTGGCGTTTTCAATCATTGATGGTCAGTAATGGAAAGGTTGTGCCTCCTGTCATTACGATGGTTCGCAATCATGTTGAAACAAGGGATGACATTTTACAGATTGTTGATAAACAATTTCGTATTTTATCGAACGCCCATTTTGCTGCAGCGGCACCCAACTGGCGTAATTATATGTTGTACGATGATTTTAAGAAGCCTGACTTTTCTGGTGTACCGAATGCCTTAAAGCCAAAGAAAGACGAGATTGAGATATGGAAGGAGTATGTCCTTAAAGGTTGGAAGGTTGGACAGCAGCAAGCTGTCGAAGTGATGGCAGACAATATGCATCGGCTATCCAGGGATTTTATTGGCATGGTTAGGTATCATATGTTATTAAAGCTAAGGATGGTATCTGAGCCATTCGTTGATAAAAGGTTTACGGTTGCTGATGGTGACCCGGACAAACTTAACATCGGTAAAGATGTTCGTGTGTTAAAGATTAAGCCAGCAATGAATATTCATCCGGAATCATGGGTTGCTTTACCTGAATTGCCGTCTGCTCTCACACCAAAGAAGAAGGGGTGGTAACCTTTGCTGTTTGATGTTCATGGTGCTTTTGTTGTTGACTCTGACCTTGATAGATTGTTAGACCATTGTAACAAACTTGACTTTTCTGATTTATATATTCAGACGGGCTGGCCTGTTATTGCCGCGATACATGGAAGGAAACATCTCATTATTAAACGAAGGATGCGTTCCGGTGAAGTGATTGATATTATCAACGCGCTTTATGGATATGAGAATGCGTCTGCATTAATTAGTACAGGGTCACCTGTTGATACTGATTATGATTTCCGTCCTGAGCGAGGGGTTCGTCATAGATACAGGGTGAACGGTTCTGGTGTTATGGTGAATGGTTCTTCTGGCATTCAGATTACTATCCGCCGTTTAATGGCTACACCTCCGAGGAAAGGGGACATTGGTTTGACAGACGATGTCATTAAGATGTTCACAGGTTATGATAATGGTGTTGCCATTATTTCCGGGACAACAGGTTCTGGTAAGAGTACAACGCTTGCCGCCATTATCAGAGATACGCTTGAAGCTGATGAGGGGAAAATAATCTTAACGGCTGAGTCTCCGATTGAGTATGTTTACGATGAACTGATTGATAATGCATTGGGAGGTACTGAGCCAAGCATGATTAGTTCTTCATCGATTCCGTTGAACTTCAAATCATTTGAGAATGCCGGCGTAGCTGCATTGCGTCGTGCTCCTGACATATTCCTTATTGGTGAAGCACGAGATGCTGAGACGATTGATGCTGTTATTGAGGGTTCTAATACAGGGCATTTGGTATGGGCGACTACGCATTCTAATGGAGCTCCTATGACTGTCAGACGATTGATTCAGAAATACAGTCCTGAGATTCAGAGTGCGAAGATGTCTGACTTGGCTGAAGCTTTACGTGTAGTTATGTCGCAGACCCTGGCTAAGACGATGGATGGGAAGCGTGTTGCAATCAGGGAAGTTCTTCCGTTCACAGAAGATGTCCGTGAACATATTATGGGTGGCGAGTCCAGTGATGTGTATCGGTTGGCGCGAGAGGCTTTAATCCATTATGGTACGCCTATGATTAGAGCTGCCATACCATATTATGATGATGGAATTATTAATCAAGATGAACTTGACAAGATTGAACGCACGTTTGGGGGCGACAGATGATTTGGCGCGAGACTGGCTTGATGCCAAAGATAGGTGTTGCTGGAGTAGGTGTTGATGGACGTTCACTATTATTAGTTCTGATATGGTGCGTCCATTGGATGTGGTTAACGTTCTATCTTATGACAGCTGCTTTTCTAATATCTGCAGTGTTTGATTTTATGGGGTATGACATTTATAACGGAACAAGGAAGTTACGAAGAATGATTGCAGGCTCGCGTGTAGCATCAAGACGTGCAGACCAAAAACTATCTTAAGAAAGGATTTCAAATGATTGCAGTAGGAGTAAACGAGTTTAGGAATGCCATTACAAAATGTGCATCTTTTATTGATATGGAGGATGCTTTACTATGTTTTATTGTCAGGGATGGCGAATTACATATTGATGGTGGAAGTTCTTTTTATAATATTGAATGTAAACTTCACATGTTAGAAGGGGACATGCTTCCTCGTTTTTTCTGTGCGGCAAAGCAACTATCTTTTGTTGCAAACAGTCTTTCCATGTCTGCGGATAAAGATATTCGCATTTCATATGAAGGCGGTAAGTGTATTTTAAAGAGCGGAGAAGTTACTGTGTCATGTGCTGCAGTTCCGTCCGATCCGAATAAGAGTATTGTATCTGCTGTTGGATATCACTTTGATTGTTTTTTATCATCTGATAATTTTATAAAATTATTAACTTCATATGTAGCATCATCAATTTCAAATAATAACGATACACCTTTAGGTAATCATATCCATCTAAAGATTGGAAGGAACAGTATATCATCAATTGGTACAAATGGCACATCAATGTCAAATATTGTTATTGACGGGATGTGTTCTGATGGCGAGAGCAATATTGTTATCCCGAATGCATATGCAGTTAAAATTATAAACAGCATTGAGCGTCACAACAACATAAAACTTTCAGTGTTTAGAAAACATATTTCCATTTCGTCACCATCATTAAAGATGATGTTCAAGCTTGAGCATAAAATTGATTATCCTGATATTGATAAAGTTGTCGCTACAAAAATGATTTCAGGGGTAACTGTTAATGCAGGTAAACTTAAGGTGGCTATTGAAGCTTTACAGCATTTCGAGGCGAATGAAAATGTATCAATCGACACGGACGAATCTGGTTTGATTATGAATATGAGCTGTGGAGACGTTAAAGTTTCCCTTGGTTGTATTGCACACGTATCAGACGTTATGCCTTCGGCAAATGTCAATATTGAGCAGCTTAGCAAAGTATTATATTATATTCCGGATGGTAATGGTGAATGTAATTTTGATATGAACGGGGTAGGCAAGCCTGTTCGCATCAGATATGAAGACGCCAACTTTTCGGCAAGCTACATGTTCTAATTCAGCTGGTCATTCTCATTATCATTTTCAGGATATTCTGATGGACAGGGTAGATAAGGATGCCAGACGTTAAGATTGGTGCAACTATTTTTTCAGATAATCCGCCGGTCTTGAATAGCCCAAAGCCTATCCTTGTTTTTATAGGCCAGAATAACGATACGCCTCCGAATGGAATATCTGCGATGATATGACTGACATATCCTGCAATAAATGCCATAGTGACCATTGAATAAGGCATATGCGTTGATACTAGATATAAAAGATAGACTGCCAATATTGAATGTGTCATTCCCCGATGCGTAACGAACGATGAGAATATTCTTGCGACAATACCAACGTGTTTCGTTGCTGTTGAGTTAGCATGGTCAAGGTCAGGGGCGAGGGCTCCTATGGCACCGAGCACAGTGCACCCAATCCCGAAAACAGGATAGGACAGCAGATGATTGCCGGTTTCAAGCATTGCAAAGGAGAAACCTGTAGCTGCACCGATTGTTCTATGCGATACGCCCATCATAAGTTGGATACCTCAACTTTTATTTGTTCTTTTGATTGGCAATCATACAAACTTCGACTATCTGTGTCAAGATTTATAATACATTTCGTTTGATTTTGATACATGAAAAGATAATGTTTTTGCTTAACAAAAAAAATGTATGGTTAAAGGGAACTTCATTATGCGTTTCATCCTTACAATTATTTCATTCGCAATACCAATCTTAGCTTTTACTTCACCATATGATGATGGCGTTCGCAGGTTTAATGATGGTCATTACTATGATGCTGCCAGGGCACTTCTTAAGGTTCATGATGGAAAATCAGAATATATGTTATACAAAATATATAAAAAAACAGGCAACGACAAAGAGGCAATAGGACACCTCAAATTATCTGGTGAGCAAAGATACATTAAAGCCATGCGTTTATTGGATAGCATGAATATAAAAAACAGTAAAGGGAAGCCATATTATGAAGTAATGGCAGACATGGGCATTGTAGATATGGAGGTCAAGGCTGCCAGTTTAACGAAAGACAGACTTAAAAAATTTGAATGGCTTCTTGATGCAGCAAGAAAGGGTGATGTTCCATCAATGGCTAAGTTGGGTGACATATATATAAATAGTGGC
>Ga0256829_1003706_pt1 | contig 10414 bp, 8 predicted proteins | sample 131447metaG_FD_185979 | JGI IMG/M metagenome (GOLD analysis project Ga0256829, IMG submission 185979) | Hydrothermal vent microbial communities from Lau Basin, Pacific Ocean - 131-447 | ecosystem: Environmental > Aquatic > Marine > Hydrothermal vents | place: Pacific Ocean: Lau Basin | collected...
ATTATAAGACATTTCAAGAACAATAATACTGCCGGGATTATCTATCGACAATGCCCGGGCAAAGTATTTCATCAGATTTTGCAGGCTGATGCTCCCGAGATAATCTCCTTTTTCGTTTAGTACCGGAACCAAACTCAGGTTTTGCTCGTTTATTAGTTTTAAAACATCGTATATGTGTTGGTAGTCAAAAACATAAGGGTTTTTTAGGGAAAGTTTGTGATTGCCCAACGGTTCATCAAAGTTGTTCAGGTCATAAATGTCGAGTTCCGAAATTAAGCCCAGAAACTTTTGGTCGTTGACGATGGGCAAATGCGAAACTTTGTATTCTTCCATCCATCCCAGGGCTGTTTTCCCCGTGTCGGAAGTTTTAAGTGGCATGATACCATCGGTGATAAGGTTTTTTGCAATCATTTATCCTCCTATTAGTACAGCAAAGATAAAAGAAAGGAGAAATGCAAATAAAAACTTTGGCTTTTTTCTTTTTTGGCGTCAGCATCATCCTGACATAGGGGGGTGTCCCTCATTGTTTTTCCATTCCTGATCCTAAAAATCTTTTTATCCATGGTCCGGTACCATAAATTAAAAGCATGATATAGAATACCTGCATTGGTTTTATGTTTATGCTCTTAAAGTTGAAATAATATCCGACAAAAAGAGCCAATATAAAGTCTATGAGGACCTAAATATAGGGACAAAGAATTTTTTTCATCTTTCTGCCTCCAAATTTATAAAGAAGGGTATAAAACTCAAAATTATAAAAAACCCCTGAAAACAAACCTGTTAACAGGGGTCGGGTACCTGAGGCGGGACTTGAACCCGCACGAGCGCAATGCTCATTGGATTTTAAGTCCAACGTGTCTACCAATTCCACCACTCAGGCATATGCCTAAGAAAAAATCCCGTCCCGAAGTGAACGGGTCCGGGATTATTGAGCGGGAAACGGGACTCGAACCCGCGACCCCGACCTTGGCAAGGTCGTGCTCTACCAACTGAGCTATTCCCGCGCTTCAAATGGGACTGCAAATGTAAAACTTTTTTTATTTTACAAATAACGATTTGAAAAAATTTTGAATTTTTTCTCCTTCATTGCCAGGAGTGATAATACTTTAGGAAATGTTTTTCAGTAACTTTTTGATTTCGTTCAGCTTCATGAGCGCTTCCACAGGGGTGAGCGTATCAATATCGGTGTTCAGGATGTCCTGTTTGATTTGTTGTAGCAGCGGATCGTCAAGCTGGATGAAACTGAGTTGAAAATCATCGGCAGCAGGGACATGGTGCAGCTCTTCCTCCAGTTCTTTGTGAGAGTGCGTTTTTTCTAATACCTTCAATAATTCTTTGGCCCGGTTTAAAACTTTTGGGGGCATACCTGCCATTTCAGCCACATGAATGCCGAAACTGTGTTCGCTGCCGCCTTTTTTCAGCTTACGCAAAAAAATGACCCGGTTGCCCATTTCCTTAATGGAAATATGAAAATTCCGGATACGTGGCAAACCGGCAGCCATTTCGTTTAGTTCATGGTAATGCGTGGCAAACAGTATTTTAGCCCGGTATGCCGGATGGTTGTGCAAGTATTCCACAATGGACCAGGCAATGGAAATGCCATCGTAGGTGCTGGTCCCGCGCCCGATTTCATCGAGTAAGATAAGGCTGCGGTTGGAGATATTGTTCAGAATGCTGGCCGTTTCGTTCATTTCTACCATGAAAGTAGATTCTCCCGATGAAATGTTGTCGGAAGCGCCTACGCGGGTAAAAATTTTGTCCACCAGCCCGATGTTTGCCGAAGCGGCCGGGACAAAACTCCCCATTTGCGCCATCAAAACAATGAGCGCCGTTTGCCGCAACAGCGCCGATTTTCCCGACATGTTGGGTCCGGTGAGGATAATAATTTGTTGTTTTTTGTTGTCGAGGTAAACATCGTTGGCCACATAATGTTCATCCTGCGGCAGGTTTTGTTCGATGACAGGATGACGGCCGGCCTTTATGTCTATGGCATACCCCTCATTTATTTCCGGAAGGTGATAGTCATTTTCGACAGAAACAACGGAAAAGGAAACCAGGCAGTCCAGGGTGGCCAGCAGGGAAGCATCCAGTTGTATGGGCTTGACGAAAGTGGCAGTATGACGTACCAGTTGCTCAAAAAGTTGCTGCTCCAGCATTAGTATTTTATCTTCGGCACCAAGAATTTTTTGTTCGTATTCTTTCAATTCTTCGGTAATATACCGTTCCGAATTGGTGAGGGTTTGTTTGCGGTGCCATGTTCCTGGAACTTTTTCTTTATGGGTGTTGGTTACTTCAAGATAGTAGCCGAAAACATTATTATAGCCTATTTTTAAAGAGGATATCCCCGTGCGCTCACTTTCGCGTTGCTGGATTTGCTGCAGGTAATCTTTTCCGGAATAGGTAATTTTGCGTAAATCATCCAATTCTTTCGATATTCCGTCTGCTATAACGTTGCCCTTGTTAACGGTAATGGGCGGGTCTTCTTTGAGTTCGGTATTTAATTTGTTTGCCAGAGAACTGCACGGATTGATTTGTTCGGCCATTTTCTGCAAAGCAGACAGGCCGCTTTCGGAACAAATGGCTTTTATTTTTGCAACCGAATAAAGTGAGCGCTGCAACTGCTTCATTTCGCGCGGATTGATGCGGTAAGTAGCAACTTTGGAAACAAGCCGCTCCAAATCCCCCAGTTTTTTGAATTCGGGACGGATTTGTTCAACCGTTTCGGGATGTTCATTGAAAAATTGTACCACGCGAAGACGCTCATCAATGGCCGTTTTTTCTTTTAGGGGAAGCGTAAGCCATCGTCGCATAAGGCGGGCTCCCATGGGCGAATCGGTTTTGTCAATAACCTGAAGCAGGGAATTTCCGCCTTCAAATAACGGATATATCAGTTCCAGGTTGCGAATGGTAAACTTATCTAACCAAACATGTTTTCCTTCATCAATACGGCTTATCTTGGAAATATGCTCCAGTTTGTCGTGATGGGTTTCATACAGATAATGAATGGCTGCCCCGGCTGCAATAATTCCCTCGGTAATATCGTCTACACCAAAACCTTTGAGGGATGCTGTCTTAAAATGGCGAAGTAAAATATCACGACCGAAATCTTCGCGAAATACCCAGTCATCGAAAAATGTCAGGTAAAACCGGTCACCAAATATTTCCCTGAATCGTTCTCTTTTCTGGCGTTGAACGATCACTTCGCTGGGTACAAATCCCTGCAGCAATTTATCAATGTAATCTTTGTTGCCACGGGCCATAAAAAATTCGCCGGTGGAAATGTCTAACAACGAAATTCCCGATATGCCATCAGTCAAATGTACAGCAGCAAGAAAATTGTTCTCTTTCTGTTCCAGCACATTGTCGTTGAGCGAAACACCCGGTGTGACCAGTTCGGTAACACCGCGTTTTACTATTTTTTTGGCCAGCTTGGGGTCTTCCAGCTGGTCGCAAATAGCCACTCGGTATCCTGCCCTGACCAGTTTGGGGAGGTAGGTGTCAACAGCATGATGTGGAAATCCGGCAAGCTCCACAAACGAAGCAGCCCCGTTGCGCCTTTTGGTGAGCACAATGCCCAAAATCTGTGAAGTTTTAATGGCATCCTCACCGAAAGTTTCGTAAAAATCACCCACACGAAACAACAACAAAGCATCAGGATATTTCGCCTTGATGTTGTTGTATTGTTTCATTAAAGGTGTTTCCACGTATTTTCCCATGAAGTTTGTGCTTTTAAACTGCACAAAGATAATCATTGCGCTGTTTTTTGAAAGCGGGGATTTTCCTTCCCTGAAAGAAGGATGTCATTACATTACGACGAAGTAAGACAGACTTTACGCTTTAATCGCCATTAAAACCGGTAATTGATGAAAAGTGACAAGGGTGTCTGGATGGTTACAAATGAACTTTTGCTTATCGTTTTCCTAGGAGAGGCATTAGTAACACTGTAATCATCTTTTTTGTGCGAATGCATAAAGTACAAGGAACCTTCTGTTGATAAGGATAATCTCGAATTTAAGGCAAACTCAAATCCGATAACAGGTCCGATTCCCCAGGTAAATGTTTTGGATTTGGTCTCCGATTTAAAAATAGATGTTGAGGTATGAACGCCATTTTGTTGGGTATAAGAATATCCTGTTAAAAGATCGCCACCGTAGTAAAATAACCATCTTTTGCCGAAAGGGTTTCTGAACTCATAACCCAACCGTGCACTAAAACGGTAAGATTTTATTTTGAGCTGATCTTGCATGTTTGTCTGGCTATTTGTCTGATTCCGGTTTAGTGAATTCCCTCCGATACCAAACCGCAGGGCATGATTTTTCTTTAGTAATCTTTTGTAACTGACAATGTAATTATTTGAATACCCGGTATTGCCTCCAAAATTAACAAGGTTCTTAATGAACCACGTAACATCAATACCAATCTCATTTTTGGCATTTCCCTGTGTGAAAAGATTAATTTTTATTGGAAGAGGATTTGTAAGTGAGACTGTATCCTGCTGTTGTGCTAAAGCGGATACCATTATACCAAAAAATGTAACAATAAGGAATAAACGTTTCATGAATGATGAATTAGGATTTGATTACAAAAATAAAAAAATAATTAAATTTTTGACTTGGTAATAAGTTTCTTTATTTTCAATCTTTCTGGTGCAGGGCTGCCTGAAAGATTATAGTTTGCCAATGACGGATAACTCTCACTAATGGGCCGGGAATTTATTCCCGGGCCGATCATAGGCAATTTCTAAAAAAAAACTTGACAAGTCTTTTAGAATGTTGTATTATTGCAATATCATTTTAATATTATAAAAATATTAACCATGAAAAGAGAAGAAAAAATATTTCACCCTGTATCCGGTTATTATGCAATAACCATTATTTTATTATTTATTATTTTACCTGTATTGGCCATTATTTACGATCAAATGGTTTGGCCGGTTGTTTTTATCGTTCTCGGACTGTTTGGGCTTCCTGGACTGGTAGCGGTGGCTCCCAACGAGTCGCGTGTGTTGATTTTGTTCGGTGCTTACAAAGGTACCATCAAAGGCAACGGGTTTTGGTGGGTTAATCCGTTTTTTGTACGGAAAAAAATATCGCTGCGGGCACGTAATCTGGACAGTGAGCCCATAAAGGTAAACGATAAGCTGGGAAACCCCATTATGATCGGTGTGGTGATGGTATGGCGGGTACGGGATACCTACAAAGCTGCATTTGATGTGGACGATTACACATTGTTTGTGGACATTCAGAACGAGGCTGCCATCAGGAAACTGGCCGGGCGTTATCCTTACGATAACTTAGAAGATGAAAGTGCACACCTGACTTTGCGCAGCAGCAGCGAAGAGGTTAACAATATGCTGGAAAAAGAGATTACCGAAAGGCTGGCCATTGCCGGAATTGAGGTGATGGAGGCACGGATCAATTATCTGGCGTATGCCAAAGAGATTGCTGGTGCCATGCTGAAAAGGCAACAGGCTTCGGCTATTGTGGCTGCCCGTACCAAAATTGTGGAAGGTGCCGTTGGTATGGTGGAAATGGCATTGAATGAGTTGTCAAAAAAACACATTATTGATTTGGATGAAGAGAAAAAAGCCGCTATGGTAAGTAATCTGATGGTGGTGTTGACTTCCGACAAAGATATTTCGCCTGTGGTGAACACAGGAACATTGTATCAATAAAGAAAATTCCAAATCATAAAGCTGAAAACCTGAAAATTGAAATTTTTTTTTGGTTTTTGGAATTTATCTGTGAATTTAGTTTTGAATATTTTATGGCAACATGTTGAATTTGATTTTAAAAAATGGAACCTGGTAAAAAAAATAAAATATTTTTCCATGAGGAACAGCGATTTTCCAACAGTCCCATGAAATGGATTTTTCCTGTGATTTTTCTGCTAAGTGTCGGCCCACTGGCATATGGTGTATACCAACAGCTTATACTGGGAAAGCCCTGGGGGGATCACCCCTCTTCCAACAGCGGACTGGTTCTGACCTTTATTTTTGTTTTTGTTTTTATGACGGTCCTTTGGCTGGCTTTTTCATTATCAAAACTTCATGTTACCATTGATCCCGAAGGAATTCATTATCGTTTTCCTCTTTTTATCAGGAAATGGAGGACCATAAAGAAGGAACAAATTGCCGGTTATCAGGTACGAAAATACTCACCTATGCTGGAATACGGCGGATGGGGTTATCGCAGGCTCCATGGTTTTAGGACACGCAAAAACGGTATTGCTGTTAATGTGAGCGGGAAAATCGGATTGCAGCTTTATTTTAATAATGGAAAAAAGATGCTCATCGGAACCCGCCGGCCTGCGGCTATAGAACGTGCCATGAAAAAATTGATGGCGGAAAACGAACAAATCGATGACTAAGAAAAAACCATTTGTACTTCGGCTTCAGCCGGAAATGATGAAAGCCATTGAAAAATGGGCAGCGGATGATTTTCGTAGTATCAACGGTCAAATAGAGTGGATACTGAGTGAAAGTTTGAAAAAAGCAGGGCGGTGGAAAAAGACAGGAAGTGACAAGGGAAATGATAAAGTGGGGCAGTTTAAGTAAATTTAGCGCAAAACAAATTGCTATTCAATAAATTATAAATTTTTACAACTATGAAATATTGTTTTTTTATTCTTTTATGGTTTTTCTTCCCCTTTCACCATTTAATGGCCCAACAAGGAAAGGAAGTAACATTACATACACCGACTGGAGATATTCAGGGAACTTTACTGATACCCCAAAGCAAAGGGAAGGTTCCCGTCGCTTTGCTCATAGCCGGTTCCGGGCCTACCGACCGCAACGGAAACAACCCTGTGATGAAAAATAATGATTTAAAGATGTTGGCAGAAGCGCTTTACAAAAATGGCATTGCTTCTTTACGGTACGACAAAAGGGGCATTGGCGCCAGCAGGCAGGCCGGATTGACGGAAAGCAAACTTCGTTTCGGGCAGTATATTAATGACGCCAAAAGTTGGGTTGATTTGTTGAAACAAAACAAAAAGTTTAGTTCCATTGTGGTCATCGGACATAGTCAGGGTTCACTTATCGGAATGGTGGTTTCGCAGGACAAAGCAGTGAGCAAGTTTGTTTCGCTGGAAGGTGCCGGTGAACCCATTGATGTTGTCTTAAGAAAACAACTGGAAAGTCAGCCGGAATATGTAAAAAGAATTGCTTTCCCCATTTTGGATTCGTTGGAGGCAGGAAAAATGGTTGACAGCGTTCCTCCTATGTTAAATACTTTGTTTCGTCTGTCCATTCAGCCTTATCTTATGTCGTGGTTTCGTTACAATCCACAAAAGGAAATTGCCAAATTGCATAAGCCGGTGCTTCTTGTACAGGGGACTACCGACATTCAGGTATCATTGACCGATGCCGAAAATTTAAAAAAAGCCGATCCATCTGCCAGATTGCTGATTATTAAGGGAATGAACCATATCCTTAAAAACGCTCCCGCCAATCGACAGGAAAACATCAGAACCTATTACCTGCCGGATTTGCCGCTGAACAAAGAACTGGTTACCGGTGTGGTGAATTTTATCAAAGAGTAGAAAAAGACAAAAAAAGTGGCGGGGATTTTTTCTTTTTCTCAATAAAAGCTGTGAATTTTAATTGTAGTTTTTGCCAATGGAGGGGCTTTCTAAATCGAAAGTTTCTTACATTTTTGAAAACTTTAAGATAAAAGTGGTAACTTTGAAAACAGAATAAGGAACCGTTTATGGAGATTAAAACAGATTTATATTTGGGTGACAGTAAGGAAGTTCTGAAGCAGTTTCCTGACAATTCAGTTGACCTTATCTTTACTTCACCTCCGTATGCCGATCAAAGAAAAAAGACCTATGGCGGAATTTCCCCTGAAAAATATGTTGAATGGTTCCTGCCCATATCTGAGCAATTGTTTCGCATATTGAAACCTGATGGAACTTTTGTGCTGAACATTAAAGAAAAGGTGGTTAACGGAGAAAGGAGTACTTACGTTCTGGAACTTATTTTAGAGATGAGGAAGCAGGGATGGTTGTGGACAGAGGAGTTCATTTGGCATAAAAAGAACAGTTATCCGGGGAAATGGCCCAACCGGTTCCGGGATTCATGGGAAAGATTGCTTCAATTTAATAAGAGCAGAAAGTTTAATATGTACCAGGAAGCGGTCATGGTGCCCAGGGGCGACTGGGCGCAAAAAAGGCTTAGTAAATTAAGTGAAACGGATCGCAAAAGGGATGAATCCAAAGTGGGGAGCGGTTTTGGGAAAAATATTTCTAATTGGCTGAATAGGGAGAAAGTTTACCCGACCAACGTCCTGCACATGGCTACTGAATGTAACAACAAAAATCACAGCGCAGCTTTTCCCGAAAGTTTACCCGAATGGTTTATTAAACTTTTTACAAAACCCAATGATGTCGTATTGGACCCGTTTATGGGCTCAGGCACAACAAATGTTGTGGCAAACAAGATGCACCGAAATTCCATTGGGATTGACATTTTGCCGGAATATTATCACATGGTCAGACAAAAAATGGCCGTTACCGATTATGTATTATTTGATCCGTTAGTTGAAGATGGGAACGCTTAATAAAGAAGATATTCTTCAATATGTTGAAGAAAATATTGGCACTTTTCATGAAAAAAGAATTGCCAGTCTTGATGGTTTGAAGTTGTCAAAGGTATTAAAAAGAAAAAATCCCTATTTGTTCAAAGCCAAGTATGTCCTAACTGCACACGAAATCATAAAAGGTTTAGTGGATGCCCATATTTCTTCCAGTGAAGAGGGGATCTTCGGTGACTGGCTTGAAGGACTTGCTGTTTTTATCAACGAAAGGGTTTATGGCGGCTGGAAATCCGGTATTCGCAATATCGATCTGGAATTTGACCAAGAAGGTTTCAGGTACATTGTGAACATTAAATCGGGACCTAACTGGGGGAACAGCAGCCAGATTAAAAAAATGGAATCGGATTTTAACACAGCCAGAAGAACATTACGTACAAGTAATTCCCATTTAAACATTGTTGCCGTAAATGGTTGTTGTTACGGGATTGATAACCGACCTGACAAAGGGAGTTATTTTAAATATTGTGGCCAGAGGTTTTGGACTTTTATTTCTGGAAATGAGACGCTTTATACTGATATCATAGAACCATTGGGATACAAAGCCAAAGAAAAAAATGACACCTTTTTGCAATCTTATGCCCGGATGATCAATAAGTTTACCCGCGAATTTATGTCGGATTTCTGTTTTTCCGATGGCAATATTGACTGGGAAAAACTGGTAAAATATAATTCAGGCATCAAGAATCAATGATCTTCATATAAAAAAAATTCTTACTTTTGTCAAAGATATTGGTTAAGGGAATCCTGTGAAAATCAGGAGCTGTCCCCGCAGCCGTAAGTCGTAGTAGCAGTTTTTGGCTACCTTAGTGCCACTGTCACGCCCCTGGTGTGATGGGAAGGCCGTCAAAAATGCGACAAGCCGGAAGACCTGCCTTTATCGTTTTTTCGAAGCTTTCGGTGGAAAAGCAGGAGGAAAATCCCATTTCTTCCCTCTTTTATTTCCGGTTGGCTTACGAAAATTAAGTTTTAATTTTTGTAATGTTTAACTAAATGATTTTCAAATGAAAAAATTTTATTTTTTGAGAGTATTAATTGTTACAGGAGTGCTGTTGCCTGTTTTTTTGCAGGCACAGATTTCCACTTTCGATGATTTGAAACTGGATTCTGCCAACGCTTATTGGAATGGTTCCGACACAACGGGCGGCTTTCGGAGCGGTAGCGTTTATTTTTACAATGATTACAATCTGTCTTATCAAAGTTGGTCGGGTTTTGCTTATTCCAATGTAAAAAATGACACCACACCCGGTTATGCCAACCAGTATGCCGCCATTACCGGCTCCGGTGTTTTTCATTCTTCCAAATATTCTGTGGTTTATGCTTATTCTCCTGCCAGTTTGAAGCTGAAAGGCGCTTTGGCCGGAAAGATTCTGAAAGGAATGTATGTGACCAATTCTACGTATGCTGCTCTTTCTATGAAAAACGGTGATGCTTATGCCAAAAAATTCGGAGGTTCCGATGGTAATGATCCCGACTGGTTCAGGCTAACGGTAAAAGGTTATGACAAAGGGAAATATACTGATTCCGTTAATTTTTACCTGGCCGATTATCGTTTTAAAGACAACGACAGCGATTATATTGTGAAAACCTGGAAGTGGGTTGACCTGCAGAAACTGGGTGCTGTGGACAGCCTTACTTTTGTGTTGCACTCCAGCGATACCGGAAAATACGGCATGAATACTCCGGCATACTTTTGCATGGATAATTTTAACGATACGGTTTACAAGCATACTTCCATTTCCACATTCGATGATGTGAGCCTTGATCCCGTGAATGCCTACTGGAACGGTTCTGACCTGGCGGGAGGTTTTACCAGCGGG